>Ga0075444_10000703_pt1 | contig 20036 bp, 18 predicted proteins | sample CoawatmetaG01DNA_FD_76836 | JGI IMG/M metagenome (GOLD analysis project Ga0075444, IMG submission 76836) | Marine microbial communities from the West Antarctic Peninsula - Coastal water metaG017-DNA | ecosystem: Environmental > Aquatic > Marine > Coastal | place: Atlantic Ocean: West Antarctic... | reverse complement strand
TTATATAACGGCGCTATATACAAGCCCTGAAACCCAACAAGCATCAACCTCCTGAAAACGCCCACTATCAAGCCTCGCAGACCCGTCAAGATAAATTCTTCCAATGCGTCACAGAGCAAGGGTTTCAAATCAAAGAAATTTACAACCGCCTGAATGCGCTCGCAGACAACGTTCTAACGCCCATGACATGAGGCCTGAGTCAATTGCATATGCTTAATGACCCACCTTATTGTTCAATCATCTGGCTTCAAAGTGGCTGTATTATAGGGTTTCGTAGCAAGCAGACGCTCAACAGTTCCTTATGTATGGTGGTTAACGAAGTTATAAATGAATGCAGCCATTGACAGCCAGATGCTAGAGACAGGCGGTATAGGAGGGCACCCCCGTGGCCTCAACGTCTTGTTCTTCACCGAACTCTGGGAGCGCTTTAGCTACTACGGTATGCGCGCCATACTAGTTTTATTCATGGTAGCGCCGGTGGTGCAAGGTGGTTTAGGATTTAGCGTAGAGCATGCTTCTGAAATCTATGGCACATACACCATGTGCGTCTATCTCACTGCCATCCCAGGCGGCTTCATCGCCGATCGCATACTGGGCGCACGCAAGGCTATTTTATTTGGCGGCATAATTATTGCCCTCGGGCATTTCACGATGGTACTGCCAGCCCTGGCCGCCTTTTACGGCGGTATGCTCTTAATTGTTCTTGGCACCGGGCTGCTCAAGCCCAATATCAGCACAATGGTGGGCCGACTCTATCACCTCAACGACCCTCGCCGAGACGCCGGATTTTCAATCTTCTATATGGGAATCAATATGGGTGCTACCTTGGCCCCGATTGTCTGCGGTTATCTAGCCCAAAGCGATCACTTTAAAACCGTACTAGCAAAGCTTGGCCTGGCACCAGAATCAAGTTGGCACTTTGGCTTTGCCGCCGCTGGTGTTGGTATGTGTATTGGTTTGGCCCACTTAGCACTGCAATGGAAGCTGCTGGATAAAATTGGCGGCAAGGTAGAAAAAGAGCAAGTGGCTATTCACGATGTTTCTGACATCGAGAGTGACACTGTCGAAGCAACGGGCAGCCCTATCAAAGAAACAAGCCAAAAGCCAGGCGAAACCCATGCTCTAGAAGCAATCAAAGCACCGATGTTCACACCTGATGAACTAAAAAAACTAGGTGCACTCCTTTGTCTGTTTATCTTCAACGCTCTATTCTGGTCAATATACGAGCAGGGCGGCTCCAGCCTCAATATTTTTGCCGATCGATTGACTAACAATAGTATCTTTGGCATGGCTTTCCCTTCAAGTTGGTTTCAATCACTGCAGTCAACCTATGTAATTTTGCTAGCGCCAGTGTTTTCATGGCTTTGGATCAAACTAGGTGAGAAACAGCCTTCTAGCCCCGGCAAGTTTTCACTTGGCCTGCTTTTCCTCGGCATCGGTATTGCCGTCATGGTACCGGCAGCGATACTAACGGCTCAGGGCAAAGTCAGCCCGATATTCTTAATAGCTGTCTATTTTGTTGAAACCCTTGGTGAGTTGTGCCTCAGCCCTGTTGGCTTGAGCACAGTTACTAAATTGGCTCCGGCCCGACTAGCAAGCTTGACCATGGGCGGTTGGTTCGTCTCTACAGCGATTGGCAATAAACTCGCGGGTCATTTCAGCGGATATCTTCAGTCAGATTCAAGTGGCGCTATGTCATATTTATTTGGCGCCATGGCCATTGCAGCGCTAACAGCAGCTGGCCTCTTAGCGGCTCTGACTCCATTTATCAAAAAGCTCATGGGTTCAGTCAGGTAATCTATCATGGATGATCAAGAGTGAGTGATCAAGAAGAAAGTGCAAGACCTATGCCAGGTCCAGAGCTAAACTTTGCCGTAGATACAGTGCTCGATCTAAGCGAACTGCATCTACTGGCCGAGAGTAACTTTGACGAAGGCGAGTACGAAGGCGCCTTGATGCGCTACATCGAAGTATTCGAAGGCAGTAGAGAATTGCCAGAATGGCAAGACAAGAGGCTGAACATTGTGCTGGCCGATATGGCTGCTCTGGCAGATGTTTATGAACCAGCCATGCTGGCCCTAACAAGCATGCGAGATGAAAAAGAAGCAGCGCTGTTTAGCGCCACAACAGAATGGAATAACATCAGCGAGTGGGCGGCACTTAATCGCCAACTAGAACCAGCTCGAACAATGGCAATCTATTTTAAGCTCAAGGCCGACCCTAGTCAAAATGGCGCAACCCTCAGGCTAATTCGCCAAATAGAATCGTCGAGTTTCATAAGGCAGGGTCTTTATAAGGAATTAGATCAAGAGACTTTGGCTCATCTGCAAAAAAGAGTTCTTCTGTACGAATCGGTCTTGCTTTCACCAGTAGAAGACGAGATGTCTGAAGAAGAACAAGAAGAGGTCCTTGAGAATTCTATCGAAGCCCTTCTTAAAGCAGCACTGGAACTATTTGAAGCTGCTGCCGCTCTCAAAGAAGGAGACATTGGGCGAGAGACAATGAAAAAGTATCTAGCCTATCAGCAAGAAAAGGACGCCTATTCAAAGCTGATCAGTGCTGCTAAAAAAGCCAACAACCAGATTTGGGTGGATGGCTTACAAAAACTGGCTGCCGACGAAAAGAGCTAAGCCAGCGCTCAAGGTTGACACGAAGCGATTGCCATGGTGCTAAGATCGCCCCAATGGAAACAATGGAAAAAACTTACTACGGCGAGAGCTTTCAGATAGAGACACCGAAAGGTTATCTTGGAGCCAGTCTTCATCAACCACCAGATCAAGGCAACGGTCAAATTGTCGTGATGCTACATGGCTTTTCGGGCAATCGCTACGAAGTGAACGGGCTTTTTGAGCGCACCGGAGGGCACCTGGCCTCTCTTGGTTTTCACGTCTTGCGCTTTGATTTTCGCGGTTGCGGAGAGAGCCATGGCACAACCATGGATATCTGCCCATCGGCCCAGGTAGAAGATACATTTTGGGCCGTTGAATACGCACAAAAAATGCCAGAGCTGGCCTCTATCACCGGCTGTCACATACTAGGATTTAGCTTCGGCGGTGTGGTCGCTACTCTATGTGCCCTGGAGCGTCCTGAACTGTTCAAGTCTTTGAGTATATGGGAAGGGCCGTTCAACCTGGGCCGCGAGTTGAAAAAAGTGTTTGAGCCGATAAATTTTGAGCAAGTCTGGGCCCAAGGATATTTTGAATCAGGTCCGAACAAACTTAGCGCTCAACTCTTTGAAGAGCTGGATAATCTTGAAATTAGATCTAGATTGGCTACATACAGTGGACCAGTTTTACTGATTACAGGCGATCATGACCCTATTGTACCCAGCGATCCCAATCATAAAGAATGGCTCAGCGCGTTGACCGCGGCCACTGTGACTGAGAAAATAATTCATGGCGCAGACCACGGATTTACAGGCCATGAGCAAGAAAAGCAAGCGATTGAACTGACCAGCGAATTTCTTCAACAATACTAAAGTTTGAATTTAGTCGGAACTTCTTCACCATATCGATGTCTCTAGGCGAGCCCTGATTGAGAATCACTTGTTGCTGACCAATTTGTGATGGCGTTCTATATTGCTCAATCGTACAAAATCATACGACAAAAGGTGAATGCAGATGAAAAGTTTGTTGGCATCTGCTGGTGTTTGTGCACTTCTGGTGATTAGCGTAAGCACCGCACAAGCGAAAGCAGTAAAGGCAGATAACACGAAACAGAACCGCGGTGCCATGGAAGAGAACGCTGTGGTAGCGGACAAACAAGGCAATGGTAGAGATCAAATTAGAATTCTTGCCAACATACGCAGAGTTATCATGAAACAGAAAAATCTTTCTATGGATGCTAAGAACATAAAAATCTTAGTGTCTGACAGTAATTTTGCGGTACTTCGAGGTCCTGTAGATAGCTTCGCAGAGAAAGAACGCCTGGAAGAGTTGGTGAAAAAATGCAGTGGCGTAAAAGGCATTAAAACCGAACTGAGCGTTGCAGCCAAGCCTCACTAAGGCTTGCGTAAGAAACGAATCTAAGTTGTACAAACAGTAAGAAATACAAAAAACTTTGGAGCAAAAATAATGTCACAATCAGTAATTGGACTAGTCAAAACTCGTGTAGATGCAGAGAATCTGGTCGCCTCCCTACAAGATGCCGGCTTCTTAAGTAGCAATTTGTCTGTACTTTTCCCTGATAAGGACGGTACTAAAGACTTTGCTCACGACAATTCCACTAAAGCACCAGAAGGGGCGGCAACTGGCGCCACCACTGGCGGCATCATCGGCGGAGCACTAGGTCTTCTTGCCGGCATTGGCGCACTAGCAATCCCAGGCGTTGGACCATTTATTGCTGCCGGTCCAATCATGGCCACGCTTAGCGGCATAGGTGTCGGCGCAACCCTCGGTGGCTTAACCGGTGCTCTAATCGGTATGGGAATTCCAGAATATGAAGCCAAAATGTTCGAAGGCAAATTGATGGAAGGCAACGTCCTTATCGCTGCTCACAGCGAACTAAGTGATGACCTCAAACGCGCTGAAGATATCTTCAAGACTCATGGCGCCACTGACGTAAAACGTGTAGACAACCAGGCTGTAAAAAGCGTTTAAATAGATTTGCTGGTTGGAAGAGTCGGTTGAATATCATTGAATCGATTGTAATAATCAACCAGTGATTCCTGAAATGACAAAACAGGCCCATATCTCGTCTCGCAAACGTGCTTGAAGACATCACTCAGGCTCGCTAAGGGCTCTTCCTCTAGCACTTTTACACACAGGGGCTCAGCCGATTTCTTTGGAGGTAAAGCCTTGAAGAAATCGGCTTGAGTTTTCGCTACTAGTTCCTCAGAAGAAATTATCGACGGGGCATAAATAAGCTCTCCCAGGAACACCTTCCTGCCACTGGCGCTGACGCAAGCAACACCGTTAATATTTCGCATAGTTCCAAGGTACTTGGATAGATGACAGTCACAACTCAACCCTTCGATCGATAGTTTTGCTTTGACTATCTTTGTGGACTTCAGACTAATTGTCTTAGAAGAGCTTTCGTCTATGAAGTTATCCAAAATAAACGAAGGTAGCGCATCTGCTTTGCTCATATCTCTAACAGTTTTCAAATCGGCAATCATCTCGCCTAGCTTACCTTCTTGCATTAGAACGTCGGCTCGCGCCAGAAAATAGTCAGGTAATTTCGGAGCCAAATCAATGGCCTGCGTATAGGCCTCGCCAGCCAGTGCCAACCACAGTTTTTTACGTTCTTTGGCAGATGCTTCTCTAGCCAAGTCTTGGAAAATTCTACCGAGCAGATGGAAGGCTTTCGAGTCTTGCTTGGTCTTGAGATTCTTTATAGCGCAGCTGAGAAGCTCCTTGCCTCTTGCTGTATCGTTGGCTTTCAAAAATTCCGCCGCCGCCCGCACATAAATTTCAGCATCATTGGGTGGAAACTCAGCAAATACCTTTTTGTAGAGTACCTTGGCTTGCTCAAACTTCTTGCCGCGCAGCTCAATTAAGAAGAGCGAATTGCGCGCATTGGCACGTTGAGCAGGGGTCGTAGCAGCACTCAAGGCACTCTTAATAAGATTTTCTGCCAGGTCATTCTGCTTAATTTTAAGGCAGGTCTGTCCAGCCGCATAGTACCAGTCAAAACTCCCATTCTTTTTGCTATTCATTTCCTTGAGGATATTAATGGCTTTTGCCTCTTCGCCCTTTATAATCCAGCAACGTGCTGTACCCAAGACCGGTAAATAGTGGTCAGAATCTAGTCGACCAGCTTTTTCAAAACAGGCCAGTGCCCCGTCACAATCGTCCGTTGCCTGTAACATCAATGCCAGATTCATGAGGACAGTTGCATTGTCCGGAGCCAACCGGCAGGCTTCTTTCCCCTCCCGAATTGCTTCGTACAAATTGGCCTGACGCCACATCGAGTAAGACGTCGTCGCATGAGCCAACCAATCTGCTGGCTCGCTCTTCCGTGGCTGGGTTTGCGGAGATGTGGTCTCGTCAATTTTGCCTGGCCCAGAATGCTCCTTTGTAGACGGCATTAAATTTGCCTCCGGACTAGTCGTGGCAGAGGCAGCAGCGAAAGAAATTAAATTAACCAAAATCCACAAATTGATCATCATAATGCAATGCATCTTCGGGCTCATGGTCAAATAATCCTCTTCTTCACAGTTTTTTTCTCGCTTCAAAGCAGCAATTTTAATCTACTCTCTCCATGAAAAGCTTACGGTTGTTTGCAAGTTTCTCGAATTAGAGTCGTCGGTTTTTCTCTCGATATGGAATGATTATATTTAGGTATTTATTCGCGCTCGAATTTTAGTTCAAGAGTTTGTCCGGAGGCTGAATGTCAAAACTAAAGCAATTACTACTTTGTTCAGTGCTGTCACTGATCACAAGTTCAGGGTCACTGGCCCTAGCTGTCGACAAGTCGACTAATCTTCCTAGCTCGAATAGCTCAGAGTTGGGCCTTTTGGCCTGGGTCCCGAATTCTTCGAACTCGGATTCAATCACTACAGCTGCTCAAGGGACCGCGACGCAGTGGGTCAATGAGTCGGCAGGAACTCCGCCATATTACAAGGCTCCTACGCCTTCAGGTTCTAGTTCCAGCTCTAGTTCGTCCTCAACCAGTGTGTTTGGTGTTGATACCTCGACCGGCGGCTCTGTTATCACTGGTACTTCGATTCCGTCCACAGTGACACACTTGATTGTTTCGAACAAAACTGCCAGTGCTATAACTATCGGCGTGCAGGTTCAACTGCCCGGTTCAATTGTGCAGGATGGTTGCACCACGGCCATCAGTGACATGAAAATCATTGACGTAACTGCTGGAGGTTCTCCTGTAGCATTCACCACCTTTAGCTCGAGCCAGGGTACCTTCTCCCTTGCTTCAATGCATCAATATGAAATCATAAATACAAAGACTAATCCCTTTTCGACGCCAGCGAACCAACAACAGAACTGCCTTCAGGGTTTGATAGTGAGTTTTGGCCAGTGGAACTCCTGCCCTGCTCAGGGAACAGCTCCAGCCTTCCCCATTCCCTTCGTTCCTGGACCGGACATTCCTAACGGCACCAATGCCGCCGAGCCCAGCCTTAACCTGCCAAGCACTATCAACGGTGTAGCTGTTGCCGGAACCGGGTCGACTGAAGTCTGCGACATTACTTGTGTCAATGGAGCCAACTCCATTCTCAAATTGACCATAACATCGCCTTCTTCACCACCTGCTGGTGGTACTCAGGCCAACCCATGGCTCTATGACTCAATCGGTAACATTGGCGCCGGTCAGAGTTTCAGCACCACTAACTCATGGGTGAATGTGGCCGACAAGTGTGACGACAACTGCTACAAAATCGTAAACAATGTCAAGGTTGACCGTCCCGGTGTATTCCCTTACGGTTGCACCCAGTGCAATGTGTTGCCAGACCCCAAACCACCATGTGGTCAGTTCTGTGCCGCACAAAACGGCTTAGCTTCAAATAACGGTTGCACCTTTAACCGTGCTCCCCAGAATGCCAATCCTGTCACGGCAAGATTTGGCGGCACAGTAGAGTTTAGCTACCTATCAAAGGCAGTTCCACCTGCGTCGTGCCAAGGTCTTGGACAACCCTAAGCCACAAATTGAGGAAGCGCGATCTTGAGAAACGCAGTCTTTTACAAGAAAATTGCGTTTGCATGGTTTGCAGCCAGCTATCTGGTCTTAATGAACCAGATAGCTGGTTTTGCGGCAATCAAGGACATGAGCGAGTATCTTCCCGATGATTACTTGGGAAAAGAGTTCAAATGGTCCATGGTCCTGTACTTACCTGATGTAAAAGATAGTTTGAATTACACTGGTTCTACGCTTTATCCGCTCACCAAAGTGAGCGTTCGGTTCAATGAGTACCCAGCGGTTGGCAATGTACAGGCCAAGGCCTATGAGGAGTTCTGGTATCACAAAAAGGCAATACTGGGAATGCGCCGCCTCAATCAAATTCGACTGGCACCCAGTAGCGATGGAGCGATTATTCTTTGCCCGAGAAAAGAGAAAGAGAGCACTGACTGCGCCACAGCCATCACCAATGCCTTAGTAAGAGTAATGCTTGATGTGCAGTTCCGTGGCGCCATAACCAGCCTGGTGGTAGTCCCTGATGGAGATTTTCCAGCCATAGCTGGGGCACTGGAAAAATATGGATTTTATAGCGAAGACAAACTGAGCCTCAAACTCAACGAGATAGCGCTCAGCCTGCGCCTGAGGGGCTATCCTCAAGGCATTGACAAGCTTTTATATCTTAAGAAATAACGTTCTCAGTCTGGCGGCAGAACATAACTAATGGGAAAACTCTGCTTCGACTGAAACTTGAGCGGCGAATTGCGGCCCAGCACAAACTGCAGAGCAAAGGGTGTTATCTCGACTTCGGTGGTAACAGTTACTGAGCCGGTGACCAGACCGCCCGGATTGACGAGTTGGTCGTTTTCTGGATTGCGTCTGAGCTTTGGCTGACTTGTAATTTCGGTCTTGACGGGAGGAACCAGGCGAAAATGGGATACGAAACCGCTATTTCGGCTGTTCATTTGTTCAATTAGCAAGAGTGCTCGCGATTGGGCATTAACAGGATTGCCCGAAGCCGATTTGCGGGCAGCATCGCGACAAACTGCATCATTGAGAGAGACACCATAAATAAGAAGACCAAGATCTACAAGAATGATGACAACTAAAAATAATACGACACTCCCCACGGTGACTTCGACAAGCGAAGCACCAGAAGGACGTCTATAAGGCAAATTTGCTCCGCTAAAAATGGTCATTCTGATTCTGATGTCGCACCACTACAGACACCAGTCGCAACCGTACTCAAAGTGGCCAGGCTCGACTGCTTCTTTGCCGCATCGGCCATGTCAACATCCATACTAGTTGTAATCTGAAGAGCGTCAGGAATCTCATCTAAGGTCTCGTGCGTATCGACTCCGTTGAAAAAGACCCGACCAAAAGACTTGAATGCGTCGAAATTAGTGTTCCGCGGCGGAGAACAGGTCTTTCCGACATAGGCAGGAAGTGAACAAAATCGGTAGGCAAGATCATCATCGGGCACAGGCAGTTTGGCATTAATATCGCACTTGAAGAGTCTACTTGGAATGTCGACATATCCGAGGCGACGATCGAACTCATACAATTCAGGGATGGCATCAAGCGATTCGATGTTTGAATCTACATTTTTGATGCGTCCCAAATCGACTCTTACAACTTTGGGATGGTTGGTTTGTATCGACATGAACCCCATAACGCCGTTGTCTTCTCGCTTATTCTCATAGCCGTGTACAGCTTCTAGAACTTCTTTGCGAATAACTGCAATTTGATTGACTCTCTCATTTTCAACTAGGGCGTGGCCAGCCCTAGCTTCATCAAGAAGCATATTCGACAATCTGGAGAAGCCAGATAACTCCTGACTAGAACAGGCATTGACAGCCTGCCGCGAGGTGAAGACAAGCTCCCGAGAAGCTTCTTGTAAGCGGTTGACCTGACCGACTCTGTCGCCCGGATTGATCTTGCTAGCTAAGGAAATGGCCAGGGCATCTAGGGCAAATTGCGCTCTAGTGCGTTCAAGCAGAACACGATTGAACATCAAACCTGCCACGGCAATGGCTATAACCACACCGATGGCGAGGCTAACAAGAAAAATCATGTTTCCCTGCGCCTGGCGTTTGCCTGTCATATTTTTTGCCATGTTAGTATAAAGCCCATGCCTACTTTCTCTAAAGTATATCACCGGCCCACTAGAGGACACTTTGGTAGCACAAAACGCTACCGGAGGCGATCTCAGCTTGGCAGTCAGATCTCAGAGTTCGGCGGCGCTATTATCATTTTGGTTGTTTTTGTTCTGATACCAATGCTTGACTTTGTCGTCGTCCCCATACGCTGGATGATGGCGCAGGAAATTGTCAATAATTACGCCAGAAAATTGGCTATGTGCGAGACTCTAAGTCAGTCCTACGCAACCATGGAAGCCGATCCTTCTTTGAAGGATCTATTACAGAATATTGGCGGCGTGCAAGTGAAGTTGATCGACATGCATGTCAGAATCAGCCGCTCGTCAACCATGAGCAGCCAAACTGATGTTTATATTGTCAACCAACCCCGTCGTATCCCGCCAGCCTGGCTACCAATTGCCGACAACCAGTCGCGCTTGTTTTCCCTCGAGTTGATTGTGCACTCGAATATGTCTCCGGCCATTCTGCTATCTGGCATTAATTGGCCTATTCCAGGAATAACTGCACCGATCCCCATGCTGGTTACGGCCTCGCATGAGTGGGGCAATCTCGGACGCAATCCACGCACTGGCAATTATTTCATCAACGAATGAGGATACCGGGGCTCACCACCAGCGGTATCACTAATAAGTAAAGTAATTACAAGGGATAGAAAATTGGTGGCACCGAGATAAAGTAAGGAACTGTAGCGTCTCTGAACTTAGCCATAGTTGATTTTTCGGCAACACTCTCATCTCTGACAATTTCAAATTTCTCATTGCGCTTGTAGAGAGGCTTATTGCCTTCACCGACACCAAGCTTATCTGCGATTTCGCGCTTGTCGTACTCTTCTACATATTTACAAAGCTCAGGAGCATCTTGCGCCAACTTAGCTCTCGATTCGGGGCTCTGGCGATAGCGCGCTATACCTTCAGCGAAGTCATCCTCAGGCGTATAGAAATAGTCTGAAGACGGCTTAACTAAAGCTTTTTCCATCATCTGCGAATTGCTTATCAGACCCTCTAAAGAATCAGGATGAATAAATTCGCCTTTGCTATTCACCTCGACCCAGCCTTCCGGCTGATTGCCATTTTCATCCTTTCTCGTGTTCCAGATATAGAGTTTTTCGTCCGTCGTCTTCTTGGCCCAATCGCCGTTTTCCAGGCGCTGCCAACCATACTTAGTACGATCTACCTGACCAGATGTGTTACCACCAACGTGACCAAATTCATGCAGAAAATTATCCTCGACCGAATTGAGAATACCCAGCCGTTTCTCCTCTTCTGAACGTTGTTCTGACGATACGGCGGCGCCATTCCGGGGCAAGCCGTAGACTACTACGCGGTTGTTCCATTTACCTTGAGTTTGCATGGCTGGATCTCCCTCGCGCCAGTCACGTAAAAACAGTATGCGTTGCTCGACATTGGTGCTAAGGCTGGAACGTGATTTTTTCAAAGCCGAATCAAGAGCGTCTAGTTCGTCAAGCCGAGGTTCTCGTGCTCTATCTCCGTATTCAGGGCTGGTCTCTTGGGTATCAAATTTGACATTGTATTCCTTGACCAAAGCCTGTTTTTTTTCATTTACTTTTTTAGTAAGGTCGCTATCAAGACTGTTCAAGCCCTCAGGCGTATTTTCGTAAGCGCCCATCGATACATCGGTGCCTCTAGTATTAGTCGTGCATTCCAACTTGCCATCTTTCAATTTCAGTTTGACGCCAAATTTTTTACTAAGAGACTCGAGCCTTGGCTCTTCGGATTTGGACTGATCAGTTATGTTGATGACATCGCTGCTTTCAGCGGCTGCCGCTTTGGCTTCCGCAGGTGCATAACCTCCTGTACCTGTAATTTTCAAATCAGGCAGGTGCTTGTTGAAGCTACTGTGAAGATGATGGCTATCGTGATGAGAGCCTTTATGTTTCATAGTATGTTGCACGCGCTGACTGAGCTGTTTTGCATCATCATCGGAATCAGCATTAGTGTGCCGTTGATGATCTTTGCTGTCCCCCTTGTGATGATTTCTTTCATCAGTCATGTTCAGCTACTCCGTGCAAGTTAGTGCCAGTTAGTAAGATTAAGCAGGTTCTGCGCTTCAGATGTGCCGAGACTACTGATAAGTTGCTAACGAGACGTTAACTGGCCAAGAAGTATCAACTTCCTGTTGCTCACCGCCTCAAAAGTGCTACAAGTCTGGGGAACGTGAAAGAAACTGAAGCCTAACAATTAATATGTCAGCATCGTTCTGAAATCACTGGCCGTGCTAAATTGTCGGTTCGATTTTCACATAGTCAAAATTTGACATCAGTAGCTAGCAAGCAAACAATGAGACAAAGGAATTAGGAGGACTGGGATTGACTACGTATAAAAGAGCGGCAATGATCTCGCTCGACACCATGAAAACCGTATGGAAGGGTGGCAATGCTTTTCGAAGCTGCACAGGTGGTGGTTGTTTTTGGATGGCTGGAAATTTCTTCCACACGGCCCTTGATGCTATGTATCAGCTTCAAGTCAAGGATGCTTATGGTTTTGGACCAGATGCACTGAAATTTTTTGACGAGAGCGCACCAAAAGGTACAGACCCTCGCAAGTGGCCGACAGAATCAGGAATTTGGGTAGATGACTATGGTTGGTGGGGCATCGCCCTCACTATGGCTTACAGATATTCTGATGCACTTGGCTATGACGCTGAAACGAAGCAAAAGTTTGCCGTGCGCGCCCAGAACTGCTGGGAAGCGATGAATTCGTTCTGGCAAACTTCGTCAGTCAGTTGGGATATTGATGGTGCCCACTACTCCGTTTCAGGCGGTGTTCCTAACACACTCGATACAGCACCAACCCTAGCGGGACGAAACTGTGTCACCAATGAAGTCTACTGGGCACTGAGCAATATGCTATTTGCCAATTTTGGCGACCACTATAAAGATCCCAATGCACTTGCCTCTGACTTTTTCCGGCAAGGCTATGAGCAGAGAATTCTCTTCAACTCAAAAAACCTTGTCTACGAAAGACTTTATGGCATGCCAGGAAGTACTCATCACGACTGGACCTGGTTGGGAGATCAAGGGCTCTTCGCTTACAGCTCATTTTTCAACAGTACTGGCAATGAAAAGCTGTTTGACCAAGAGCAAGGTCAGCTAGTGCTTGATGCAGTCAAAAACAATATGAAAACAGCAAGTGGCATCTTGCATGAAGACCTCGCTCCCTGGTCTCAATACATCATGGATTATGCCTGTGGCAAAGGTACCTTTATGCGCTACTTGAGCTACATAAATTCATATCTGCACGGCGCATTCCCTGGTCTTTCTAAGTACGACGAATACATTTCAATAAATGCTCGAGCAGTGTGGAAAAATAGATCGCAAACTACAAATCAGTTCGGATTTTATTGGGACGGTGAAGGCACTGCGCCCAAAGACTGGGGCTACAGACAGGACACCGCGGATGCAATTTTGCAGGCCGCTGGCTTTACAGCAATAATTGGAGCACTGGCTAAGTACGCGGATCAACCGATTGATCAGGTCAGCGTAGAAGCCGGCGCTGTCTAGTTTCGCTAAAGACAAAAATGCTTAATCGAGGGAGAGTAATCATAAGGCCACACCACTGTGGCGATGGCGCTCTCTCTCGTTTTGCTATTGACCAAGTCCAAATCAGCTCTTCCAGCTCACTGGAGTTCGGCTACTCAAATGGCTTGCCATGTTTGCTTTTAGCACATCATCTGCTTCAGCTGCAGCGAACACTTTATCAATAACTTTGCCAATATCATCGAGGAAGTCTTCGCCCACAAAAACCGCAGCGTCGTTGTCGTAATTTTGCAAGTGCTTAAGACCCTGGGCTACAGCCGTCTTTCGATCAGTCAGATGAATGGAATAATCGACACCACCGCTGCGCAATTCGCTATCACCTGCCACCAGAGAAAGGTTATGCACCATTGATGAACGCATGATGCAATACATCTGCGTGGCTAACGATTTCTCTTCTGCTTCAGGCGGCTCAGAAGAATTTGTCAGGCGAACCACCGTTGAATTGTACTTAAAGGGATGCTCGGCCTGTGGACCATAATCGTCCATCCATTCAACGACAAAAGCTTCGTATTGCTGGCGGGTGAGCTTGCCCCGACCAATACCATTGACCATCCGGGCCAGTAGCTCAATCAGTATGCAGGCGCAAATGAAGCCCCATGGGGTAGTCATCAGCGGCTCAATTTCGTCAAGCCGAGCATGTAGGTAGCTTTTCCAATATAAAAGGTCCATGAGGTCGATTCTAGCAGAACGCTAGCTCATACCAGGATAGCTACCAGCGTGACAATCAAAATGTGGTCACAGAGACGAACAGAATTTGAAACTGAAAATGCTGCTATTTAATAGCAATGCGCGACTTCTTATCGCTATTAACCCATTGCTCAACTTCAACAAGGCGCGCGCTTACCGACCGCTTTGTATTAGCACGAGTGATCTTGTCTGCAAATGGCAGTCTTAGACCGCTATCTACAAATGAACTAAGCGTCACCGAAGTTTGACCATCAGCCGTCGGCTTCAATTCCCACTGACCTTCAAAAGCAACAAACTTGTCTGAACTGATCATCTTGTATTCAAGCCTATTGCCACTTAGCTCCGCCTGGGAATATTGACAAGTCGCTGTTCCTAGAACTGGAATGTGACTGAACTTTTCTTCAACCACACTGACAGGACCCTTTGTTGAGATCACTCGTCTATGTTCGGGATCGTTTACCTTCTGCGCTTTCACCGCTTCCCAAACTACTCTAAGTGGTGCAGAGATTATTTTGCTTTCCTGTACATAGTTAGGATGGTCGATAGCAATTGCAGGTAAGACATTTATGCACGTGAAACCAGCAATCAGTAGCTTTCCAATATTGTTCATCCCGTTCTCCCTAACTAACAGAGTCTAACGACGTCGACTCTGGGAGAATGAGCCCGCTTTACTAGCGAACTTAGGTAAAGGCTAACAAAAGGAGCTATTGCACTAATAGCTAGATATAGAGCTCAATTCTTGGCGGGGCTATCTAGGGCAGCCAGCCTTTTGCGAGCTTCCTTCAATCTGGCGTCGTCTTTGGGGTTTCGATTAGTCTGCTTTGACAAGCCTTCAATTACGAAGTTCAAAGCGTCTTTCTTTGTTTTAAAAGTCGGTCCAACTATGTGACAACCGCCACCGTCAATGAAAAGGCGTTTAATAGCAACTATCTTGCCGTCGGCAAAAGTGACGGTAAAGCCTGGACGGCCGAAACCGGGACGATTAAAGTCTGTGAAAAAGACTCTGGATTCTACTTGATCGAAACCCAAGGTATCTTTGTATTTAGTCGCTATATCAGCCTTGCTCAAACCAATAAGTTCGTCTTCGTCGACACCCCACGGCACATAAGCTGCATCTAGTGAATGCAAGGGGGAGTGTGCCAAAACGCAAGTGGGCAGGCACAAGGCTGTGACAATCAATAGGCTGACACAAAGAGCAATTAAGCGGGCTATGACCATACAGTGCTCCTTATTTCGAGCCTTAAGTTCATCAATGCATCTATGTCTTATACACATCTATGTCTTATACCACGCAAGCAGCTCGATTTGATGCCCTTTAAGCGCAGACATCGAAGGTGTCAGGACCCACATGGTACAGCCGGGAAATAGTCTAGAATAGAAGCTTTTCCAGCTCTCTGAAGTTTTCTCCATGCTCCCTTGTTCTATCCGCAACATCTTGATCATTAGCTTGCTCTTGTTAGCAACCACGCCAGTCAATGCTCAAGACAATGCGTTGGCAGCCAAACTCGCGGACATGGCCAATCGCGAGTTTCTAGAAAGAAATAGCCTTCACCAGGCTCTCACTCACATCAATCAAGCAATAAAACTAGACAAAAAGAGCGGCAACAACTACTACATAAGAGCCGAAATCTACAAGAGAATGGAAGAAGACGAGATGGCTTTGAACGACATAAATAGAGCTGTCGAATTAGCGCCAAACCAAGCCTATTTCTATGAATGCAAGGCTAATATTCTGCTTACCCTAAAGCAGAACAAGCAAGCACTAGAAGCAGCAGACATGGCAGTAAGATTGAAGCCAGATAGTATCACCCGAACAACCAGAGCCATGGTGCTGATTGCCATGGGTAAATTACAGGAGGCGAAAGCAGCTTTTGACAAACTCGTTGCAGAAGACACTAACGACTTCAGAGCGCGAATGCGGCGAGTTGCTATCAACAAGAAGCTCAACTGCTGGCCTCCAGTAGTCGAAGATATGAGCTTCTTGATGAAGAGAGACAACCAGAACAGCTTCTCTTACAAAACGCATTTTCTTGATCGAGGCATCGCCTATCTCAGCTAAAACAATTTGACAAAGCCGAGCAAGATCTAAAATTTGCACTAAAAGTAATGCCTGACAATAGAGAAGTACATCAAGCTCTTCTTGAGCTGTACAAAACCACCAAGCGAGCAAAAGAAGCGCGGGCGGAGGAATCGTATTTAAACGAAATGGATGAGGACATCAAGCCGTTTAAATAACTGGCAATTACATCAATTACTTTCTCACTTGCTTTTCTAAAGCCTCAGCTTCTTTGCGCAAAGCTTCACTCTCTGCTTTCTTGCCTGTCTGATTAAGGAAATCAGCATTGCTCCGCAAACATAGAATTAGTACTTCAGGGTTGCCCTTAAGTATGCGAGCGACTTTCAGAGCTTCTTCTAATTCTGGACTAGCCTTGGCCATATCAGTGCGATCAACATCAAACTGTCCGAGCTTAGCTAGTGCCTTGGCATACTCGGCGGGATAAACATCCGACTTATTTCTATAAACATCCACCGCAGCAACCAGCAAGGGGCGCATTTGATCAAATCTTCTTTGATCTGAATAACAATCAGATAGAAGCAATGAAATTCTGGCTGTTTGCACTGAATCTTTGCCAAGTTTTTTCTTAGACACAGCAAGTGCTTTAGTTAGTAGTGCATCTTCTTCTATAGACATGTTTCTACCGGCTAACTTAACAGCTGTAGAAAGAATTCTTGGAATTTGCGCTTCGAAACGCAGTTGTGATTGGCTTTCTTGTACAGAAGAAGCAGCGGTCGCACCTACTTCATCAAGCATCGCACCGAGCATTTTGGCATCAGCACTAACCCGCGACAGCTCAATGCTAGTAATTTCAAGATTGGTCTTCTCTAGAGCCTCAGCATGACCTTCCCAAGTATCATAAAGATCACTCTTAGCCTTTAACGTGGCCATCAAACGCGCTCTATTGTCACCAAAAGTTCGGGCTTTTGACTCAGCAAAAATGAGCTTACTTTCAGTACCAGCATAATCTTTGTTCTTAAAAGCACCATCAGCATCTGATAGAGCCATCTGCCAGGTGATTTTATTCAACAGCGTACCGCGGTCATCTTCTGGTCCGGGCCACAGCGTCGCAAACGATATCACTCCGACGAAGGCTAAGCCGAACACAGAAGCTACAATAGTAGCAACCGGAACCTTTTTCGCGGGCGCTGCCACAGGCGGACGAGCGGCACTGATACTCGATATATGAGTACGACTAGAACCCAAAAGAGCAGTGGTTATATAAACCAGAGTATCGCGTACTTCACCAACACTCTGAAAGCGAGCGTCAGGATCCTTTTCCATGCAGCGGTTAATTACTTCAACCAGCTCAGCTGGTAGATTGGCATCGGGCACCACCTCAGTCAAAGGCTTGGCTTTATCGCCAACATGCATGTTCATGGTCTCAAGGAAACCACTGCCAAGAAAAGGCGGCTCTCCCGAGAGGGTTTCATACATCAAACAACCCAGGGCATAAATATCGGAACGGGCATCAATATCTTTGCCAAGACACTGCTCTGGGCTCATGTAGATGGGGCTACCAAAAACCTCACCGGTCTTGGTCAACTGTTGTTGCTGCCGCCCATCCTGCTTGAGCATCTTGGCAATACCAAAATCAACCAATCGAACATGCTCGGAGCCATCATCTTGTTTCGTGACTATGACATTGGCTGGCTTCAAGTCACGGTGAACAATGCCACGCTTGTGAGCAGCTTCCAGGCCTTCACAAATTTGTTTAAATATAGACAGGGCCCGGTCGTAAGAGATACGGCCTTTCCGCTCAATTAGATCTTTTAGGCTTTCGCCCTCAAGGCAATCCATGACGAAAAACGGTTCGCCATCAGGAGTTACCCCGAAGTCATAAACAGTAATTACATTTTGGTGACTAAGCGAGCTAGCCGCCTGAGCCTCAAGTTTGAAGCGTTCAAGGGCAGTGACATCTTGCTTCAAAACATTGTGCATCATTTTGATCGCAACTGTTCGGTCCATCAGTTTGTGTTTTGCCTTGTAGACAACACTCATGCCACCGAGGCCTAGAACAGAGTCGATAATGTAACGGTCAGCAAAGGTTTTACCAATCCAGGGGTCGTTTTTGGGCCCTCTCAAGACTGTCTGGTCTTGCGGGCAATTTTCTATGAACCCTTCGTACTGCTGGAAGCACTGCGGACAGTATTTCTTTTCGATACTGACTTTTTTGGTGCCTTCATCTTCCATGGTTCAACCTTATTTCTTATATAGACAGATAAGTGTATTATAAGTCAGCTTTTTCAACAAACAGGCGGTAAAGACATGGGTCGTTTTAATGATCTCTGGGCATCCGGTAAGTTCGCCCTCAAAAGAAACCAAGAGGCAGATGAGTCGCGCATGCAAGAAGCTAGGGCGCGGGCTCAAGAGTTGGCCCCAGATATGGCTATTGACCCAAATTCGAAAGAGATTTTTAACGCCCTTAAAGCAAAACGCGGCCAAGAGACAGGTCGCTGGCTCAACGGCTTGGTTCCTTCCAATGTTGAGAAACCAGCAGAAGTACAGGCAGCTGCTACCACGGCCTTTGACGACGTAAACAAGTGGATAGACCTCTTGTGTGAACAGTTTATTGAACTGGCCTACGAATTTAACAAAAAGGCGGTCGGCACCAATCTTTACGTCTCGTATGAGAAGCCAAAATTATTTGAAAAGCGTGACGAAGATATTTGGTACAAGCCTGTAGACAAGACCTACAAGTGTCGGCTGACCACAAGAGATTGGGCTTTAATCGTGCGCGGCCACGATAGCAAAATCGCTGTCTTCGTGGTGCCATCATCGATGGTTATGGCTTTTGATAGCGATTCAGTTGGTGAAGATGAGATTCCTCACTTTATGGAAATTGAGCGCACCGCTGCTAGTGGCGGCTCAGTAGCCTGGAAAATTGGCGGAGAAGCAACAAACCTCACCGCCATCCCACCTCTGGCAAAAGAACTGTTCGGCGACTTAATCAGAGTATCGAGTGGTGTTATGACCGAAGCTGAACTCTTCAGCAACGACAAGGGTCCTACTCTTGGCGAAAACGTAGCGGTGGGTTACCAGCAACCAGGCGAGAGCAAGAAAGCCCCTGAAGCGACAGCTGTTACGGCGACTGGCGGCACTGCAAGATCATCAGAACATGTTATTTCTAAGGCTTGCGATATAGTTGATGACATTATTGAGCAAGAGTTGAAAACACTCTACGCCAGCGCTACGTCAATTCAGCCAGGCACGCCAGAAGCCAGCAATATTCGCAGGCAAATTTCGGCTACTGAAACTTTCCACACCAAGATTCTTGATGCCTTCAAAGAATACACTCAAGCTTCTTTATCAGTGCAGCCAGCCGCAAAGAGCGAGAGCCAGCTAACACCCGGCCTAACTAAATAAACTAACTAAATAGGCTAGAGTACTAGTTATTGGGTACTAGCTATTGGGCACTCTCAATTTGGCGCTCAGCTTCGAGGCGCTTGGGCTCTGCTTTAACTGCAGTGTGCATGCCAACTAAGCGCGCTACCAAGATAGCTAGATAAAGCTGCCCACAGAGAGCTTCTAGACACGAGCAAGCCCGAGCAGAGCGGCTCAGAGGCACCACATCGCCATAACCAACTGTGGAGAGGGTGCAGAAGCTGAAATAAATTAGCAGTGGGTATCGCTCTTGATGCTCGATTGACGTCTCGTCGGCTTTTATATTGTCTTTGTACGCATAGGGATTGTTAATAGCAATCATCATATGAATTAAGGCAAAACAAAAACCAATAAGGATATAGACGCACGCACCGCCACAGATGCGATTAGAGTTGACCTCGCCAGTGAGAATATCCATCACCATAATGCGCACAATGTAGATGAAGAATACAAGAATAGTGATCAGGGCAAGCATCTGAAAATTGGCAGTGTTGAATGGCGCCAAATTACTACAGAAGGCCAGGGCCCAGGCAGCAGCGGCAGTCACTGCAAGAGCAATAGACTTCCAATCGAACTTCTCTTCTCGACGCACTGACAACGTAGAAACTACAAGGGCACCGAG
>Ga0075444_10000701_pt1 | contig 20044 bp, 14 predicted proteins | sample CoawatmetaG01DNA_FD_76836 | JGI IMG/M metagenome (GOLD analysis project Ga0075444, IMG submission 76836) | Marine microbial communities from the West Antarctic Peninsula - Coastal water metaG017-DNA | ecosystem: Environmental > Aquatic > Marine > Coastal | place: Atlantic Ocean: West Antarctic... | reverse complement strand
CTTAAAGAGGTTAGCCTACGCATTTATAAAACATTTGAAGAAACTGGCCGAAAATTACTCCAAGCCATAGCTTTGTTTTTGGACCTCTCGGAAGATTTTTTTAATGGGAAAATTCATTCCGGAAACTCTATATTTAGATTGCTTCATTACTTTCCAGTACAAGACATTTCCAAAGTGCCCATAGGATCCGTTAGAGCGGCCGCGCATGAGGATATCAATTTGATTACCTTACTCATGGGAGGAAGTGCTGAAGGATTGCAAGCCAAGACCAAAACTGGAAAATGGATTGATGTTAATCCTCTTTCTGATCAAATTGTTGTAAATATTGGTGACATGCTTCAGCGACTGACCAACGGCCAACTGGTCTCGACCAGTCACCGCGTAATCAATAAAAATCCGCTATTAATGAAGAAATCAAGATACTCGGCACCCTTTTTCTTGCACCCCGTTCCAAGTATGGATTTGAGTGCACTCCCCGGTACCGTAAATCAGCATCAACCCAAAAAATTTCAAGATATGACGGCGGGTGAATACTTAAATGAACGTCTCAAAGAACTTGGGCTAAAATAAAAAATATGAATCCTAAAACAGCAAGTTTAATTGAGTCACTTCAAAAGAAATACGGCGATACTGGAGAGGATCTCAATATCCATTTAGAAGGGTTGCTGCATGCAAAGCCGATCACCTATTGGGATTACATACAACTTGAATCCCTGCTAGGTACCCAAAATCCAAGAACCAAGCATCCCGATGAAATGGTGTTCATTGTATACCACCAAACCACCGAGCTCATCTTTAAAATGATTTTATGGGAGATCGACCAAATAGCGGTAGAAGAAGATTTAAAAGCAGTCTTTTTTACTGAAAAGCTGACCCGGATCAGTAGATACTTCGATTTACTTTCAAATTCATTTGAAATCATGAATGAAGGTATGCACGTAGACCAATTCATGAAATTTCGTACGACCTTGACGCCCTCTTCTGGCTTTCAAAGTGCCCAATATAGGTTGATTGAATTTGCCTCAACCGAGCTGATCAATTTAATTGATATTCGTTTTAGAGCGACTATTGACCGAAATACCCCTTTTGAACACGCCTATGACCATCTTTACTGGCAAGCTGCTGGAAAAAATCATGATACCGGTGTCAAGTCAACGATGCTCATTGAATTTCAAGAAAAGTATATGGATGATTTCATCACCTTCATGAAATATTATCACAAAACCAATCTCTGGACTCGATTTAAAGGACTTCCCAAAGAAATTCAAAATGAGGTTGAATTGCGAAATGCCATGCGCCATTATGACCATACCGTCAATGTCAAATGGGTCATGTTTCACTATAAAACAGCTGCCAAATACCTAAAAAGCGCCACAAGCGTAAAGGCTACTGGTGGTAGTAATTGGCAAAAATATATGCACCCAAAATACCAAAAACGCATCTTCTTTCCTGATTTATGGACCCCTGAAGAACAAAACCAATGGGGCATAGATAATTTAAAAGGCTATAAAGTTTTAATAAAATAAATGATTCCATTAAGCAAATTTAAATTACAACTGTCCGTCAATAAAATACGGCTAAAGCTCCTTTTTTTGCTGCCATTCATGCTCTTAGAGTTAGGCAAGATAAGCGCGCAAATAATACCAACGTCCCCACACGAACAAGCATGGGTGGATAGCCTTATGACTACTCTCAGTATTCGAGAACAAATCGCCCAATCTTTTATGGCTGCCGCGTACACTTACAATGACGAACCGAATGCTGACCTTATACGTTTAATCCAAGATATGGGAATCGGTGGTATTATTTTCATGCAAGGAAATCCCATCGATCAAGTCAAGGTCAATACTACCTATCAAAAAGAATCTAAAATACCCCTCTTTATGGCAACTGATGCCGAATGGGGACTCAGTATGAGATTATCCCAGACATCGGATTTTCCTTTTCAAATGGCTCTTGGGGCCCTATCGGATGATGATCTTATTTATGATATGGGATTTGAAATCGGACTTCAAATGCGCCGATTAGGTCTGCACATTAATTTTGCTCCAGTCATTGATATCAATAATAATCCCCTTAACCCAGTCATTAATTATCGTTCTTTTGGAGAAAGCCGCACACGTGTGACCCAAAAATCAATCACTTACATGAAGGGCCTACAAGCGGCCGGTATCATGGCTGTTGCGAAACATTTCCCCGGTCATGGTGATACACAAACAGATTCACATTATGGTTTGCCGATCATTGAGCACGACAGAGCACGATTGGACAGCATCGAACTCTACCCTTTTCGGAAACTTATCCAAGAAGATGTTGACGGCATCATGATGGCACACATCAATGTCCCCGCTTTAGATGCTACATCTAAACGGGCCGCCACGTTATCTAAAAAAATAGTCACTGACCTATTGAAAACGGAAATGGGGTTTAAAGGATTGGTCTTTACCGATGCCATGAATATGAAGGGGGTTACCTCGGGACATGATTTGGGTGAACCGGAATTAATGGCTTATTTGGCCGGAAATGACATCATTGAATTTTCTTTAAATATCAGCGCATCCATTGCGCAAATTGAAGACGCCCTTAAAGCAGGAAGCCTTACTACCGATCAAATTGAGATAAAGTGTAGACGTATTTTACATCAAAAGTACAAACTTGGGCTTCACAAAAAGTCCTTTCAAAAATCAGAAAATCTCATTCTAGATATCAACAACCAAACAGCAACAGACTTAAATAATACTTTGGCCAAGGCTTCGTTAACGGTATTAAAAAGACAATTCTTGGGATTGCCAATGGAGGGTAAAATAGCCACTTTGTCTATCAATACAGATACAATAGCACCGTTCCAAAAAGAGGCGATCCGATTAGGCTTTAAAAACCACTTTTACCTCCCCAAGAAAGCAACCCAAGAGCAAATCAATGAAAATGAAAGAAAACTAGAAGATTTCGAGCGCATATACCTCGGTGTCATCCAGTCAGGTCCTCGTCCCTATGGTCAAATGAAAATATCAAATCAAAATTTGGCCTTTGTCAACAAACTAGCACAAGATCCCCGTGTGATGATCGGCTGGTTTGGGAATCCGTATACCTTGAATCAATTTAACACCCTTCACCAAGCATCAGATTTGGTCATAGGCTACCAAAACAATCCAGCTACTCAAGCTGCTATGACTCAGCTTTTTTTAGGAGATGGTGTGGCCTCAGGTACCTTGCCTGTAACGGTGAACTCGTATTTTAAATTGGGTGACGGCATGGTTATTAATAAAAAGCCAGAAGTAGGTGCCGCACAATTCGATGCCTACCTACCCCTTTTGCAGAACAAAAAGGTGGGGCTCGTAGTCAATCAAACTTCTACCATTGGATCCCGACATTTAGTAGATACTTTATTGAATTTAGGTATTCAAATAACGAAAATTTTTGCTCCTGAACATGGATTTAGGGGCGATTTGCACGATGGTGCCACCATCTATGACAACATAGATCAGTCAACAGGATTGCCTATCATTTCGATTTATGGCAAACAAAAAAAACCAAGTCCTGAGCAATTGAAAGATCTTGATATCCTTATTTTTGATATTCAAGACGTCGGCGCCCGCTTCTACACGTTTATAAGCACCTTGCATTATGTCATGGAGGCGGCAGCAGAAAACAATAAAGAAGTGATCGTTCTCGACCGACCTAATCCCAATGGAGACTATGTAGATGGTCCCGTATTAAAACCTGCATTTAAATCCTTCGTAGGCATGCACCCTCTACCGATTGTGCATGGCCTCACGATCGGTGAACTAGCCAAAATGATCAATGATGAAGGATGGCTGGCAGCGGGCCAAAAATGTGATCTTGAAGTTATCAAAATAAAAAATTATTCACATGCAATCCCTTGGGCTTTAAAAATCCCACCTTCACCCAATCTCCCCAACAATCGAGCCGTAAGGTGGTATCCGTCACTCTGCCTTTTTGAAGCTACGGTTGTGAGTATAGGAAGAGGTACTTATGCTCCTTTTCAGCAATTGGGTGCTCCACAAATAAATAGTGATTTTAGTTTCACTCCCAAATCTATCAAAGGAATGTCGGTATATCCCAAACATCTCGACATGGTTTGCTATGGGGAAGACCTCACCGCTACTGAACCCATATCCAAGTTCAATCTTTCTCTGCTCATTAAATACTATCATTTAATCGATATGGGACCTGATTTTTTCAATAGGAAAAAAACATTTAATCAGCTAGCAGGTAACGATGAATTGATGCAGCAAATCATTTCAGGTTTGAGCAAAGAAGAAATCCAAGTAAGTTGGGCCGAAGATTTAGCTGAGTACAGATATTTGCGAAAAAAATATTTGCTTTATGATTGATTCAAATCGTAAACTTGAGTACTCTTTTTAAATCAATCTATCCGCTTCCTCAAGTCTTCCATAAATTCAACACCAGGATCAACCTTTTCGGTACGGTAGCTGGCATCTTTTTCAAGCCATAAGGGATGGTCCACAAAATCTTGATATTCATAATGGCCAATAACGAATTCAATTGGGTACTTTTTATGAAGATAAGTAACCAACATCACATTCGCTTCTAACTGAGCTGGAGTGAGTTTTCCATCTGCTCCAGGACCCACGTTTTCAATCCCTATCGCACAATGATTCAATCCAATCACATGACGTGCCATAGTGGTTTCAGGCATTAATCTATAAATAGTCCCGTCGGTATCTACCAAGAATTGGGAGGATACATTCAATGAACCCGCAGATTGAATATCCGCTCGAGCATTGGGTAAAGTACTAGGGTTGAACGTATTGAAGGTAGCTTCTATAGTGGGGATAGCAGTCCAGTGGACCACTACCATACGTGGTAAAATGGTAGGTTTTATTTGTGTTAATCCATAATGTGATGCCAAGTATTCAAGGGTCAACTCAATGCGTTGCTCATCAAAAGATATCGGCCGATCTATAATTTTAGGTAGGGATGGATCCTGGTAAAAAAGGGATTGCATCAGCAAAAAAGATAAAATTATCGGCATTGGGTCAAAAGTCTAGAATGTCTATTGATTAAATTTACCAAAAAAATTCATTCAGACCGCTTTTTTTCCTTGAAATTCAATCCTTACTCCACCGACCTTCCCGTTGCCGACATTTTTGATGAAGTAAAGCACCAACTTCATGCCCGCACCACCGTGATCGTAAATGCCCCAGCAGGAGCAGGAAAAAGTACCTTACTCCCTTTGGCCCTAATGAATGAAGCATGGTTAGCTGGAAAAAAGATTCTTATGCTGGAGCCCAGAAGACTGGCTGCACGCTCCATTGCCGAGAGAATGTCTGGTCTATTAGACGAACCCATTGGCCGTACGATCGGCTATAGAATTCGTTTTGACACCAAGGTAGGTCAACAAACTAAAATCGAGGTACTTACAGAAGGTGTTTTGACGAGAATGCTCCACTCAGACAACGAATTGCGTGATGTGGGGTTGATTGTTTTTGATGAATTCCATGAGCGAAGCATCCATGCAGACGTTGCCTTGGCGCTTTGTCGAGAGGCGCAGCAAGTCTTGCGGCCAGACTTACGAATCATGATCATGTCGGCGACCTTGGACATGCCCTTATTGGCTGACTTATTGAAAGCCCCTGTGGTGATCAGTAAGGGTAGACCCTTTGAGGTAGAGCGATTTTATACAGGAGATATAGATGAGCGCATGATGCCAGAAATGGCTGCACATACCATATCCAAAGCCGTAAAAGCACATCCCGGTGATGTATTGGCTTTTTTTCCTGGCCAAAGAGAAATCCGGAAATGTGAAGAAATATTGAAATCAAAACTGAGCGATTTTGAAATTCATCCTCTTTATGGTCAGCTTCCCATTAACGCACAACGAGCCGCCTTATTTCCAGATAAAAATGGACGCCGAAAAATAGTACTGGCTACCTCCATTGCTGAAACCAGTCTCACTATAGAAGGCATCAAAATTGTCGTTGATACCGGATTTGGTAGAACTTCGCGATTCGATACAAAATCGGGTCTTTCTCGTTTGGAAACCATCGTCATCTCTAAAGATGCAGCTGATCAACGCTCCGGTCGAGCCGGAAGATTGACTCCAGGTGTTTGCTATAGGATGTGGAGTCTTGCCACGCAGAATCGAATGCAAGCCCATCGAATCCCAGAAATAGAAGCCTCAGATTTAGCCCCATTGGTTTTGGATTTAGCCGCATGGGGCATCACCAATGCATATCAACTCACCTGGCTAACGCCGCCACCCAAAGGAAGCCTTGCCCAAGCCAGTGAACTCTTACATCAGTTAGAGGCGCTGGAGAAGGGTCGCATTACCCCACTGGGAAAGCGCATTCATCAACTGCCCTGTCATCCTCGTATTGCCCATATGCTGTTATTTGCCCAAGCCAATAATACCTTAGCCTTGGCGGCAGATATTGCGGCACTTTTAGAAGAAAGAGATCCCTTGACCCGAGAAGTTGGCATAGATCTCAATCTACGGATTGAGGAGCTTAGGAGGTTTCGATCTCTTAATAATAATGGTCATCGATTTGGACGCATTGACCAAATATCCAAGTCCTACTTACGCCTTTTTGATGAGGATCAAAGTGCTGAGCCCATAGATCCTTATGATACCGGTATCCTTATTGCCCAAGCCTACCCTGAGCGTATTGCCTGTGCCCGACCTGGCAATAACGCCCAATTTCAGCTCAGTAATGGTAGGTATGCTATGGCAGGACATAAAGATGATTTGGCGCATGAGCCTTGGCTGGCCGTAGCTCACATGGATGCTCGAGAGGGATTAGGTAAAATATTTCTTGCCGCACCTCTCAACCCCAAAGATTTGGCTCCTCTGGTCAAAGAAAAAGAAATCATCACTTGGGATACTGAACACGGGGGATTAATTGCCACTCAGGAACTTCGAATTGGAAACATCGTATTGAAGTCTACCCCATTGCCTGAGCCAGCGGAAACCGATCTCGTGGCTGCCATTAGCGATGCCATCAAAAAAGAAGGTAAACAACTGCTCAACTTTGATGACGACTTTATACAATGGCAAAATCGAATACTAAGTATTCGGAGATGGAGACCCGAACTACTTTGGCCAGACACCTCGACAAACACCCTTTTATTAACCAATAATGAATGGCTCGCCCCGTTTCTCATCGGTATCAAAAAACCAGCAGATCTCAAAAAATTAAAGCTGCGTGACCTCCTATCCTATACCCTAAGCAAAACACAACAAGACCTGCTTCAGAAACTTGCACCTCCCAGTATCCTTGTACCAAGTGGTGCAACGATCAAGTTGGCCTATCTTCCCTCCGGAGCACCTCCCATTCTAGCGGTAAGATTACAAGAACTTTTTGGATGGAAGAAAAGTCCAACCATCAATGAAGGATTGATAAAAGTAGTATTGCATTTATTATCTCCCGGTTTCAAACCCGTCCAAGTCACTACTGATCTCATGAGTTTTTGGGAATATACTTATTTTGAAGTTCGTAAAGAGCTCAAAAGGCGCTACCCGAAACACAGTTGGCCCGATGACCCTATGTCCGAAACAGCGATAAGAGGTGCCCTACCTAGAAAAAAATAATTATTTCTTGTCCTTGGACTTCTTCATCTCTACATGGAGGGCCTTGGCCAGCCTAGGAAACAATTCGAACACCCGTCTCAAGGCGTGTATGTTTCTTGTTTTTAATTGGAAGGGATCGCCGTCTTCATCTTGCCAAGAAATCGTAATGATGGCATTGCGTACCTCTATGGGATGGTGATGAGTGATTTGCTTCACCAACTCATACGAACTTAACAAGGCCTCCTCATAGCTACTCGCTTCCTGTGGAATTCCGTTACTTAATTGGAGGTATTTTATCTTGTTTTGATAAAAAACACGTAAATAATGATACTGATCATCTAGGCTTCTACCGCGCAACTTAATCTTATAATAACCAGATTCAATTTTCATTATGCTAATTTAAATAGTAAATACTAATTTAATTAGCTTTTATCTTTGTATTTTAAAATTTAATGATCATTCCCTGAATTCTGTTATCTAATCTCAATGATCCTTATCTCATCAAGACCCAAATGCCTCAATGCACCTGAAGCAATTTTGAACGATACTCGCCCTTTTCATCTACCAGCGATACTACATATGAACCCCTTGATAATGAGACCCTCTTGAAAATATAAATAGACGTCTTCTGATGCTCAATAGGCCGATTTATAATGACTGATCCCCTGAGATCCGTAATTTGAAGTTGGACCACGGGCCTATCTGAAATCACTTTAAATACGTTCCCTTCGCTTACCGGATTGGGATAAATCTTAAAATTCTCGCCCTTTGACAGATTCAGAAGCTCTTCGGAGTTAAACAAAGAAGTCGACAATGCGTAAGCTGCTTCACCTACTTGAGCACCGATCAAACGCCCAGGTAGATCATCCATTGGGGGGTGAATACCTCCATAAATTCTAGACAAACCACATTGATCTGCAGCATCTATATATTTCGCCCATTGTAAAGTTATGTCTTGACTGGGGCCCCTTTCAAACTTTAAAAATTCATCTTTTTTTGCTAAGTAAGCACCCATTCCTCCTGGAAAATAAGGATCCCCCGTAAGTAAAGTTAATACAGTAGCTGCCGCCCTAGAATAAGTCGAATGCCCTGAAATATAACCTGCAAAGGGTGGAGTGACGAATGACGGTCGCTGATAAGGCCACCAATTTTTTGCCAATACCCAACCCACGCCTGCTACATCTTGGGTCACCTCCTGAATTTCATCATGGCCTTTCCAACTATATAATTTAATGGCTCCGATGTTTTCACCATTCAGTCCAACCAATGCATCTCCACCTTCTACTTGTGCGATCAAGCCTTCAACCAAAGGCATACCATCGACATGATAATTGATTCCTTCAGGTAAGGATGATTGTCCTAAACTAGCCATATATCTTAAAGCTGAAATAGGTCGAATAAAATCATAATAACCCTTGATCGACCAAGCAGCAATGGCTACATCATGCATGGCACCTCCCAATATAAAATAAGCTTTTGCATCCCACTCCAAAGCCGTCAATGGCGCACCTTCTCCCTCAAATTTTCTATCAAATAAAGGATGATCCATCACGTCATTCATTATTTTAAACCAATGACCTGGTGGTGTTTCTGACTCAGGACCATCTGCCCAAAATTCGGATAAAACACGAGTATAATCACCTCTAGATACTATTTGCACATCATACGGCTGATCAGTTATAGGGTTTAATACATAGCCCTCACTCCCATCTCCACCATTAAAAAAATCATAGAATTCTTTAACTTCTTCTCTGTTTTTAGGAAAATCAGCTAGGTCTAAATTACCCAATGTATTGGGAGAAATATCTATCAAAATTGAATCCGCTATATCCAAGTGCGAAGACCAGGAGGCTACCAAACTAAAATTCCATTTGTAATCAACTGAACCTTGGACATCCCCGGGTACCAACAATGACGGTGCTCCAGGATCATGATAGATAGAATATTCAAATCCACCTCTTTCTGCTATAGAAGGATTTTTTAAGGCAAAAGGGATCACACTTCCCCATTCTGCACCCAGAAAACTGGGTGACCCTACGATCAAATTGCCCGATTGATCTATGAACTGATCAAAACCAAGAGGCTGCCATCTATTAGGATCACTCAAGGAAATGCTACTATCCCGTTGACTCAAGATCAAAGGATCATTGACTGGGCTATAGAATAAGTTTTGATAATCTTGATTCTCATTAGAACCATCCTGAAGCCCATATAATATGATTTGTTCGGCCAGATAATTTCCTAAAGCCGCAGGTCCCTCATTCAAATAATCTTGACTTATCAAATAAATATCATGACCCAATTCCAACATTAAATCATCTGCAAGTTGCTTTACTTCAGTTGCTCCAGGGCTGTACCTAAATCTGTGACTGATCAATCGGTAAGCCACATAGCTCATTGCCGTCTCTTGGGCTACCTCAATGGCTTCAGACCATGTATAACCTTCCTCGAAAGAAAAATAATATTGACCTCGTGTTTTGTTTAAAAAATAGGGTTCTGCTTTTGGGTCATGTACGGCCCATGCATCGTACATACCTGCAGAAACATGAAACAGATTCCTTGCATGTACAGTAGGCCGGGCATAGTCATTTCGAATGGATGCAAGCAATACCTCGTTCCAAGATCTTGCCACCGAAACATCCTGCTGCGCCAGAACAATTGCGGGCAGCAATAACAGAAAAAAAATAGATTTGAATTTAGAGCACATTACAGCACTTAAAATTACAAATTCCTACAAGAATTATAAAATTTAAGCTGGTTTAATCAACTCAAAAAATACTTAATGATAAACAAATGGGAGTATTGGTCAATTTAACTCAATAATCATAGCAGATAAAGGATCCAATTGAAGCGCTCTTGAAAAATCTACCATTTGATTTGAAATAATATCTACACCTTGATCATCCGCTTGGATCATCTCGCCAAACCTGGAAAACTCTAGACCTTTGGCCGTTTTATTTTTGTTCAAAATAATCATGACCTTATCTTTTTCCGTATATCTGAAAAATACATAAACTCCTTCTTTTGGATTATAATGCATCAATTCCCCTTTATGAACCGCCTCGCTCCCTTTTCTCCAATTCAATATTTTCTTCATATATTGTTGGGCCTCCAACTGCTGAGCCGTCAAGCCAGCACCCGTGAATCCATTGACCTGATCTCCTTCCCAGCCTCCTGGGAAATCTGAACGAATCAATCCATGATCTTCACTTCCTGGATTACTCATTAAAATTTCTGTACCATAATAAAACTGTGGAATACCCCTGATGGTAGCATAATAGGCAATCCCTAATTTAAACAAATCAAAATTTTCATTGACTTGTGTGAAAAATCGACTCATGTCATGATTATCTGGAAATACAACCAGATTCTCTGGGTCGGGATATATGAAATCCAAAGCCAGCATGGCATACGCGTCTACCCATACATCCCAATCTCTGTCATCATTTAAAGATTTAATAAACGCCGATTGTAAAGGGAAATCCATCAAACTAGGAAGACATGAATCATGACCCGTAGCACTTTCCTTGCCTTTTTGCCAATGTGCGACTACCGCGGGTTGTTCGTACCATTCTTCGCCTACAATATTGAAATTGGGGTATTCATTCATCACTCCGCAAGACCATTTGGAGAGATAATCCATGTCGGGATAGGGGTAGGTGTCCATTCTGATTCCTTTTAGGTCGGCGTATTCAATCCACCAAATTGAATTTTGAAGCAAATAAGTGCTCATAAATTCATTCCTTTGGTTCAAATCTGGCATGGTAGGTACAAACCAACCATCTGAAAATTCCTTTACATCTATTTTTGACCGATAGGGATCTTGAACGACGGGCTTTCGATGCGTGGTGATGTGATACTCCCCTTTCAAGAACTCAGCTTGATAATTAACCCAATCATCCATCGGAAAATCCTTCATCCACCAATGCTCCGAGCCTGAATGGTTGATAATCATGTCCATAATCAGTCCAACTCCCTTCTCTTTGGCCTGCAAAGAGAATTTTCGAAAGGCTTCATTGCTACCAAATCTGGCATCTACTTTGTAAAAATCTGTGGTCGAATAGCCATGATAAGAATACCCAGCCATATCATTTTCCAATACCGGATTGAGCCAGATACACGTAAATCCCATATCTGCGACATAATCTAAGTGTTCCTGCATTCCTTGAATATCGCCACCATGCCGACCTCCCAGAAATGTGCGGTTTGATTTTTCTTTTAAACTTGGCATTTCATCATTGGACGGATCGCCATTTGCATAACGATCAGGGGTAATGAGATACAATACGTCACTGGAATTAAATCCTTGTCGAAGGGCTGAATTTTCTCTTCTTTCCTTCAATTCATAAGTATAGATTTGCACTATCTTTTTACCTCTCCTAAATTCAATTTCAAAAGTACCCGGTACTACCTCCTCAGTCAATTGAAGGTCTATGAATAAATAGTTTGGATTCTTAACCTGAGTGGTTTTAGTTAAAGATACGCCTGGGTAATCAATTTGTGGACTTAACTCCGCAATATCTGTCCCGTAAATCATCAACTGAAGATGTTGATTGGCCATGCCGGCCCACCAAAAAGGAGGTTCAACCCTACTCAGATCTTGAGCACTGCTCATTACGGATGATAAAGCAAAAACGGTAAGGAGTAAAATACTTCGTAAATAAGTCATATAAATAATTAGATAATAAGAGAAAAGCTAAGGATTCGAATCCTTAATAATTTAAATTTAGAATAAATTCATGCATTGATAATCATAGTGATTCACATTTATTATCGTAATCGATTGCATTATCATACTTTTTGGGATGGGCTGGTTAGAAAGTTATTTTTTTTATAGAAATCAGTTAATTTAAATTCCTCCAGTATTCCGTATAATTGATATCTATTACCTTTGTGGAGTTATGTACTTAACCTGATATATTATGTGCCTGATGCCTCTTTCAATTATACAACGATAAATCTTAATGAAACAAGCCGTCACCTTAAAAGATTTAGCTCGAGAATTGAACATCGCGACCAGTACGGTTTCACGCGCCCTTAAAGACAGTCCTGAAATCAGTGCCGTAACCAGAGCTCGGGTACAAAAATTAGCCAAAGAACTCAATTACGAACCCAATGCCCTAGCCCTAAGTTTAAGACACAGCAAGACCAACACGATTGGCGTGATTTTACCAGAGCTGGTGCATTTTTTCTTTTCCACAGTCATCAGTGGCATCGAAGACATCGCTTATTCCAGTGGTTATAATATTATCATTTGCCAATCCAATGAAAGTATTGATCGTGAAATACTCGATACTAAAGCATTGTTCAATCACAGGGTCGATGGTATCTTGGCTTGTGTGTCTAGAAACACCTCTGTCTATGATCATTTTATCGCGATTCAAGACAAAGGCATACCTATTGTTTTTTTTGATCGTGATGTACCCATTGATGCCAGCAAAATTATTTCAAACGATTTTGAAGGTGGCTACAATGCAACCAAACATTTAATTGAATCAGGAAAAACAAATTTAATCCATCTCTCGGGTCCAGAAGGACTCATGTTGAGCGAGCAACGTACACGTGGATTTGTTCAAGCTCATCAAGATTTAGGTATTCCTTTTAATAAAGAAAAAATATTGCGTTGTGGTGATGAAGATGCTCAAGAGAACTTCAAAATCATCCAAAATGCCCTGCAAAAAGGCATGAAATTTGACGGGATATTTGCCGTCAATGACATCGCTGCGGTAGGGGCTTTGCAAGCCCTACAAGCAGCCCAGATATCTGTCCCCCAAGAGGTTGCCATCATCGGTTATTCTGATTGGCAATTTTCTTCTTTTATCTCCCCTACACTAACCACTATTAGGCAAAATGGAAATGAAATGGGGAGAAAAGCTGCCGAGTTATTATTGGAAGAAATTCATTCTAAAGATACATTTATAGAGCCGAAGTCTATTACCCTGCCTACCGAAATAATCTTGAGAGGAACCACCTTAAATAAATAGGAAAATAATAATAATAATAATGAGCATCACCATTGTTTTTAAACAATGAAACCCTTTCCATAACTGAAAACAATCCTCAAACAAATAATGTTTTCTATCTTCGTGAATATGTATTTTCGCTTACTCATCATTGGATTGTTTTTTGCTCTTGTACCCCTAGGGTCATACAATATCGAAATGAGAAAGCAGATTTCGCCAATTACCATAGTTTCTTTATTTTAAATTCTAAATCTGATCACCTCAGTGCAGTTGAATCAGATGAGGTAAATAACCGCATTGAACCCTTTATTCTTGATGAAATGAGCCGAAGAGGCTACGTAATAGATGCGAAAACCCCCGATGTAATCCTAAGATTTGAAATTATCTATGGTTCTGAAAATCCCAATAATACGAACCAAGGGACTTTTAATATGATCTATTACCCCAAAATCAATAATGATATTGCAGGAGCCGTACTGATTGAATTAGTGGATAACAATACCAAAAAGTTGATTTGGCAGTCAAGTATCGATGCCAATCAGACCATGAAAAAAAGAAAAGAAAAAGATCCGTTGAAAAAAATAGTGATCCATCTTTTCAACACCTATTTATACCAAGCAGGTAATCCAATTCCAGACGAGCAATTAAAAATCAAATGACCGACTACGGATTTTTATCTTTAATTCCACCCATTCTAGCCATATTTTTGGCAATTAGAACCAAGCAAGTAATTTTTTCACTCCTATTGGGTATTACTATTGGCTGGATCATCATCAGTGAAGGCAATCTTTTTTTGGGACTTATTGCTACGGTTGAAGCCATCATTGATGTCTTTGGCAGTCCAGGGAATACGCGTACCGTCGTATTTACGCTTTTGATTGGGGCCTTGATTCAATTGATCAAATTCTCAGGGGGCGTAGATGGATTTATCGGCCTCATTCAAAAAAAGCTATCACAAACTAAAAACCCCAAAAGGAATATTCAACTGGCCGCAGGCCTAACGGGATTCCTCATATTTATTGAATCAAATATTTCAATTTTAGCCGTGGGTACGGCATTCAAACCACTTTTTGATAAATATAATATGGCCAAAGAAAAATTGGCCTATTTGGCGGATAGCAGTTCGGCGCCGGCATGTATCTTATTTCCACTCAATGCGTGGGGTGCCTATATCATGGGCTTACTAATGGCTTATGAACATTTAGATCCATTCAAGATGCTTGTGTATTCTATCCCTTTCAATTTTTATCCTATTCTTACCTTATTCTTCTTATTCTATTTGGCGTACACAGGAAAGTCCTATGGCCCCATGCGATCATTTGAAAGCCATGTCAAAGAGGACACAACAGAAGAAAAAGCCGTTATTCCATCGGGCAATCCCCATTTAATGATTTGGCCATTAGCTGCAATGGTTCTTTCTATGCCCTTCTTTTTGGTTTACACGGGTTGGGAAGCTCCTTTTACAGGTGACTTGAGTGCTACTATTTGGAACAGTATTGGCAATGGATCAGGGAGTAGTGCTGTTACCTATGCTATTGTTTTTGCTTTGTTTATAGCGGCGCTTATGATGGGCATACAAAAAAAAATTACACTAGCATCCTTTTTTAGTGAATCCATAAAAGGAATGAATGACATGTTGGTTATGGCCATCTTAATGGTGCTGGCCTTTGCCTTAGGGGCCTTATGTAAAGAATTGGGAACTGGAATCTATGTCGCTCAAGTCACATCAAACTGGCTTTCACCAGGTATGGCTCCCTTTGTCCTTTTCATCACAAGCTGTTTCGTTGCCTTTTCAACGGGTACCTCTTGGGGTACTTTTGCCATCATGATCAGCATCGTCGTGCCTTTGATTGAAACCATGGGATTACATCCCTATTTGAGCTTAGCTGCTGTTTTGGGTGGAGGTGTTTTTGGAGACCATTGTTCTCCTATATCTGATACGACACTCATCGCTTCGGTAGCTACGAAAAGCAACCATATTGATCACATCAAAACACAATTACCCTATGCCCTCTTCACAGGCGGCTTAGCAGGCCTTTTATACCTTATTGCAGGCTTTTTATTCACTTAAAATCGTCACTAAAAATACTTGGGGCTACTTCACGCAAATTGTATTGACTTGCCATGACTTCTCCATAAGCACCTGCCGAACGAATGGCGAGCATATCCCCCCTTTTCGTTTCTGGTAATGAAAGGCCCCTCGCAAAAGCATCTGATGTTTCACATATGGGTCCCACAACATCATAAACAACTGACCCTTCTTGTGAAGAGAGATTTTCAATAAAATGAAAGGAGCGATATAAGGCCGGTCTGATCAATTCAGTCATACCTGCATCAAGAATCATAAAACTGGTCCGCTCAGCCGGTTTAATATACAGCACACGAGCAATCAAAGAACCACATTGAGCGACCAAAGATCTACCCAATTCAAAATGCAAGGTTTGGTTTGGCAACAGGGCTAAATTCTTTTTAAAACAGTCAAAGTACCCCTTAAAATCAGCAATGGAATTTGCCTCAGGCTGATCATAATCGATACCTAAACCTCCTCCAACATTGATGTGAGGCAGCTCAAATGAATGATCAAGCAACAGACGTTGGACCTCATTGCACCGATCTACAAGTTCTTTAAACCTTGAAAGGTCCATTATTTGAGAACCTATATGAAAATGAATCCCTATAAATTCGGTATGCTCCAAAGATTTTATCAAAGGAATGGCTAAGTTGAGCTCTTCTAAAGTGATTCCGAATTTGTTGTCACGCTTGCCTGTCGTAATATACTCATGGGTCCCTGCATCCACATTTGGATTAATTCGTAAAGCAAATCGAGTTTTTTTACCCGAAACGCCAGATAACTGATCCAATACTTTCAACTCTTGCAATGATTCAACATTAAAAGCGAAAATATCATGTTTTAATCCTAATTTAATTTCTTTGTCCGTCTTACCCACTCCAGCAAATAAGATATTTCTGGGATCAAAACCCATCTCAACCGCTCTATTGACCTCATTTCCACTCACACAATCAGCCCCCAATCCAAACCTCAATACTTCATTAAGAATACGTCGATTAGAATTAGCCTTGAAGGCATAATGGATCTGGTAGGGTCCTTTGCCTAAAGCTTCCTGAGCCGTTCTGATGGTCTTTTGAAGGAGGGCTATATCGTAATAATAAAATGGCGTTTCAATGGATCGAAAATGATCTGAATTAGTATAAATTGACATTAGCTGCAATATTTTTTCTTAGCAATAGATGAACCCTCGACATTGAGACGTTTTGCATGACTGAAATCTTCACAGGCCGAGTCAACCTTCTCCAAAGAGATTTTTAAAGCTCCACGGTAATAAAAGGCATCCCCATAATCAGGATTTAACTTAATGGCATTTCCATAAGATTTGAGTGCGTCTTCAAAATAACCCATTTGATGGGCTCCTTTGGCAAGCCAAAAATGAGATTGTGCAAAATCCGGACCCCACTTGATGGCTTTTTGAGCGGCCAATACAGCTTGCTCAAAATCTCCTGACTCATATTTGACCTTGGCTATGCTGGTTTGTGCTTTGATGTTTTTCTTGTCTAATTCCAGTATTTTTTGAAAATCATTCAAGGCCTTTTCGTATTCTCCGATTTCTTCAAAGCTTCTACCCCTATTGTATAGTATGGCTATATTAGGTCCGTGTCCAGACAAATGATCAGAATAAGAAACAATCGCCTCATCATAAGCCCCTTGCTCAAAATAATCATCGGCAACTTTTGTGCTTCCTGCACAACTCCAAACGGCGATTATTAGAAAATAATTAAAATATTTCATGTCTTAAATCTCACTTATTAAATATTAAAATTTACTCATAATCTTTACCAAATTTAATGTTTTTATAATCTACTAAATTACAAGTGGCATGTCCAAAAAACATTTGTGCTTCGATCTTCAGCGGCAGCTGATCTTTGTCTGCAGAAATCCAAGCGGTAATCGGAGCCTCTCCCCTAAAAATATCATTTTCAGGTAAAATGGGCTGCACTTGATGTGCCATTTGTTTCCCAACCTTAAATTTTAATAGTTTCTTACCCTTATAGATCAAACCGAAATCATAGAAGATCTCATCATAAAAGGCTTTAAATTTTATGGTATCACTTGGCCTTAATTCATTGAAATCTATATTTCTCAACTTTAGGTATCCACTCATCAAATCATTCATCTCCCCCTGATAATCAAAATACTTCGTCGGATTCTTCTTGTTTCTCCTGATCTTATCTACTTTAATACGGTGTGCCTGTTTATCAAAAAAAACCTCATCTCTACGCGTATAATTACCCTCCTTTATGTCCGAATAAGATACCAAAGGCAGTAGATCCGACTTTTCTATGAAAGCTCCCCAAGTATCATCTACTCGAGTAAACAAACTCAGAAAACCCGCCGTTTGACCCACTATCTCTACTTGATAGCAATCCGCACCATAAACAATCGTATTAGATACCTGCAGTGAAGCAGATCCAACATTAAACCAGCCATAATTCAAATTGAATTTCAATTGCTCTCCAGAGATAAAATTATGTTCAGCTGACCCATCTTGAGTTACTGACTGTGCCAGACTGCACATACTCATAATTGCAGAAAAAAGAAAAAAAATAATTCTCATGAACTTAAATAAAAAGTAGCATCTAAAAACTATATATCCTATAAAGCTAAGTTAAACGGCAACGTTATTTTCTCTCAAGGCTGCGTTTAACGATGTTTTCTTATCAGTACTTGCCTTTCTTTGTCCAATGATCATGGCGCAGGGTACGTTAAATTCACCTGCAGGAAATTTTTTTACATAAGAACCGGGTATTACCACAGACCGCTCAGGTACATAGCCCTTATGCTCCACAGGCTCACTACCCGTCACATCGATGATCTTAGAGCTCGCAGTCAATACCACATTGGCGCCAAGTACTGCCTCTTTACCTACTCTAATTCCTTCAACTACAATACATCTAGAGCCAATAAAGACGTCATCTTCAATGATGACAGGAGCTGCTTGCACAGGCTCTAAGACCCCTCCAATACCTACTCCTCCACTTAAGTGAACATTCTTGCCTATTTGGGCACAACTTCCTACTGTCGCCCAGGTATCTACCATGGTACCTTCATCTACATAGGCGCCAATATTCACATATGAAGGCATTAAAATACAACCCTTACTGATGAATGATCCATATCTAGCCACTGCATGGGGCACGACACGAACTCCCAATAAATCATATCCCGATTTTAATTTTATTTTATCGTGAAATTGAAAGGGCCCCACTTCGATAAGTTGCATTTTCATTAAAGGAAAATACAAGATCACCGCCTTCTTGAGCCACTCATTTACTTGCCATCCACCGTTCACGGGCTCCGCAATTCTTCGGCGTCCGATATCAAGATCATCCACCACCGTTTTGATGGCAAGAATAACCTCTTTCTCGTTTAGCAACGCCCTATCTACCCAAGCATTTTCTATTAGTTTCTCTAAATCCATAAACAGTAATATTATTATTTTAACTTCTAAGTGTTCAAGTCTTTCATCTTAACCTATAAAAAGTTAAAATAATTCTGTTGCGAATCTAACCACCCTTTTTATTTTAGCAACGATTTGATCAATTAATATAGATTAAATCTATGAAATTAATGATTAATGAAGTTCATTTATTCTGTATTTTGAAAAACTAATCCAATCAAAACTAATCCAAAATCCCTGCCAAAATAGGAGCCCTATTAAATAATCCATGCTTTTTTTGACGCGCCTTTAACCTATTGAACGGTATTCTTTCATGCCTATATTTACTTTCATCACTAAAGTTCTATTCATTCTTCCATATATAAAACACTTCAATAAAATCTCATCTATCACATTAGAATAGTATACATATATTATTGAAATATAAGTAATTATGCTTTTTTAATAAGTATATCTAAATTAATTTTTAGATTAGCCTAAAAATTTAATTAGCTTTGCCTTATGGAAAAGTCTCTCAGTCTTACTGAAGAAAATTACATTAAGGCTATTTTTCAAATAGGAACTACTCCAGAGTCCAATGTCTCTACCAATGCTTTGGCCGATAGTTTACAAACAAAGCCTGCCACTGTAAGTGACATGATCAAGAAGCTTTCTCATAAAAAATTAATTTTTTATGAGAAATATAAGGGGGTTACTTTGTCTGCATCAGGCGCAAAAGAGGCCTTAAAAATTATAAGAAAACATAGATTGTGGGAAGTCTTTTTGGTGAATCATTTAAATTTTAAATGGGACCAAGTGCACGAAATTGCAGAGCAATTGGAACACATAAAGTCTTCCGAACTGGTCAATCGATTAGATGATTTTCTTGGAAATCCAACCATCGATCCACACGGAGATCCGATACCCGACGCGAACGGTCAAGTTCAACTAGGTCCTTCGAAATTATTATCCGAAATGACCTCTTATGAAAATGGAATCATAGTAGGTGTGAAAAATGAAGATCCCCTCCTCTTGCAGCATCTAGATAAAATAAATATCCGATTGGGGTTACACAT
>Ga0075444_10000700_pt1 | contig 20057 bp, 17 predicted proteins | sample CoawatmetaG01DNA_FD_76836 | JGI IMG/M metagenome (GOLD analysis project Ga0075444, IMG submission 76836) | Marine microbial communities from the West Antarctic Peninsula - Coastal water metaG017-DNA | ecosystem: Environmental > Aquatic > Marine > Coastal | place: Atlantic Ocean: West Antarctic... | reverse complement strand
TTCACGCACTCTTACCGTTGGATAAGCTGGCACCGGTACCGGTAGGTTAGCTGGATGATCAATCACTACTCCTGACTGGACGATTGGCTTGGTTGACATGGCGGCAATTTGTTTTTGTGCTAAATAAGCCAGGCCGACAATGATTGTAATTGTAAGCAAAGCCATTAGCGCTCCAGAGAAGTCGAAACTGTCAACGTGGCTGGAGGGGAGAATTTCTTCGTTAACAAGAATCTTTTCTATTTCGCGCTGTCTCACGTCGAGCTCGTAGGCGTGTTGGTCTCTTACGGCTTGGGCGTTGAGAGCTTGTTCTTCTAGTGATACTTCGGCAGCCGCTTCTTGGTTTGGTTCTGTCAGGTTTTGGTCGTAGAGCATTTCGTCGAGGGCGACGCTGACGTCTTGTGGATATAAGGCCTGAGCCTGTTCATCATTCGGCAATGTCATTTTTGGTCACCAGTTTTCGCTATCTATTGACAGTGACTGGTCAGGAGGTGCTTAGTTCCATTTGATCGAGCATTTTACGTGGCACTGCTCTTTTGCAGGCGTTTGCGCCGTTTGTGCCATTTGTATCATGGTTGTGCAGATGCGGTGGTTTTGAGCCAGTCACCAGGTTGATAGCATCATGTAAGTCTTGTAGCTTTGCTTCGATACGTTCTTCCAGCGCTTTGTTGCCATTGCGCTGCGCCTTGTGTCGGGCTAGTAGCAGACCCACTATCATGCGATTGATGGCTCTAATATGAGGGTCCGCCAGTCCGTATGACAGCGCCAGAATAATATGGGCCGAGCTGTTGGCGGCATGATTGATCTTTTTAAGCCGTTCGATTGTGCTTGCTGGCCGTTCTTTTAACCAGCGCTCCAGGCTGGTCATGATCGGCTCCGCAAGTTGTTTAATTCTTGCCTTTCTGCGCTTGTGATGGCCTGATATCCACTGAATTGATAGTTCAGTCTGCCTCCGCCGGCAGTGAAGCAGACGCACTCAAAATAATAGACAGAGGCAATGTTTTTGCCAGTAGTTGGTAAGAGGAAATAGGGCGGCGGCATTAGGAGACAGTCAATAGAGTATCCATCGTGGGGCCCGCCCAGTAGTTCTATCGCTAAATTTTTCAATTTTTACCCTCGCTGCTTACGCTATTGCCACGGCTGCTTCTTGTCTCACTGTTTGAGCCCAGCTCTCAATGCGGGCTTGAGTCAGTTCTGCTTCGTTCATCTCGTCGATTACCAGGCCGACAAACGCTCCGTCTACAACTGATTCAGAATGGGCAAATTCAAAGCCAGCAACTGATATTTTGTCGGCAATGACTCTGGCCCCACGCTCTTTGACTTTGTCGTAGAGAAGCTTCATGGCGCTGACAAAGTTGTAGGTGTAGCTGACTTGATCGCCGACGCCGAATAGGGCGACTGTTTTTCCATTAAAATCAATTTGATCTAGCTGGGGCATAAAGTCGGCCCAGTCGTCGGTTAGTTCGCCGTCGCCCCAGGTCGAGCCACCCAATATGAGCAGGTCGCAGGCTCTCAGATCGTCAGCTTTGGCCCGATCGATACATCTAACCTCGTCTATGAGATCCGCTAGGGCAGCCTGTATTGCTTCTGCCACTGCGGCTGTATTACCAGTCATTGTTCCGTAGAATAATTTCCCCATGATTTTCTCCTTTGCTGTGCGCGGACGCACCGCCGGTGGCGGCAGTATTAAGACGTGTGAATAGCACCGCCTGAGCGGAACGGTTTTTTAAATTTGTTTTTCTCTGTGGGCCTGAGGCTAAAAGGTCCTTCAGGTGACAGGGAAGCGGTCTTATTGAGAATTACTCTCAACAATAAGGTCAGCATATCTCAGCTTTATTCTTATTGCAAGTGATTGTCAAATATTCTTTCGTCTGTTTAGTTTTGACTGTCGGCGCCAAGGGTTTTATTGCGAATGAGTGTCAAAATTGCCGTTGACTGCTTTACCTCTCCTGGCTCGGGCGATTATTAGAGATGGCGGACTTGGCGTACTATGAGTGCTGTTGTTTGAGGAGCCATCTGGTGTCAGAGGAAGAAAAGTTCTATTTCGTTCGCCATGGACAAACCCAGGCCAACTTAAGCAATCTTGCTGCGGGCTCTGGTTGGGATGTTGAGCTCAATGAGACCGGTATGGCTCAGGCTCGTCAGTTAGCTGAGAGTGAGGCCTTGAGGGCCTGCATCGGGGTCAAGACTATTTGTGTTAGCCCCATGCTTCGAGCGCTGCAAACAGCTCAATCGCTCAATCATGTCTTGCAAGCCGAGACTGTCACCGTTGATGATCTTAGAGAATGGCACCTGGGTGATTGGGAGCGGCGCTCCTGGAGTGACCTTCCCGACTTGTTCTTGCCTGGTTCAGATCCACCGGGCGGCGAAGCGCAGATTGAATTTGGTACCAGGGTAAGTCATGGTTTGCAGAAAGCTTTAGCCCATCCTGGGCCGGTCTTGATTGTTGCTCATGGTGGAGTGTGGTATGCCATCGCTAGAATTCTCCAGCTTGAGCACGGCCATATTGGCAATTGCCAATTAAAAGAAGTGCGCAGACCCCATAAGGCAGCACCTTGGGCCGTTGTTTAGCTCGACGCTTTATAGAACTGGAAATTCATGCTCTTTCATATAAGGAAAGATTTTGCGGCGGTGCTTATAAATGAACACCGCTGCTAGAGGAGTGCCGAAGACGATGCCCACTGTCAGGGCGATGATGGCAAATAGTGCCATGGTGATCATGCTTTTCATGTCGCCCAGGGCAGCGGTCATTTCTTCCAGTGGTCCATGAACATTGGTGAGCGGTTGCAGAACCGATTGTAGGGGGCCGCTGAGGCCCTCGACATCGGCTTCCATCAGGCCTAAATCATTGCGAATGCCAGTCATCTGAGTGTCAAGATTGACTATATGGTCTTCCATACAGACCAAGTGTTTATCTAGTGTGCCTAATCTGCTACCGACGTTATGCAATTTTATTGCCAGGCTATTCATAGCTGGCTCGAGGCCCCCAATCGGACCCTCCAGTTTCATTACTTGCTGTTGCAGTTGCACTGTTCCCTTACCCAGGCGAATCACCGGCGCCATCAGCCTTTTGATTGGATGAAAGCCCTTGATTTCGGGGTCTTCGGCTGGGGGCTGTAGATCTTTGCCTTCTATGTGAATCCCCGGTACTTTGTTTATTGCTTGTGCTGCTTCGCTATTTTCTTGCTTTTGCTTGCTGCTAATTGGTTTTAGGGGAATGGCGTGAGAGTTTAGTTCGCTGGTACTTTTGCCCAGGTCTTTAGTGACTTTGTTGTTCGCTGTCTGGGCTGTCGCTGGGGGCGTTGCTGTTAAGGCCGCAGCAAAAAGAGCAACGACAAGTAGGCTTTGAGCGACGTTTTGGCCTGTTTTAAAGTTAAACATTGGTCTGGAATTAAGCATTATCGTGATTTTGACTCCGAGTGCTCACCATCTGACTAGCGACCCGGTGAAATAGTTCCTTTTTCGGCTTCGTACTTCCACGGATGACACCGGCCTCTTGGCAAGCTAGTATTCAATTTCACCCCCCCTGAAAGCGTTCACTGCACCCCCTCCGCTTAAGGTAAACGTTAATGCCCATCGAGAAATTTGATCATAAGGTTGCCCCTGAGCACCATAGTCAACCGACAAATTGGTTTGAAGCTGCTTATGACGGAGCAGCATCCAAAGTTAAGTCTGGCGCCGACAAGACTGTGACAATGGTGAAAGAGCATCCAGTTGAAGCCGCTGTTGTGGCTGGAGTGGCAGTGGTTGGAGCGTATGCTCTGCTCAAAGGCAAAGCTGATTTTAGAATCATTTCTTCGGAAGCCAAGGCTGGTGCCGAAGCTGGTGCGGCCGAACTCAAAGGTGCTAAGGCTGCTTTTGAAAGTCCTGCTCTGCAGCGTAAAACTATTGATGGTGCTGTTATCCCTGATGTGGCTCGACCACTTTTGGAAAAAGGTTCTTCGTTAACCACGCCGGAAGCCCTGGCTGCCACCACTAAAAAGTATGAAGCAGGCTTGACTGATTTATTTAAATTGCCTCGCGAAGCTGTTGGTGAGGCCGGCCAAGGCCTTGACCAATTAGCCGCAAAGACACTGCAATCCCGTGCGGCGACAACCGGTGAGAGGTTTACCGAAGCTGCCACCAAAGCTGAAGCGGAAAGACTGGCAGCACTGAATCCCACTCTGAAAGGAGTTAGTGACCTGGGCGGTGCCAAAGTGACAGTGCTGGATCAAGATCATCTAATTAAGCTTGCTGGTTCTGATTTGCAGTTTAAGTTTACGCCCCAGTTAGGACAATTCCTCAAGGCTGGTGGGAAAATCACTGAAGAGCATATTGGCGAGGCATTTGCCGTACAGAAGGGCGGCAGCAAGAAGCTTCTTGGTGAGATTCTGGTTGATTTGAAACATGCCACCACTGCTGATGTTGAGCAAGCATTTGCCGATCAAAATACTGTTAAAGCTGCTCTCAAAGCTGCTAGAGAAGCCTTCTTAGCGAAGTTCTGAAAGAAGTTATAACTGTTTTGAATTGACACTAATTTAAGAAGAAATCGATGTCTAGTTTTTTGCTATTGGCTAGCATCTTCTCTTGCTGGGCTTTTAGCCGCTCAAGTTTTGTTGCTTTGGTCCATTCAACAAACTGGTTGCCGAGCCAATCAAAGGCATTTTCAGTTTGTAGCCAGCTACCAAACCAGAGATCGATATATTTGCTAGCCTGGTGTTGTGCTGGAGGAAGAAGAGCTTTTGCTGCACTTGCTTTCTTAGCTTTGCTGGCAGTTTTGCTTGAAACCTCATTTACCCGTGACACCATTAGAGGAAGAACAAAGTTGTTAGCAGCAAAAGCCTGGTGAAGAAAAGTGTTAGCTTTTTCTAGGTCTTCTGCTCTTGCATTAGCTCCTGCGGCACCAAAGCTAGCTAAGGCGCTGGCGTATAGCCACACAGTTTTGTCTAGGCCAGCTTTTGTCTTGTCTTCTTTTTGTTCTTCTTGGTCTTTAAGTTCTTCCAGTAGCACTAGTGCCTCAGCAAAGTGGGCATTCTCAATTAGGGCCAAAACGAGCCGCTCTGGGCTGGTGGCGTTCTTGTCTTTTTTGCCTTTCTGGCCTGCTTTGCTCAAGGAGTACTCTCTTTCTATTTATAGGCACCGAATAACATGCGAGTATAAATCAAGACCAGGTCTCTAAGGGAACGTAAAGTATCAATGAAGATACGCACTGTCGATCCGTCACGGTCTTGCCAATCAACATAGACCTTTTCAATTTTGCAGTGATGTTCTTTAGCGATCACGAGTATTTCCAGGTCAAAGAGAAAACGTTTGGTTCTTGCCAGGGGAAAGAGCTGATGGGCGCTTTCTTTCTTGAATACTTTGAAACCCGCCTGGGTGTCTCGGATGCCGGGTACGACAAAGTTGCCCACCAGAAATCGGGAGAGCATTGCCAGTATGCGGCGGCCCAAACCAGGATATTGCGTTTTCTTGCGGCGCTGGGCAATAACTAAGTCGGCCCCTTCTTCAATTTTTTCAAGAAACTGGTCTAGTAATTGTGGTTCGTATGACAAGTCTGAGTCTGTAAAGACTATGACAGTGCCTTGAGCTTCCATTACTCCCACTTTGACCGCATTGCCTTTACCCTGGTTTTCACTAATTTCAATCAGGCGCAGGCTGCAGGTCTCACTTTTGAAAGTTTCAAAGGCAACTTTGGCGGTGTTATCGCTGCAACCGTCGGTGACCACCACCACTTCAGAACCCGGGTGATGGGCGTCTAGATAGCTGGCCCAGCTCTCCATTGTCATGCCAATTCGCTTCTCTTCCTGGTAAGCGGGAAAAACAATGGATATGGTCGGCCGAATTATAGGTAAACTTGAACTTCGCTCTGGCATATTAATTGGGCATTCTAAAGATTAAAAAGGTAGTAGTCGGTGCAGCTCGTTCCACTTTTGCTAAAAATACTGGCTGTTTTTCTTCTGTTTATGCCGCTCCTTATTGCTGTGTCGCAACCAGTGATTATGCAAGGTTCTGATTTTGTCATGACTTTCTATCCTGTGGGCAAAATGGTGGTCCAGGGTCTGGCTCAAAATATTTATCCGCCACCCAGTGCCAGTTCTTTTGTTGAAGCCCCATTCAACCTATATGTGCACCAACTGCTTACTTTTTTACCTAAGCAGTATGTGGCTGTTTACATGTACAGCCCCTTGATGGCTCTATTCTTTGTGCCCTTTTCTTTCCTCTCGGCACAGCATGCTCTGATTGCCTGGCAAGTTTTCTCAATCTTTGTGCTGGCCCTGGTGGCTTGGCTCTCTAGTCGTGGCGATCGTTTTCAGGCTCTCGAGTATTTTTCAATGCTCGCCCTGTTTTGTCCGATTTTTCATACCTTACTAATTGGTCACCTTGGTATTGTGGTCGGACTTTTGCCTCTGGCACTAGGCTATGCTCTGCTCAGTCGCGGCAAAGAAGTGGCTGGTGGGCTGGCCTGGGGGGCGCTTGTACTCAAGCCTCAGTTCTTGCCGACAGTTCTACTTGTTTGTGGGGCATTGTTTTTTAGTAAGCGACCGAAGGCCACCATTGGCTTTGCTCTCGGTTTATTGGTGTTTGGTTTAGCCACCGTATTTGCCCTCGGCCCCAATCTGTTTGTGGAATGGCTCAATAGTTTTAAAATGTCCGATACCATCTTTGCCAAGGCTGGCTATCAATTTCCCGCCTATATGGTGGTGTCACTACCGGCGGTGATAGTCCAGACTTTTCCTGGACATGGGGCAACAAAGTTAGTGGCCTATGGCTTGGCGGCCTTGATTGGTTTGTTTGCTCTCTGGCGTGCTACTGCCATACTTAATGGCGCCAAGCTTAGTGTGTCGACCCAATCTAATAGTGACGGCGCACCCACTGTGGCAGAGGTGCGAGCCCAGCGAGCGGCTTTAGCACTAGTAATGCTAGAGGGCTTATTTGTTTTGCCGCTGGTTTTACCCCATTTTCTCTTCTACGATTTTTGTGGTCTTGGATTGCTTGCTATCATTGCTGGCCAGGGTTATCTCTGGGGGGTGGAAGCCGTTCGGGTGAAGTTTTTGCGCCTGGCTACCTGGTGGTGTTGCAACTTGTACTATGTCTCTTTTATGTTCTTGCCAGTAGCTCCCCTTAAGCAGTGGTATGCCTTGCTGTTGGTAGCAATCTTTGCTTTCTTCTTCTACAAGATTCCTGGTGTGGCTGCTGCCAGAGAGAGCACAGATACGCCAAAAGAGTTATCTGATGAGCAGAGCCAGTAGAGTCAAGGAAATTGTTTCTGTTAGCTCTACTACGGCCCCGTAGGTATCGCCAGTCTGGCCACCAAGGCGGCTGTTGAGATAAGCGGCACTGCTCAGGCCCACACCACAGGCGATGGCGAAGTAGAGCGCTAGCGGCAGCAATAAGGTGCCGTGTGAAAGTACCATTACCCCTGCTAATAAGCCTAAAGGCAGAACTGTTGCCACGAAAACTTCTTGGGGAAATCGCATGGTATCGTGCCAAATTTTGCCTTTGCCTTCGGCTCGAGCATAAGGAAAGGCCCCGATAGCAAAGGTTTCAGCCAGGCGGGCAAAGCAGGGGGCAAAGAGTAGAAAAAGGGGAAGGGCGCGGGCTGGTAGGGCCGTCAAGGCTGCAATTTTTAAGGCAAAGGCAGCCACCCCTACCATTACAGCAAAGTTACCGACACGACTGTCTTGCATGATTTCTAGCATGCGCTCTTTGCTGCGGTGCGAAAAAATACCATCGGCTGTGTCCATCAAACCATCAAAATGCAGGCCGCCAGTAAGGGTTAGCCATAAAATTGTGATCAGTGTAGCCAATAAGAAATTGGCGGTGTGGAGAGTCTCTAAGGTCAAACAAGTGGCAGCTAATATTGACCCGATCAGCAGTCCTACAGCCGGTAAGTAGACCGCTAAGCCGTTCAAGCTTTCTTCATTGACAGAACTTGCTGGCAATAATCTTGCCATGGGAATAATGGTGACGTAAGAAGTGGCATGAATAAACTTGGTGAGAATATTCATTAGATTTCTGGCGAGTCAGGCAATTCAGGTAATTCTGCTGTGTACTCAGGGCGATTGGGGAAGGCTTCTGGATTATTTAGCACTAGCAGATGCCGCTTTTCTAGATAGTAGTCAACCGCTTCTTGAGTTTCGCGCAGTAGAGTTGGATCTGATTCAAGATCACAGGCCCTGGCGTATATTTGCTCGGTAATTAAAGCGATGTCTTTATTGGAGGGCTCTTGGTGTTTGCTTTCCCACGGCATAACTACGTCATAGGCTAAACAGCCAATTATGTCTGGCACTATTGGTAGTGGCGCTACTGGGCTGAGACCGTAAGCAAATAGAGAGCGCTTCATGGAGTTTTCGATGAAGGCGGCATGGGGCCCAAGAATGTCTGTTGTCCAGCACATCAATAGAATTACTTGGTCTGGTCTGTCCGGACCGCGATAGGCATCGTAGTCAACTTCCATTAGCTGACTAAGGGCATTGCTTATGGGCCTGGAGCGCAGCGAATAGTATTCTACTCCTTCAGTTTCAAGAGCTAGACCGCTGAGCAGCCCTCGCAAAATCACTAGCATCGAGGCTACTTGGCTGACGTCATCTTTTAATTCAGCCGCTTCAGTCTTGCCTGAGGCTGGGGCGAAACTCTTTAAACTTTTTAGACCTGGTCTCAGTAAAATGCTGCCATAGAGAGCGTATAACCAATCGCGACTATTTAGTTGTTTCTTGCTGCCGAGACTCTCTAAGCGAGCGAGCACAATTTTGCGGTGGGCCAGTTCTAATTTCTCTTCCTCACTTTGGGCTAGAGGAGTTAGCTCAGCAATTAGTCGGCGAGCCCCTTCTAGATTTCGCTCTAAGGTTTCGCAAACGCATAAATTGAGCATGGCATCAAAGTCTTCTTTGGCGTTTACGGCTAAAGCAAAATACTTGCGCGCTTCTTTAAAGCGCTTCAGTGACATCAACGAGAAGCCCAGTTCGTAGTTTACTAGCGGGTCATCGGGCAGCTCTCGCTGCAATTCTTTGAGCAACATGGCTGCCAGTTCGTGTTGGCAAATTTCAACCAGGGCATAGCCAGCTTCGAATATTTCTTGGTGATGTTTGTATGGTGAGAGTGAACCGCTCAGTTTTGCGGCAAAATTATCAAGCTTGGCTGCCACTTCTTCTCGACCCAGTGCTTTGACTAAGTCGCTAAAGAGCATTACAGCGCCTTGCTCGTATGGATTTTGCAGCCAGTAATTAGCAATAACTGCGCGGCATTGCTCTAGCTGCCCTTTGTCTAGTAAACGGCGTGCTTGAGCCAGCTCCGAATTATCTTCCGGGGCGCTGGGAGGAGCAAAGCTTGTATCGTCGCTTATTGCCCTACCTCCATTTGCGAAAGAGCCATAGAGAAAATGGTGAATCAAAGTTGGTTGGCAAGCTCTTCTGCGTGATATGAACTGCGTACCAATGGCCCAGAATGCACCATTTTAAAGCCAATACTCCAGGCGTACTGACCAAGTTCGTCAAATTCTGCCGGTTCAACATAGCGCTTGACAGGAAGCTGATCGCGGGTTGGTCTTAAGTACTGACCAAGGGTAAGAAAATCGCAATTGACAGCGCGCAGATCGCGCAGCACTTCCTTGACTTCTTCAAAGGTCTCGCCGCAGCCAAGCATCAAGCCCGATTTGGTTGGAATATTGGGGGCAATTTCTTTTGCCATTTTTAGAATATTGAGAGAGCGGTCATATTTGGAGCCCGGTCTAACTTGCTTGTAGAGCCGCGGTACAGTCTCAACGTTGTGGTTGTAAACCACTGGTTCGGCGGCCAGTACGATCTCAAGACATTCTTGTCGGCCCTGGAAATCAGGAGTGAGTACTTCCACTGCCACGCCAGGGATGGCGTCCTTAATGGCCGTGATCGTGCGGGCAAAGTGATTGGCACCCTGGTCTGGTAAATCATCGCGGTTGACCGAGGTCAAGACCACATGCCTTAGACCCATTTGCTTTGAGGCTTCGGCGATGCGGGCGGGTTCGTCTTCATCTAATGGAGAGGGGGTGCCTTTGTTGACTGCACAGAAGCGGCAGGTGCGGGTGCAAAGAGCGCCCATCAACATAAATGTAGCTGTGCCTTTGGCCCAGCACTCACCTTTGTTAGGGCAGCGGCCACTTTCGCAAATAGTGTTGAGCTTTTGTTCTTTTAAGATTGTCCTGGTTTCGCGATTTTCTTCAGTGTTGAGCACTGAGCGCTTCACCCATTCTGGCAGTCGCAGTGGCTTTTCTTCGTAGCCCTCGCCTTCTTCTCTTCGCCCTCTTGAGCTAAGAATAGCCAGGCGCCTGGCCTCTTTCGAGTCGGCCGGTTTTACTTCAGATACGGGTTCAGACATAGTAATCGCCTTCAGTGTAATCGCCTTCAATATGCTTGACTAATAAGTGATTCTAGTTGATTGGCATGTAGAATGAATCATCTGTTTCTAATGATCTATAAGGTCAGCGAGGAGAATAATCTATGAGTAGTCAGGGTGGCCGTAAGACAATAATTGCTGGCAACTGGAAGATGAATAAGACCCCAGCTGAGGCTACTAGTCTGGCTAAAGCAATTGTCGAGGGGGTGGCGTCTCAATTTAAAGGTGAGGCACTTCCTGAAATAGTCTTATGTCCAACCTTCGTTTGTCTGTCAGAGGTCTTAAACCAAGTTAAGGGTAGTCCTTGCAAGGTGGGCGCTCAGAACATGGATTACCGCGATAGCGGTGCATTTACCGGTGAGATAGCGCCACCGATGTTGACAGCCATGGCTGTGCAATATGTATTGATTGGTCATTCCGAAAGAAGACAATTTTTTGGCGAAACCAATGAGTCAGTTAACTTGAAAGTAAAAGCGGCTCTAGCACATGGTTTAGTTCCAGTTATGTGTGTGGGCGAATTGCTTGAGCAAAGAGAACAAGGGCTTACTGACTCAGTTGTAAAAGAACAAGTAGTAAAAGGTTTGGCCGGAATCGCAGCTAGTGATGCCGCCAAGGTAGTGGTGGCCTATGAGCCGGTTTGGGCAATTGGTACCGGCAAGACTTGTGAGACTCCAGAAGCTAACCGAGTTTGTGGTTTGATTCGGGCTGAAATCGATAGTTTATATAGTGGAACTAATATTGGTGCGGGTGTTTCAATTCTTTATGGCGGCTCTGTTAAGGCCTCTACTATTGATGAGCAAATGGAACAAGAGCACATCGATGGCGCCCTTGTTGGCGGTGCCAGCCTAAAAGCCGAAGATTTCTTGCCTCTCATTAAGGGCGGAGCTAAGCGTTTGAAGAGTCAATTAGTTAAGACTTCTTAGAGTTAAGTACCAATCTGCTTCAGAGCGGGGTCATGGAAACCCGGCCGTATTATAATTGGCACGGCCATTTGGAGAGGTGTCAGAGTGGTCGATTGTGCAGTCCTGGAAAGACTGTCTGCGCTAAAACGCAGCGAGGGTTCGAATCCCTCCCTCTCCGATTTTTAATTGCTTAGCGGCAGAACGATAATTAGTAAGTTAGCGTCAGCCTAGAAGGGTGCTATGGAGCATTTTGTCGAAAAACTCAAAGAAATTGAGTACACCTTTCAAGAGCTAGAGTCAAAGCTCTCCGATCCAGACATTGTCAATGATCAGGAGAACTATCAGCGCTTAGCCAAATTGCGTCACCAACTCCACGGCACCGTGGAAGTGTTTCATCAGTGGCAAGATACTGAAAAAGAAATTGCTGAAGCACAAGAGATTTTGCGCGGCGAAACTGAAAAAGAAATGCGCGAGATGGTTGAAGCTGAAGTGGAGACACTGAAAGCCAAGCACATTGATCTGACCGAACAACTGAAAGTCTTGCTCTTGCCCAAAGATCCTAATGACGACAAGAACATCATGCTTGAAATTCGCGCCGGCACCGGTGGCGATGAGGCTTCGATTTTTGCTGGCGATCTGTTGCGCATGTATTTGAGATACGCCGATAAAGTTGGCTTTAAGCCTGAGATTGCTAGCGCCAGCGAGGGCGAACTGGGCGGCTACAAAGAAGTAATAGTTGCTTTTAAAGGCGACGGCGCCTACAGCAAGTTCAAGTTTGAATCAGGAGTGCACCGGGTGCAGCGTGTTCCTGCTACCGAGGCCCAGGGGCGTGTGCATACATCCACAGCCACTGTAGCTGTTATGCCTGAAGTAGAAGAAGTCGAATTTGAATTAGATGAGCGTGATCTAGAAATCACAACAATGCGGTCGGGCGGCGCTGGCGGACAGAACGTTAACAAAGTAGAAACGGCTGTGCGCATCGTCCACAAGCCGTCAGGTATTTTCGTGGCCTGCTCCGAGGAGCGTAGTCAGCTGCAAAACAAAGAGCGGGGCAAGCAGATTTTGCGGGCCAAGCTCCACAAGATCAAGCTTGATGAGCAAAACAAAGAGATTTACGATCAGCGTAAATCGCAGGTTGGCACTGGCGAACGCTCAGAGAAAATTCGCACTTATAACTTTAAAGACAATCGTGTCACTGACCATCGTCTCAATCAAAACTTCTCATTGCAACCGGTTCTGGAAGGCGATTTAGACAAGCTCATCGAAGCGAGTATTCTTTCTCATCAGCAAGAGCTGATGCGCGAGCAGCTGCGCGACGACGAACTTAACTAGGTTTGGATAATATTGGGCCTGACAATTGGCCCCCTAACTGCAGTTATGAAGCGGCCCGCGCTCATTTTGTCACGGCTCTAGTTGACTTGGGTATTGAGCGAGAAGAAGCTCGCCGAGAGGCTGAACTTGCTCTACAGCACGTGACTAAAATGGCCGCCCATGAGCTTTTGCTTAATGCCAAGGCGGTCTTGTCAGTTGCGCACGCTGGTACCCTGGCTGAAATACTAGAGCAAAGGCGCCGACGGGTGCCTTTGCAGTATGTATTAGGTGAGACATATTTCTGCGGGCTTAAGTTTGCTGTGGGACCAGGGGTTTTGATTCCTCGGGCCGATACCGAAACTCTGGTCGTGGCGGCTGGCGATTATATCAAGAGCAAGAGCCCGGTCAGTTTACTTGAAGTGGGGGCTGGTTCGGGGGCTATCGTAATTAGTTTGCTCAAGCAATTTCCCCAATTAGTAGCAACTGCATTTGAAATTTCTCCGCAGGCAGCCCATTTCTGTCGCATCAATGCGATTTGCCACGGTGTGGCTGAGCGTCTTACTTTAATTGAAGAAGACTACCTAGAGGGCTTGGCCAAGCTCGGCTCGAGCAAACACTTTGATCTCATTCTCTCCAATCCTCCCTATGTTCCCCTGGCCGTTGCCTCTACTCTCGCACCAGAAGTGATTGCCCATGAGCCACGCTTGGCCCTGGTCGGCGGAGGTCCTGATGGAATGGGCTTCTATCGCAATTTCGCTAAGCATCTGCCGAGCCTGGAAGCCACCGCTCATGCGGCGCTAATAGTTGAGTTTGGTGATGGTCAGGCCGATGCGGTCAAAGAGTTATTTGAATTGGCTGGTTGGGGCGAGCTTCAACTTTGGAGCGATCTGGGCGGACGGCCTAGAGTGCTGACTAGTTCTGGATGGCAGTGGTGACAAAACTCTTTAATTTTTGTAATATGCTAATAAGGGCTTAGTTTGAGAGATCTGCAAAAACTATGGGCGCAGAATTCAACGAGATTTAGATGAAAGATGGCGTACTAAAAGCAATATCGTCAGATGGCACACTGCGTGCCGTTATTGCTACTACGACTCATCTCTCCGAAGATGCTCGCTTAAGGCACAACCTATCATTTACAGCCGCTGCTGCCTTGGGCCGCGCTCTCACTGCCGGTGTACTGCTTTCACAAATCTTGGCCAAAGATGGTCAGGTCGCTCTTAAGTTTCAGGGCAATGGCCCCCTCGGCAAAGTCATGGTTGATGCATCGCCCCGAGGCACTGTCCGCGGTTTTGTTGAGCACCCAGATATTGAACTTCCTCTTAACTCATTAGGCAATTTTGACGTGGGTTCGGCCATTGGCTCTACCGGTTATCTCCACGTGACAATTGATCCTGGTTTTGGTCAGCCTCATACCTCCACTGTTGAGCTTGCTTCTGGTGAAGTGGGTGAAGACGTAAACCATTTCTTGGTCAATTCAGACCAGACTGGGTCGCTAGTTGTGGTTGGTACCCATCTCAGTAAAAACGGAGTGGAAGCGGCTGGCGGTCTGATAATTCAACTTTTGCCAGACCATACTGAAGAAACTATTTGCCGGATTGAGAACAATATCTCTACTTTTGGCACTTTCACCTTTTTGATGAAGAGAGGCATGACTCTCGAAGAAATTTTGCAGCGTATCCTCACCGGCTTTGAAATTACGCCATTGACCGATGTGAAGCCTTTATCATTTGTCTGCAAGTGCTCACGCGAGCGTTTTGTTGAGGCCCTGAAGGTATTGCCCAGCAGCGAAATTATTTCTATGGCAGAAGAAGACGGGCAGGCGGAAGGTCGCTGTCAGTTCTGCAATGAGCTCTATCTTGTCGAGAAAGAAGGCTTGTTAGATTTGGCCCGCGAGAGCTAAGCCGAGATTTTAAATCACTAGATATAGCAAGACAAAACTAGCTCCCCCGAGGGAAAGCTAGTTAAATCAAATGGATACTGAGTAGTTAGACTGCTCTCTTAACTTTGCCGGCTTTGATGCAAGATGTGCACACTTTCATGCGCTTAACAGTCTTGCCTACCAAGGCCTTGAAAGGTTGGAGGTTTGGCAGCCAACGTCTCTTACCGTGCGGGTTCCAGTGCGAACGCAAGAAGGTGTATTGAACACCGGTCTGGGGTCCTTTGCCGCATACGTCACAACGCTTAGCCATAAAATAATTCCCGTCTTAATTCAGTCGCGAAATCTGCCGTACAGCCCCTTGAGGCCCGGTAGATTCAAGAACACAAGCAAAGGAGGAATTGTAGCACCTGTACCACGTTGAATATATGGTCAACCCTCCAAATGCTAAGTTTGTAATAGTTCAGGATGAATGGGTACATTCTGTTATAGATAGTTGCCGGAGATCTTACCTGCGCTAAAAATCATGATAGGCTTACTGTGAGAGCGCTGTACTACAGTGTTATCAGACTGATTAATCGAAGTTGCCAAGCGATGAAGATCAATCAGTTATGTCCTATCCTTTACTCGAACTACACAAAAGCCGGTTTACAAGATTGGTTTAGTTTGCCGATTTAGGGTACTTTTTAGTAATGATTTAGTATCTTCAGTCAGTACAGTATTGTGTAAGGTCTTATCAAATTTCAGTGTTTACTCAAAGGCGCTTGAAAATAAGTGGCTGATGGGTATGAGAGAGCCAAGGCTCAAATTGACCGAGCCAGACGGCAAGGGGAAGCAGGAAACAGGTAATGGCACTCGTAAACTACGCAGCTCGAGAGATTAACTGCAAAATCGTTTATTATGGCACCGGCCTTGGTGGCAAGACAACGAACTTGAAGTATATCCACAGCCAACTGGCCCCTACTACTAGAGGCGAATTGATCAGTCTCGCTACCGAAACTGAAAGAACGCTCTTCTTTGACTTCTTGCCCCTCGATTTGGGCAGCGTACAAGGTTTTAAAACTAGATTTTCTCTTTACACCGTTCCCGGCCAAGTTGAGTACAACGCCAGCCGTAAACTTATTTTGAACGGCGTTGATGGCATTATTTTCGTAGGCGACTCCGATGTCATGAGAGCTAAGGACAACGTTGAGTCTCTCCAGAACATGGTTGAGAACTTGGCTGAATATGGCCTTACCCTCGATAGCATTCCTTGGGTCTTGCAATACAACAAGCGCGACTTGGCCAATGCCATGCCGATTGAACGCTTAGAAAAAGATATGAATATCCGTGGCGTACCAAGTTTCGAAGCTGTTGCTTCTGAAGGCTTAGGTGTATTCGCTACTCTCAAAGCGATTTCAAAGCTAATTCTCAACCGCTTACAGTAACCTTGGCTGCTTTCTGAAGTAGAATTTGCTTCAGAGGCAAGAAGTTATCTGTGGCAATTAATCTGTGGCGAATATAGTCGGAACTCGGCCTACAAAAGAAGCTGAACTTAAGGGTTTGCGCCTTGCCATTGCCGTGGAGCGCAAAGCTCGCTATGCTGATTTTCAAGGTAAGCGCTCGACCTTCTCTCAATTTATGAGGGCTACGGCTGATCGTCTCGTGCGACGCTTCCCCTATGACACCATCTGGGTGACTGTGCGCAGTTTGTTTCGTCAGTATCCTAATGTTGATGTTTCTACCCGTATTTCAATTGTTCGACGGGCAGAGGAACTAATTGCACCTTACTGGGACAACGTTGATGGTGTGCCAAACGACCAGTCGTTGTCTGCTTCTGATGCTGCTCGTGAGCCCAGTGCTTACGCGCGCAGCCCGGGCACAGCGGCCCCGGGCTCTTTTCGTTCAAGCGATTTTTCCTCTGGTTCTGCTGTAAGCAAGTCCGCCGCCGGTAATTCAACTAGTAGTTCAACTGGTAAATCGACTAGTAGTTCAACCAGTAAGTCAGGTAGTAAACCAATAAGCAAAGCCCCCCAGGGTCAGGCGGCTGTTGGTAAATCATCGTCTAGCCCGGCTGGACGTGCCCCAGTCAGCACCCCAGTCACTAGTCTGGCCCATCAGCAGGCGGGTCAGAAATTGGTGGGCAAGCATCCTTGCGAAATTCCAGTTCAATTTTGTCAAAGGTGTTGGTCCTAAGCTCGCGCTGTTGCTCTCTAATCTGGGTATCACAACCGTTGATCAATTGTTGCGCCACTACCCGCGGCGGCACCTCGATTTTCAAAATCGCGAGTTTATCAAAGACCTGACAGTGGGCGAAGAAGTTAGTATCTTCGGTACAATTCGCTCGGTTGGCGCTTATCAATCAAAGCGCGGCAATATGTCAATTTTAAATGTGGTCATTTCTGATGGCACTGGTAGTCTGCTGGTTACTCGTTTTGTCGGTGGTAAGGGTAACAAATACCTCCTTGAGCGACTCAAAGGCCAATTCCCTAAAGGCGCTCAGGTGCTGGCGTCTGGTGTGGTTGAGATTGACGATTATTCGCACAAATTTAAACTGAAGAACGCCGAGGTGGAAATTCTTAGCTTGGCTGGTGGTGAGCAGCTCGTCAGCGGTCATATTGAAGAGGATCGCGAAGCTGGCTTTGAGGGGGTGCCACAGAGTATCCATGCTGGCAGGCTTGTGCCAGTCTATGCTCTGACCGAAGGCTTATCACTACGTCATTTGCGCAGCGTTATACATAATGCTATTGCTACCTATGGAAGCGGTATTGCTGATTTGCTGCCAGAGCACCTGAAAGAAACATACAACTTAATTGGTATGAGTGAGGCTTTTACTCATATCCATTTTCCTGAAGATCCTGAAACCAAAGATGCGGCTCGAAGACGGTTAGTCTTCGACGAATTGTTTGCCATCCAACTGCAGATGGCACATCGCCGCTATCAATATGAGTCGCAAGAAGATGCTCTTTCAATCAAATATACCTCCTCTCCTGATGGCTATGTTGAGCAGTTACGTGGATCATTGCCGTTTAAATTGACCGGAGCACAAGAGCGTATTTTTCAAGAAATCGCTCGGGATCTTGCATCAAATAAACCAATGCACAGGCTAGTACAGGGCGATGTGGGCTCAGGAAAAACCATTGTTGCACTGCTTGCCTTAATGGTGGCAATTGAGAATGGCTTCCAGGGAGCCATGATGGCACCAACCGAAATCTTAGCCGAACAACACTTCCGCCAGTTTCAACGCCTGGTTACCCCCCTGGGTCTCAAGTGCGCTCTGGTACTCGGTAAGCACGGAGTGAAAGAACGCCGCGCTGTGCGTCAAGAAATATTGTCTGGGCAAGCTCACATTGCTGTTGGCACCCATGCCTTGCTAGAAGACGACGTTGAATTTAAGAATCTTGGTTTGATTGTCATTGACGAACAGCACCGCTTTGGTGTTAAACAGCGGGCGCGCCTAAAAGCGAAGAGTCAAAGCCCAGAGCTTCTGACAATGACTGCTACGCCAATTCCTCGTACTTTGGCTCTGACTATGCACGGTGATCTTGATGTCTCTGAGATTGATGAATTGCCCCCTGGTCGTAAACCCATAGAAACGTTCTTGCTCAAACCAGCTCAAAAAGCCAAGATGTGGGAAGCCGTCCATAAGGAAATTGAAAAAGGACGCCAGGCATATATTGTTTTTCCTTTGATTGATGAATCTGAGACCCTGGCGGCAAAAGCGGCCACGGCTGAGTATGAAAAGCTGCGCACAGGCGAGTTTAAAGACCTGCGCCTGGGCTTGATGCACGGCAAGCTTAAGGCTCAAGAAAAAGATGAAGTAATGGATGCGTTTCGTTCGGGCGAGTTTCATATCCTTGTTTCAACGACAGTTATTGAAGTTGGCGTAGATGTCCCTAATGCTTCGGTGATGGTAATCGAAAATGCTGATCGCTTCGGATTGGCTCAACTGCACCAGCTTCGTGGCCGGGTCGGTCGAGGTGCGGATCAATCTTATTGCTATCTGGTGTCAGAGCAAAAGTCACAAGCAACCCGTGAGCGCCTAGAAATTCTGACAATCACTAATGATGGTTTTGTTGTGGCCGAGAAAGACCTCGAAATACGTGGCCCTGGTGAATTTTTAGGCTACCGCCAAAGCGGCCTACCAGACTTGGTTTTGGCTGACCTTGTTAAAGATGCCAAAATTTTAGAAGAAGCCCGAAATGCTGCCATTGCCATTATGAAAGAAGATCCGCAATTAACGAATTATCCAACTTTGAAGCAAATGGTAGAACAAAAGGCTGTGGGCGAGCACTCTGAGATGATGCGCTCGGGTTAAGCCAATCTCTTGCTCAGTATTTTTTTGCTCCTAAACGGCTATTTCGTCGAAGTGCAGTCGATCCCAGGTTCTATGTTTAGCTATGCATTTGATGAATTTTGTCGCCAATTCATCTGCGCTTTTGGCATTGGATGCCGTGGCCAGAAGTACTCCATTTTCGACTGAGCAAATGGCTTCATTTTTTAGATCAAGCCCCGCTTTTTCTAAAGCATGCTTGATCAGCTCTGCCCCTTCATCACAGCCCGCGATCGCTTTGCAATGCTTGTAGGCTTCGTTGATAAACAATTTTGCTGGTGCAAGTTTAGTCAGTATGGTTGCAGTTTTTGTTCCACCAGCAACATAAACTGCATCGAATAATACTGAACCGACAGAAGCCAGTGTGAAGTCTACCTTGAAGGCATTATCTTTATCGCTTCTGACTTCGCCACCTGTGGGTGCCACTATTTTAGGCACTGCTCCAGCTGCTTTCAATTGCTTGATCAGAGGCGCGACAGTCTCTTCCGTGAAGCCAGCGGCCAATAACACGGCCACTTTGCGCGTCGCTACAACTGCGATAGTGTTAGCTAAAATGCTGAGAGCTGGTGACTCAGTTGCCTTTGTTCTATTGGCAGTCGATTGATAGGTCTTTGGGTCAACATCGGCTGGTACAGCTTGGTTTAAATAGCCTTCGATTTTTACTGGACTCTTAATACCGAGGCCATCAGCCACTGATTTCGCTAGCTCTGTGTCGACATGCTGTAAAACAGCGATAACTCTTTCTCTGATTGCAGGCGTTTCTACATGACTCAATTCAAACTGAAATGCCTGCGAAATATGTTCTTTCTCGACTTTTGTCTGACTATTATAAAAAAGAGAGGCTTGACTGAAATGGTCAAAGAAGCTTTCGCTACGATCCCGTAGCTTGACGCCCTCGACCTTGGCAGCAAAGCTGGCAAACCCGCCATCAGCGGCGCCAGCCTGGAAAGGACAGCCTCCCCCAACTGTGTTAGGTTGGTAGCTAGTTTTGCCAGCATTGATGGTCTGCCGCATGTGGCCATCGCGGCTATTGTTATTGACTGCAGCAATCGATTTGTTGATTGGCAGTTCGTGGAAATTGGGTCCGCCTAGACGCTTTAGTTGAGTATCTAGATAAGAGAATAGTCGTGCTTGCAGTAAGGGGTCATTGCTAAAATCAATGCCGGGAACGATGTGGCTGATACAGAAGGCAACCTGTTCTGTTTCAGCAAAGAAATTGTCAGGGTTGCGGTTCAATGTCATTTTGCCCAGCGGTATACGGGGCACCAATTCTTCTGGCACAAGTTTGGTTGGGTCAAGCAGGTCGAAATCA
>Ga0075444_10000695_pt1 | contig 20208 bp, 18 predicted proteins | sample CoawatmetaG01DNA_FD_76836 | JGI IMG/M metagenome (GOLD analysis project Ga0075444, IMG submission 76836) | Marine microbial communities from the West Antarctic Peninsula - Coastal water metaG017-DNA | ecosystem: Environmental > Aquatic > Marine > Coastal | place: Atlantic Ocean: West Antarctic... | reverse complement strand
TTGGTTTGAATCTGGTAGTAATTGACCGGCAGTTGCTTGTAGCTGCGAAGTTCTTTGCGCGCAATGTCAGTGATGATTTCCTCATGAGTCGGGCCGAAACAGTAATCTCTGCCATGGCGATCGTTCATTCTGAGCAGGAGTGGGCCGTACTTGTCCCAGCGCCCGGATTCTTGCCATAACTCGGCCGGCTGAACCGCTGGCATTAGCAATTCGAGGGCTCCAGCGCGATTCATTTCCTCTCGAACCACTGCCTCGACTTTACGCAAGACGCGCAATCCGAGCGGCATCCATGTAAACAGTCCTGAGGCCAGACGGCGGATCAAGCCGGCTCGTAGCATCAGTTTGTGGCTGACAATCTCTGCATCTGAGGGTATTTCTTTGAGGGTCGTCAGCCCTAATTCCGAAAATCGCATTACTTGTCTTACCAATAGTGTATGAGCCGCGCATTCTAACCGTATTGACAGATAAGCCAAAGCAGAGGAAGGTCCGGAATCTTTTAATTGCAGGAATGCCAAATTGCACGGTCGTCGAAATCCGCTTGTCGCCCAAGAAGGCGTGCCTCTGCTTGCGCTCGTTTTCGCTGTCGCTGTCTTGTTGATCCGCTATTCAAGCCCGTGGTTGGCAGTCATTCCCGGCGCCCTGCTTGTATTACTCTTCATGGTTTTTCGCGACCCGAGGCGGTCTGTCCCATCCGTTGCGTTGGGCGTTTTCAGTCCGGTCGATGGTGAAGTGATTGAGGTAAGCCGTTTTGAGGAGGGTGAAACAGGAAGGCCCGCCCTTAGGATAAAAATCCGCGTCAACAGTTTAGGCACCTATACGGCTCGCGCACCTGTAGAAGGGACGATTAAGGATTTGGGCAGGCGCGGCTTGTGGCTGCAGACGGACGAAGGAGATGACATTGTCTTGATTTTCAATGCCCATCGTTTGGGTCTCGCGCCGAAGGCATTTGCGCGAATTGGTGAACGCTTGGGCCAGGGGCAGCGCTGCGCTTACCTGCGTCTGACGGGCACGGCTGAGATACAATTACCAATCGACGGCAAAATCCTGGTTGAAGTTGGCCAGAACGTTGTCGCCGGCACTGATGTCGTCGCGAACGTGCGTGGTAGTCATTAAGCCGCCATCTGAATACCGACAGTGAAATGCATCATGCGGCGTGGCAAAATCAGTTTTAAATATCGAATCCCGGTCTATTGCGAATGATCCATCCTGAATATCAACGGCGCGCCTACTTGCAAGCCATGGGCATTGATGTCTGGTTGCCGCGGGACGCGGACGAACCAGAGGACTCTGCTGCCGATACCGTTTTAGCGGATAATCTAGATTGGGATGAACTCAAGCTATGCGTGTCCGAATGCACCCGTTGCGAGCTCTCGACTAGCAGAACTCAGACGGTGTTTGGCGTTGGCAACAAAAACGCGACATGGATGATCATCGGCGAGGCGCCGGGTGCCGAAGAGGACCGGTGCGGCGAACCCTTTATCGGTCGCGCAGGTCATATGTTGGACGAGATGTTGCGTGCCGTGGGCCAGGATAGGAAGTCGGTGTTCATCGCCAATATTCTCAAGTGTCGCCCACCGAACAATCGGGATCCGAAGCCCAATGAAGCCCTGAAGTGCCGTGATTACTTGGATCGCCAAATTGCATTGGTACGGCCCTCCATTATTTTGGCGGTTGGGAAATTCGCTGCGCAAAAGCTTTTGGGTAGTGACGATGCTTTTGAGCAAATGCGCGGTCAGGCGCGAGATATTAACGGAATCCCGCTGGTGGTGACCTACCACCCGGCGAACTTGCTTCGTAGCCCATCGCAGAAGCGCAAGTCGTGGAGTGATCTTTGTCTAGCCCAGGGTCTGGTTGCGGCGGCAGTCGAATGATTATGTCAATGCTAAAACCAAAGCTTCCTGTGACGATTCGCGAGATGAATAATGACGATCTATCGATGGTGTCGGATATCGAGCGTCGCAGTTATGAGTTTCCATGGAGTCACGGTGTTTTCCATGATTGCCTGCTAGCTGACTATCAATGTCTGGCATTGATTCGAGAAGGTCATGTTGCCGGTTACGCCATATTGTCAGTCGCAGCTGGCGAGGCTCATATTCTTAATCTTTGTACCGACCCGGAATTTCGAGCCCTAGGCTATGGTGAGAGATTATTGGACGAATTAATGTATAGGGCGCGCTCCGCTTCAGTCCGAGAAATCTTCCTCGAAGTTCGGCCAACAAACGAGACGGCGATCGGCTTGTATCGTAAGAAAGGCTTTCATCAGATCGCAGCTCGCCCAGCCTATTATCAAGCATATGATGGGCGGGAAGATGCATCCGTGCTCGTCAAAAAGCTCGCTGTTGATAGTTAGGTAGACGGTTTCGTAGCTGGCCCGATTCCGCTAGACTCCGCCGCCACTCAATTCTGAAATCAGCAATGCCAAATCTTGACGAACAAGTCAGCAAGAGACGTACGTTCGCGATTATCTCGCACCCGGACGCCGGAAAAACGACGCTAACCGAAAAGCTTTTGCTTTACGGCGGCGCGATTCAGCTTGCTGGAACCGTGAAGGGCCGCAAGGCGAGCCGTCATGCGACCTCTGACTGGATGGCGCTTGAGCAACAGCGTGGAATCTCAGTGACGTCTTCCGTTATGCAGTTTCCGTACAGCAACCATGTAATCAATTTGCTCGATACTCCGGGGCACGAGGACTTTTCGGAGGACACCTATCGGACGCTGACCGCGGTCGATTCGGCGTTGATGGTTATTGACTGTGCGAAGGGTGTCGAAAAACGCACGATCAAGTTGATGGATGTTTGCCGGCTACGCGATACACCGATCATGACGTTCATTAATAAACTTGATCGCGACGGGAAGGAACCTATCGACTTGCTTGACGAGATTGAATCCGTACTCAAGATTCAGTGCTCACCGGTAACCTGGCCGATTGGCATGGGGCGCTCGTTACGAGGTGTATACCATCTGTTGCAGGATCGAATTTACCTGTACGACCGAGTTGGCCGGGAAAAGGTCTCAAAACGGAATATGATCGAAGGCATCGATTCGGATGAAGCGACTGAAGCACTGGGTGATCAGGCAGCCGAATTCCGTGAGGAAATCGCACTCGTCAAAGGCGCCTGTCCGGAGCTATCCTTCGAAGATTATCTTGCCGCAAAACAAACGCCAGTATTCTTTGGGTCGGCGATGGGTAACTTCGGCGTCAAAGAGTTGCTGGATGAATTTATTAATTACGCGCCGGCACCTCTGAATCGCGCGAGCGAACAGCGCGAGGTACGACCAACTGAAGAACAGATGACCGGTTTCGTTTTTAAGATTCAGGCGAATATGGATCCCGGGCACAGAGACCGGATCGCCTTTATGCGAATCTGCTCTGGTGAGTATCGCAAGGGAATTCGCATGTTGCATGTTCGTTCCGGCAAGGAAATGAAAATCCCTGACGCGATTACTTTCATGGCAGCAGATCGCCAGCATGCTGAGCTGGCCTACGCTGGCGATATCATCGGTATTCACAATCATGGCACAATTAATATTGGTGACAGCTTCTCTGAAGGCGAGGAAATTCATTTCACAGGGATTCCAAATTTTGCACCCGAGATTTTTCGTCGCGCGGTATTGAAGGATCCATTACGACTAAAGGCCTTGCATAAAGGTCTAGCGCAGCTGTGTGAGGAGGGTGCTACCCAGCTCTTTAGGCCGATGCGTAATAATGATCTGATCCTTGGCGCTGTTGGGCCGTTGCAATTTGAGGTCGTCGCACACCGCTTACACGATGAATATAACGTCGAATGTCAGTTTGAGGCTATCAATGTGGCGACCGCGCGATGGGTTGAATGCAGTGACGCAAAGATGTTGAGTGACTTCGAGCGCAAAGCGCATGATAATTTGGCGCTGGATCACAGTAGCAGTCTCGTTTACATTGCTCCTACACGAGTTAATCTCAACCTGACCGAGGAACGCTGGCCGGATATTGCTTTTCGGAAGACCCGCGAGTACTAACGTCAGGACCTTTGCCTGAGGCAGGATTTTGCCAAAGTCCAGAATAATCACAAAGAAGGTTGTTACCTGGGCGCTATATGATTGGGCGAACTCCGCGTTCGCACTCAGTGTGCTAGCGGTTCTATTTCCATTGGTGCTTGGTAATTATTGGGGCGCAGGGGATGGCGGATCAGTCGCAACCATGCGTCTGGGTTGGACCACTTTTGCTGCCAGCCTCATCGTATTTTTGTCCGCGCCAATTTTCGGGACGATTGCTGATACCGGTGGCTACAAAAAGCGATTTCTTCTCTTGTTTGCAATCACCGGCGCAGTGGCGACGACAGGTTTAGGGTTTGTCGGACAGGGCGATTGGCCTATCGCCTTGGGACTCTACCTCGTCGCATCAGTCGGATTTTACAGTGCGACTGTTTTCTACGACTCACTGCTTATCGACGTTACGGAACCATGCAATTATAGTTTTGTTTCGACCTTGGGGTTCTCAGTGGGCTATCTGGGTGGAGCAGCGCTGTTGTCTTTGCATCTTTGGATGTTGAAGTCACCACAAACCTTTGGTCTGGAAAGCGTGACAGAGGTTTTTAGCTATGCGTTTATTTCGGTCGGCGTCTGGTGGTTACTATTCCTCCTACCTTTGTTGATCTTTTTTCCTGAGAGTTATAGCCCAATCGAAGTGAGGCATCATCCGATCCGGGCTGCCTATGAAGAATTGAAGTCGACTGTCCAGAAGGTCAGTCAGTACCGGAATGTCGTGATATTCCTTGGTGCTTATTGGCTTTATATCGGAGGCGTATTTACCGTTATTTTTATGGCGGTGAACTACGGTCAACGTCTTGGATTCGAAGACAGCGATCTGGTCTTGGCCTTATTGATCGCCAACTTCGTTGGGTTCCCAGCGACGCTCATTTATGGTTTTCTGGCGCATCGATTTGGGACCAAGAAGGGATTGTACTTCTCATTATTTGCCTATGTTGGTGTATGCCTATGGGGCATGCAGATGACCGAGGTGCGTGAGTTTTATATCATGTCGATCATTATTGGGATGGTGCAGGGTGGCGCACAGGGGCTCAGTCGGTCTGTCTACGCGACCTTGATTCCTGCGCACCAACCGGGTGAGTTCTTCGGCTTTTACAGCATGACAACCAAGTTCGCGCATGTTCTGGGACCGGCCATGGTCGCGATCGCCGCTATGCTGTCAGACGACCCGAAGTGGGTGCTGCTGGCACTGATACCGATGTTTCTTGCTGGCGCGCTGCTGCTGACATTAGTACGAATGCCGGCGGCCGATCAGTCGCAATAGCCTGCCCGGACAGTGGCACCAATAAAGTTACAAATCCATCGCTCGGCGTGGATCATCATGATGCTCCCGACGTTATGCTGCGGCGCGATTTCCACCAGATCCATCCCGAGAATTCGGCCTTTATTAACCAGCCCGAAAGTGTGAGTGAAATTTACTCAAAACGATCAGTATCAGGTGAGCTCATCCAGTTTTTCAAGTTGCTCAGTCAGCTGTGCGATGGCCTTCTCAAATTCAACAACGCGCTCCTGTTCCTGTGTGACAACCTCAGCAGGTGCATTGTTCGCAAATTTTTCGTTCTCCAGTTTTCCAACGCTTCGCTGCAAGTCTTTATTGATTTTCCCCTGTTGTTTTGTCAGTCGCGTGCGCTCAGCATCAACATCAATGATGCCTTTCATCGGCACCAACATGCGCATATCGCCGAGAAGTGCGGTGGCGGCAGCTGGGGGATCTTCGTCCTTGATCAGGGTGGTTACAGATTCCACGCGGCCCACGCGTTGCAACAGTAGCGCTTGAGACTTCGCTCTGAATAAATCAGATGCACTCGCGTCCTGCAAAACTACAGGCAATGGTTTGCCAGGTGATATATCCATTTCTCCGCGAATCTGACGAATTCCGAGAATAAACTGCTGCACCCACTCGATATCGGCGACTGCATCCGCATCGGTCGCTTCAGATAAGACCTCGGGATAGGGGCGCAGCATGATTGTTTCGCCCTCGATATTGGCTCGCGGTGCCACAGTTTGCCAGATTTCTTCTGTGATAAACGGCATTAAAGGGTGCAGTAAACGCAATGTAGTCTCCAGCACTTCGATCAAGGTCTGTCGCGTGCCACGTTTCTCAGCATCGGATGACTCATCGGACTGCAAAATCGGTTTTGATAGTTCTAGATACCAGTCGCAGAACTCATGCCAGGTGAATTCATACGCCGACTGCAGTGCCAGATCGAGTCGGTAACTTGTGAGGTGCTGGTGCATATCTGCCGTAGCGGTATTAAGTCGCGATCGGATCCAGCGATCTGCGGAACTGAATTCCACTTCACCCTCATCCAGTGACTCGGTGTTCATCAACACATAGCGAGCGGCATTCCAAAGCTTGTTGCAGAAATTCTTATAGCCCTCGATGCGACCCAAGTCGAAGCGAATGTCGCGACCGGTCGTCGCGAGCGCAGCGAAAGTTAAGCGCAGGGCGTCAGTACCAAACTGGTCGATACCGTTTGGGAAATGCTTGCGCGTCGCTTTCTCAATCTTGGGAGCAAGGTGCTCCTGCATCATTCCCTTCATACGTTTATCGACTAAAGCCTCAAGCTCGATACCGTCGATCAGATCGATCGGGTCAAGAACATTGCCTTTGGATTTCGACATTTTCTGGTTGTCCTGATCCCGAATCAGGCCATGAATATAAACTTCGCGGAAGGGCACATCGCCCATGAATTTCAGGCCGAACATAATCATTCGTGCGACCCAAAAGAAAATGATGTCGAAGCCAGTGACGAGGACATTTCCGGGGTAGAACTCTTTCAACGCATCCGTTTTCTCTGGCCAGCCCATCGTGCTAAATGGCCACAGTGCAGAAGAGAACCAGGTATCGAGAACGTCATTATCCTGACGCAATGCAATATCGCCCAGATTATTCTTCTCTCGAATTTCTTCTTCGCTGTTGCCGACGAAAATATTGCCCTCATCGTCATACCAAGCCGGAATGCGGTGCCCCCACCAGAGTTGCCGGCTAATACACCAGTCCTGAATGTTGTACATCCAATCGAAGTAGGTTTTTGACCAGTTCTCGGGAACAAATTTGATACGACCCGCTTCAACCGCTTCGATAGCGGGTTTGGCAAGCGGTTCAATTTTTACATACCACTGATCGGTCAAATACGGCTCAACAACCGCATTGCTGCGATCGCCGCGCGGAATCTTCACTATATAATCTTCGATTTTTTCGAGCAGGTCGAGTGACTTAAACTTGGCGACGATCGCTTTGCGTGCATCAAATCGATCCATGCCGCGGAATTCTTCCGGCACTTCGTCGTTCATCGCGGCGTTGTCGTCAAGGATGTTGTGCATCGCCAAACCATGTCGTTTACCAATGTCATAGTCGTTAAAGTCATGTGCGGGCGTTATTTTCACGCATCCGGTACCGAATTCTGGGTCGACGTAATCGTCAGCAATTATCGGAATGCGTCGACCGACAATGGGAAGAATGATCTCTTGCCCAATAAGATCTTTGTATCGTTCGTCGTCAGGATGAACGGCGACCGCACTGTCGCCGAGCATCGTCTCAGGACGTGTGGTGGCGACTACAAGGTGTCCGTCGCTGGATGCGAGCGGGTAACGAAAATTCCAAAGACTGCCACTTTCATCTTCAGACAGAACTTCAAGATCGGACAGGGCGGTATGCAATACCGGGTCCCAGTTGACCAAACGCTTACCGCGATAAATCAGTCCTTCTTCATGCAGTTGAATGAAGACCTTCCGAACTGCGTCCGATAAGCCATCGTCCATCGTAAATCGATCACGACTCCAGTCGACTGACGCACCGAGGCGGCGGGTCTGTCTCGCGATTTTCCCACCAGATTCCTTTTTCCAGGACCAGATACGTTCGATAAATTTTTCTCGGCCCAGATCGTGCTTCGACTTCCCCTCGGTATTTAGGAGTCGCTCCACGACCATTTGAGTTGCGATACCGGCGTGGTCCATGCCAGGCTGCCACAAAGTACGGTGGCCAAGCATTCGATGAAAGCGAGTGAGCGTATCCATGATCGTGTCCTGGAACGCATGGCCCATGTGCAAGGTGCCGGTGACATTGGGCGGTGGAATTACGATGCAATACGGCGTGCCGTCGCCTTCAGGGGCGAAATAGCCTTTTTCTTCCCAGCGGTCGTAGATGCGCTGTTCGATGTCTTGCGGTTGGTATGACTTGTCCATTAGATCTTGTGCATTTCCAGTGTGTGGCCCTGGTCGCGATAAACCGCGTACCGCTCACGGCTTTTCTGCCGGCAATTCTCTTCGGAGGTTACAAGCTCTGCAATCCGGGGAAAAGTATCTGCGAACGCCGGTATCTCGTCGCAGAGACTGATAAGAAGGTCCCGCGACTCAACAGTATTGCTACCATAACCGATCGACACGGGCGCAGGATTACCGCTGCTGACCAATTCGTGCGGAACAAAGCTGCCGTCACGGAAGGTCCACAACAACTCATCGAGTCGTTCGGCGTCCGCCTGACTCATCGTATGAATGTGGATCGTATTCTCCAACCGCCAAGCCTTTTCGGCCAGCTTGCAAGCAAGGGTGTAACGCGAATGTTCGTCGACCTTGTCGAGAACGTAAAAGTCGACTTGAGCCACGTTAACTTAGGGTAGTGCGCCGGCGCGGGACAGTACGAACTCCGACAATAAGCTTACCGGGCGTCCAGTGGACCCTTTCTGCCCGCCGGACTTCCACGCGACGCCAGCGATGTCGAGATGTGCCCAATTCATGCCGTCGGTGAATTTTCCGAGGAAACAGGCAGCCGTTACAGATCCACCTCCCGGTCCGCCGATATTGGCCATGTCCGCAAAGTTACTCTTCAACTGCGCCGTATATTGGTCGCCCATTGGCATTGGCCAGCCGAGATCTTCAGAACGTTTAGCGGCAGCGAAAATCTCGTCCTGCAGGTCGTCATTGTTTGAGTAAATAGCGCAGCGGTGCTTGCCAAGTGCAACAACGCAGGCGCCGGTCAATGTCGCGACGTCGATTAGTGCAGCGGGCTTGAAACGACGGGCATAGGTCAGCGCATCGCACAGGATCATTCGACCTTCAGCATCTGTGTTCAAAACCTCAATGGTCTGACCGGACATACTCTTGACGATGTCACCAGGCCGCGTTGCATCGCCTGCAGGCATATTTTCAACGGCCGGGACGATTATCGTCAGGTTGATATTCAGATTCATGCTGCTGATGGCTGCCATAGTGCCAATAACGCTGGCGGCACCGCACATATCGAACTTCATCTCATCCATGCTGGCGCCGGGCTTAAGCGAAATGCCACCGGTGTCGAAGGTAACGCCTTTGCCGACCAAAACGACAGGCTTGTCGCTGCCCGCGCCTTTATATTGCATGACGATCATTTTGCCGGGTTCAATAGCACCAGCAGTGACCGAGAGCAAAGATCCCATGCCGAGCTTTTTCATCTCGGCTTCGTTGAGGGCCCGCGTCGTCAATTTACCGTTGCCACTGGCCATTTTCTTTGCGGTCTTCGCAAGATAATTCGGAGTACACACGTTCGCCGGGAGATTGCCGAGATCTTTAGCCAGCGCTACACCGTTTGCGATAGCATCGCCGTGTTCAGCACCGCGTTCTGATTTCGCTGCATCGCCTCGCTTGGCAATGGAATGGCCGACGGTATTCAACGGCATTGGAGCTTTCTTGCGGCCGCTCTTCATTTGATTAAAACGATACAAGGCATCGCCCACTGCCTCGACTGAGTGTCGAGCCAGATGATAGGGACCACAATCCTTTACGGTTTCCAGTGTCAACGTGTTGAGTATTCGCTTGCTTTTGGAATCCAGAAGCGATCTCACAGATGCAGCCACGGCTTGTTTGAATCCGATAGCGTCGAGTGAGCCAGCTTTGCCGAGACCTGCAACAGCAACTCGGTCTGCTTTGACTCCCGGTACTTTATTTAACAACGTGACGCGACCGGGCGTACTTGAGACGTCGCCGGACTTAATGAGATCTTGAATGTATCTCTTGCTCGCGGCGTCGATGTCGCTTGCGCCGGCACTCAGTTTGCCGCGATTGTAGACTCCAACAATCACACAGTCGGCAGCGCGACGAGACGCTTTGCCCGTAGTGGTAAAATATTTCATAGTTTCCCTGCTTTCCTTGTTATTGCCCCGGGGCTGTCACGGACAAAATAAAAACGGTAGTCTAACCGTTTCAGCTACCCACAGCTACGCCACTCCTGGACACTGATGAACCGTATTCTTGATCGGTACATTTTTCGCGAAATCGCCATGACCTGGTTCGGGGTCACTATGGTTCTTTTGCTGATCCTACTAACAAATCAGTTTGCACGAACCCTTGGGGACGTCGCGAAGGGTAAATTACCGAAATACGCTGCATTTGACGTTATTGGCCTGTCCGTAGTGCAGTATTTGACGATCCTGATACCCATCGGACTCTTTCTCGCCACGATGCTCGCGCTTGGTCGGCTGTATCGAGACAGTGAAATGCCGGCGATGATGGCCTGCAGGGTCGGCCCCGCAGGAATCTACCGGCCTTTAGTCTGGCTCATGGTGCCCTTGGTCGTCGGCGTAGCATGGCTCTCTATCGAAGGCGGCCCGTTGGCCATGCAGGCTGTTGATCGAATTGGCGCAGAAGCGAAGAGAGATGCAGATCTTGCGAGCATTGAGCCGGGCAAGTTTACGGTCTTCGGTCCGGATCGTGCGGTGGTTTACGGGAGCCGAGTTACGCCAGAGGGCTTTCTGGAAAAAGTGTTCATGCAACGACAGTCGGAAAACGGACTGATTGAGGTTGTGCTTGCCGAGCTCGGCGAGATGGTTGAGTCTGATGATCCGGATGTCAGACTCTTGGTATTGCATGATGGGCGTCGCTATGAAGGCATTCCAGGAACAACCGGATTTCGAATAATCGAATTTGCAGAACACGGTATAACTTATCGTTTGCCGAGCCTGAAGGCGTCGGCGCCACGGGCTAAATCGATGGCTTTCATGGATTTATTTCGATCGGATGAGCTTGAGCATGTCGCCGAACTTCAATGGCGCCTCGGTGTGCCTATCTCGACCATCATACTGGCAATTCTGGCCGTGCCATTGAGTCGAAGTCGGCCGAGAGAAGGTCGATATGGGCGGCTTGCACTTGGTCTGCTGGTATTTATCATCTATCTTAATATGATGAGTGCTGCGAAGGCATGGATCGAACAGGGTACGATTTCACCCGTGCTTGGTATCTGGTGGGTACATGGCTGTATGCTGCTATTTGCTCTTGTATTACTCGGCGTGCAAAACGGTTACCACCGAAGGCTGCTTCGATGACCGGCATCCTGAGTCAATACATGCTGCGCACCATTTTGACCAGTACGGCGTTGGTCCTAGTCGTTCTCCTGGCGCTGGCGGGCTTATTTGAGTTCATTGCGGAACTTGATGACGCGCAGGGCAACTACCAGACATCACAGGCAATTCTCTACACACTTCTTCGATTGCCCAATCTCGCCTTCGAAATGTTGCCGGTCGCAGCGCTAATTGGCTCACTCCTTGGGCTGGGCGCGCTCGCCGGTAACAGTGAAATCATCGTCATGCGTTCGGCCGGACTCTCCGTTGCCGAATTATCGGGCATGGCCGCTTTTTCAGGCGCCGTGATGCTTCTTTTGACCGGCTTGCTCGGGGAGTTCATCGGGCCGCCACTGGATTTCTATGCTCGCGACATGCGAATGAAGGCCCGCTATGAACACGATAACGGTCAACTCGGAAGTGAGACCTGGGTAAAAGATGGCTCCGCATACTTGCATCTGGAGCGCGTGAATCCCGATTTCGAATTCGGCAGCCTGTACATGTACAAATTTGATGATGACCGGCTAGAATCGATCGCGGTTGCAGAGAACTCGGGTATCGATGAAAATAATGACTGGATTTTGGAAAACATTCGAGAGACACGGTTTCAACGTGACGGTGCGCAGGTTCTAGAGTCCCAACTGTCCATTGAGTCTTTCGAGATGAATTCTGGTCTGCTCGGTAGTTCGCTGGCGAAGCCTCTGAGCCTGTCGGCCCGAGAGATGCTGAGCTATATCGATTATCTGAAACGAAATAATCTCGATGCGACCAAATATGAAACAGAATTCTGGTATCGAGTTTCGCGGACGTGCACAGTACTGATCATGCCGATCCTGGCGTTGGCGTTCGTATTCGGATCTTTGCGCTCAGGTGGTGCTGGTGGTCGATTGATGATCGGAGTAATAATTGGTCTCGCGTATTATCTAGCCAGTGAGACGCTTGCCAATTCTGGTCAGGTGTTCAATCTGAATCCGATCTTTGTAACTTGGCTACCCTCAGTGACGTTGGCGATGATTACCGTGTTTGCGCTGTCGCGGATTCGTTAGCCCTCGTCTTTCGGGTAGTGCACGATATGCGTCTTGCTGATGTGATCATGCCAGGTCAGCTGGTCGACGTCCCAGAGTTGCCATAAGAATCCCAATCCGAAGGGGAGCCAAGACAATAGGGCAGCGAAGAACCGAATCGTCGCCGCGCCAAAACTTGGACGGCTGCCATCGCTATCGACGAGCTGCAGTCGCCAAGACTGCATTCCTAAAGTTCGACCACTTCGCGTCCAGAAACCGACAAAAAAGCTGAAGACCACCGCAGCCAGAATGACTTGATACAAAAGGTTGTCGTTTGTCTCGACCGGCCCACCACTGCGCGCTGCAATAAAGGGGAGCGTTGTGAGAAACATCAACGCAAGGATGAGCAGTCCGTCGTAGAGCATGGCGCTGATGCGCCGTAGTAAGCTTGTGTTTTTCATTCTATGCCTTGCTCCTTGAGTGTTAGTGCTTTGCGTTTTCCCTACCAAGCCAAAGCGAGATCACACACCATATAGCCGCGAATGGCAACATCGTGACTGAAATTATCGAGGTGGAAAATCCGACTAACGGCATGAGGCTGAAGTGGCATCAGGAGATTGACGACTCGGGCGACTATAGCTGAACGCCCAGTCACCACTCCCTACGATATGTCGGTAACACCGACCGGCTTTAGTCGACCTCGGCATCGTTCCAGTCCGCGATAACCTGGCGTGCTTCGACCTCGTCCATATCGCTTACCATGATGCGTACATTCCCAAGGGCGGGTAGGTCGCCCATTCCGCCTTGAAGATGCTCACCCTGGATGTGCGCGTCCAGCCCAGCTTGTTGTAGCTGGTGTAGGACGAGGTGAGCTTCGATGTTGCTGAGGGCGTCGAATACTTTTTTCATTCCGGGTTTACTCGCAGATGATAATCCTGATATGGAAGGGTGGTCTCTTTCGTTAGAGTATATACGGGTCAGGCTTTCTTAAAGTTGCTCGACTTCCGACTCCATCCACACAAAACGCTCTTGTAACCAATTTTTGAGGTGTTCAACCTCTTCATTGTAAGTGGCGTATACCACGGAATTAGGCCAAACGTAGGAACCAAGGGTACCCCAGATATCATCATTTCTAGCAACACTTTTTCTAAGCATTTGAGACCATTCATCAATTTTTGAGAGTAAATATTGCTCATTACTTTTAAAGTGAGTAAAACGTTCTTTAACTTTGTTAACGAATGCGGGATCTTGCATTAACCTTTCAATCCACCAATGGTAATAAACCCACCATCCTTGTGGATAGGCCGCATCTGAATAATCAACATTTCCAAAACCTAAATCAAAATCCCAGATTGGACCCATTTTAATCTTTTGGCCAGGAATGTAATGTAAATAAATGCTTGAGTAGGATTTTGCATCTTGATTTTTTGCAATCTCGTTTATCAAAAACCAATCAGCAAAACTATCGATGTCGATATACGGTAAATAACCATTCACAGGATCAGTAAAATTTACACCAAATAAAGCTGTTTCAAAATCAATAATATGATCTTTTATCAGGTTATATTGCTGATCCCCTTGAACTAGATCAGGCTCTTTTATTTGAATAACATTCTGACCTGATATTTCATTAGTTTCAAAATAAACATCATCATTATCTGTGTGCCCGTGAAGCTTGGTATCAATTCTAAGTAAAAATCCATTGTCACCTATGTCAATACGGTTTGAACCTTCTTCTACTTTTTCACTAATACGGTAGGTTCCCATGGATACGTTATTGATATGCACCTCGGCATAATGGCTATTAGGAGTCCAATCTAAATTACTTAAGTAACCCAATTCCATTGCCAGGCGATTGCGCAACATGGTTTTATCTGAATATTCAGCCATAAATAACCATCTTTTTTTCTTTGGCATACCTAAAAACGCACTGGAATCAGATAATTTCATCTGGTAAGGTTTTTTGGGATGAATACTCCAAGTTGAATGTCCTCTCCCTCGAATTTTCATTGTTACTTCAGAGATAGAATCGGTAAGTCCTTGACCGAATACTTGAACAGTTCCTTCAGCATAATCTTCTCTTTGAATGCTGACATTAGCTTCAGTGTAGATAAAAATAACTGGTAAAGAATTTATTGCTGATGAGCTTGGTTGTAATATGCTTGAAGTAGAAGTAGGTGAAAGACTGTTATCGCTAGCGCCTCCGCAACTTATGAAAAATAAAACGTTTACTAAAATAAATATTCTAATAAAAAATTTAAAGCAAGATATTTTCATATTATCCTTTATCAATGATTTATATCATTTTTGAAAAATTTAAAAATTTAATTTCTCAGTAATATTCATTTGGGCAATAAACTGAAATCAAAATCCTTAGACCCCAAAATCATCAAGCGATCTGATCACAAGGTAAGTGCGGTTCTTGGCCGAAAGCTGACGGCCTCTCGGTTGGTGAAATGGTTAGCATCTTTCGATGTTAACTCTTTGATGTGGACCCTACAAAGCGCCTATCGATATTTATGCAGAATCACTCACAACCCATAAAATACACGGAACTGTTTTGGTGGAAATTCAAGGCAATCGTGCAGATTTTGAGCGCGGCATTGAGCGCGAATAAAAAAGGGCTAGCCAAAATTGGCTAACCCTTCAGCTTGATTGGTACTCCCTAGGGGATTCGAACCCCTGTTACCGCCGTGAGAGGGCAGCGTCCTGAACCGCTAGACGAAGGGAGCAGAGTGAGCCGTCCATCTGGACGGGGCCGCTATTATACGGCCCACTCCTGAATCCTCAAGGGGATTCCAATCTTTTTTAGTATCGCCTGGGTGTTGGCTGGGCTGCTATCATGTGGTGCATTCTCTACACGTAAGCGACAGTCATTTGAAAGAAAGCCCGAAACCCGGGTCCACAGAACCACGGATCATCAAGCGCCCTGGCCATAATGTCTCGCGCAACGATATCTCCAGTGCCGCCTTAAAAGTCCTGTATCGCCTACACAAGGCGGGCTATCAGGCTTTCTTGGTAGGCGGTGGCGTGCGCGATGCCATGTTGGAACTGCATCCTAAAGATTTCGATATCGCAACTAACGCGACACCGGAAGAGATTCGCTCTCTATTCAGTAATTGTCGATTAATTGGTCGTCGTTTTCGTTTGGCGCATGTTCGATTTGGGCGCGAAATCATCGAAGTTGCGACTTTCAGGTCGGCCGCAAATCATGAGGATGATGATTCGGCTCACGATACCGAGGGTCGAATTCTGCGTGACAACGTCTACGGCACGATCGATGAGGACGTTTGGAGACGCGATTTCACCTGTAATGCACTCTATTACAACATCGCAGATTTCAGTATCTGGGATTATGCCGGTGGATTCGAGGACGTAAAGCGAAAGCGCATTGTATTTATCGGAGACCCGGCGCAACGCGTGCGTGAAGATCCCGTTCGTATGCTGCGTGCGGTCCGTTTTGCCGGCAAGCTCGGGTTCACCATTGACCACAGCGTGGTCAAGGCGATGCGAGGACACACTGCATTACTTGCGAATGTACCAGCGGCACGATTGTTTGATGAATTTCTGAAGTTGTTTCAATCGGGATTTGCCGAGCGTACTTTTGATTTACTAAGAGAACACAATCTATTTGGCGAACTCTTCCCTGCGACGGAAGAGGAGTTGTCCAATGACGTCGACTTCTTGAAATTCACGCCTGCTGCGCTACATTCTTCTGACAAACGTGCGGCGGTTGGCAAATCGGTCACACCGATGTTCTTGCTTGGCGTTTTTCTTTGGTTACCCATAAAGAAGCTGGCTGAAGTGCGACGCTCGGAAGAAAAAATGTCAGAGTCACAAGCGCTGAGCATTGCGGCATATGAGATCGTGTCGCAACAGCAACGACGCATTTCCATACCGAAACGATTCACCGTTCCTATGAGAGAAATGCTCGCCTTGCAGCCACGATTTACGATGGTGCGAGGTAAGCGGGCGATGAATCTTCTGGAACATCGGCGCTTTCGGGCGGCCTACGATTTTATGCTGTTACAGTCGGAGGTCGGGCAGGCGGACGAAACTCTGGCCAAATTCTGGACTGATGTGCAAACACAGACCGAGGATGAACGTGCCGTAAGCTTTCAAATGCAGTCGGGGCAGGGGCAGGGACAGGACGGCGATCAGAAGCGCCGCCCACGTCGTCGTCGTCGTCGCAAACCATCTCAAGCGACGTGACCGACCATTGGTATCCCGCGTACATCGGACTCGGGAGCAATTTGGGCAACCCGGCACTTCAATTGGAGACCGCCTTTGGTCTGCTATCAGAAATTCCGTGGACGCGCCTGATTCGTCGATCGTCGTTGTATCGTTCCGAGCCTTTCGGGGGAGTGGAGCAGCCAGACTTCGTTAATGCAGCAGCAGCACTCATAACTCAGTTGTCCGCAGGTGAGCTACTGCGGGAATTACAAAACATTGAGAATAAATGTGGCCGCGAACGCGGCGATGTCCAATGGGGTCCACGCACTCTCGACCTGGATTTGCTGGTCTACTCTGATCATGAAATTGACGAGACGGATTTAATCGTGCCACACCCGGGCATTAGTGAGCGAAATTTTGTATTGTTACCGCTTGGAGAGCTGGCTCCCGAACTTCATGTTCCCAACTTAGGTCGAATCGCGAGCCTTGATACGCATATATCTGATCTGGCGGTATCCCGAATTAAATAGAGGAAAGCAGTGACCGTACGCCATCTACAGAGTGCCGTAGGATCATCGCGCTACATCGCGATCGAAGGGCCAATAGGCGTTGGCAAGACGGCGCTGGCCAGGCGCTTGGCTGACAGCCTATCCGGAGATCTGGTGCTCGAGGAATTCGAGGAAAACCCGTTTCTTGAGCGTTTCTATCGTGATGGACGGTCTGCCGCACTTCCGGCACAGATGTTTTTTCTGTTCGCTCGAGCCCGCCAAATCGAGCAAATGCGACAGTCGGATTTGTTTTCCAGTGTCCGCATATCCGATTATCTCTTTACCCGGGATCGATTGTTTGCAGAACTCAATCTGGATGCCGAGGAGTTAAAACTCTACGACCAAATAGCGGATAACTTAGCCATTGATGCACCGGTGCCGGATCTTGTTATTTACTTGCAGGCTTCTGTTGATGCCATTCTGCAACGGCTGGCACGCCGCAATTCGCCGTATGACCGATATGTTGAGCGACGCTACCTCGAGCGCTTGACCGATGCGTACTCGCGATTTTTTCACCATTATAATGATGGCCCGCTGCTGATCGTTAATGCATCGCAGATCAATCCAGTCAATAACGACGAGGATTACGCGCAGTTATTTGAGCAGATCGAGCGCACGACCAGTGGACGAAGATTCTTCAATCCTGTCACCGCGGCGCTTGCCTGATATCCTCCGGGACTATGTATACACAACTTGAACAACGCGGCATGACCGAGCCACCGGTAAATGTGTCGACTCTGCAAAAAATGAAGCATGCGAGCCAACCGATTGCGTGCATTACGGCGTATGACGCCAGCTATGCTGCACTCGTCGATACAGCAGGTGCCGATTTGGTATTGGTTGGTGATTCGCTCGGCATGGTGATTCAAGGCCACGATACGACGATTCCCGTCACAGTTGACGATATTATCTATCACTCGAAGACGGTCTCCCGTGGGTTGCGTCGAGCGTTTCTGGTTGCCGATATGCCGTTCATGAGCTACACGAAGCCGGGTATGGCGCTGGATAATGCGGTTCGCCTGATGCAGGAAGGTGGCGCCATGATGGTGAAGCTGGAAGGCGGCGATGATCAGGTTGAGATCGTTGAGCATTTGGCGCGGCACGATATTCCGGTCTGCGCACACTTGGGCCTGAAGCCGCAATCAGTCCACAAGATAGGTGGCTTCAAAGTTCAGGGTAGAGATCCGGACAAGGCGAGAGAAATGCTGGCTTCCGCAAAACGCCTGCAAGACGCAGGCGCAGATATTGTGCTGTTGGAGTGTGTGCCGAACGAGGCCGGTAAGATCATTACTGAAGCATTGGAAGTTCCAGTGATTGGGATTGGGGCTGGGCCAGACGTCGATGGCCAGATTCTGGTGTTATATGACTTGTTGGATATAACGCAGGGGCGGACGCCCAAGTTCGTCAAAAACTTCCAGGCCGGTTGCCACTCTCCACTCGCAGCTTTGCAGGCATACGTTAGTGAAGTTAAAGACGGTAGCTACCCCGGGCCCGAACACTGCTTTTCATGATAGTTGCGCAAACCAAGCAGGAACTCGACGAGCGGCTGGCCGAATGGCGTCAGCATGACGAGCATATCGCCTTGGTTCCGACAATGGGCAACCTGCACGCGGGGCATGCGTCACTCGTGGAGCTTGCACGTGAGCATGCGGAAAAGGTCGTCGTCAGTATTTTTGTTAATCCAACTCAATTCGGGGAGGACGAGGATTTTGACGAGTACCCCCGAACTCTCGAGCATGATACCCGATGCCTTAAAGGGCCTGCGGCTGATTTGATATTCGCGCCGAACATCGAAACGATGTATCCACTTGGCTTGGAGGATGCTACATCGATTTTAGTGCCGAGAATTACCGAGAACTTTTGTGGCGCGAGTCGCCCCGGACACTTCGATGGAGTGACATCTGTTGTCGCCAGATTATTTGCGTTGGTACAGCCCGATATGGCGATTTTTGGTCAGAAGGACTATCAGCAGCAGTTGGTGATTCGTCATATGTCTCTCGACCTGAATTTGCCGGTAAAGATCATCACCGGTGAGACGATGCGCGAAGATGATGGTTTGGCCATGAGTTCGCGAAATCAATATCTGGACAATGACGAACGAGCGAATGCGCCAGTCTTGTACCAGGTGTTATCAGGTGTTGCGGAAGAGTTGCAGCGCGGTTGCCAAGCCCACGAAGAGCTAGAGTCGAAGTCGGTCAAGGCGCTAAGCGATGCCGGGTTTTCTGTAGAATATTTTTCAATCAGGCGTGCACAAAACCTGCAAATTCCTGATCGCGACTGTGACGAATTAGTTGTGCTTGCCGCCGCCAAATTGGGTAACGCGCGCTTGATCGATAACGTCGTCGTTACGGTTTAGTTTGGGACGACGACGCGACTCGCATTCTTGGCTCGGTATAGTGCAGCATCAGCATCCCGAGTAAGTGATTCCAGGGTGCCATGCGCATCAAGTTCTGCTGCCCCCACCGTCGAGATTCTCACCGGAATTTGAGCCAATGAATCATCGTTTTCGTCAGTGCTTAGTTCTGAAAGGAAACTAGGTAGGGCGAGCGCGGTGCCTCAAGCTTATGGACTCTCCATCGTGACGTTATGCTGCGCGAGTGCCCACTCTACATGCTCCACAATTAAAGGTGACGTATCCTTCTGCCTTGACCTGAGCGCAACCAGTACTTCAGTTGTGGTCTCCGCATTACCGAGCGCGACTGCAATATTTCTCAGCCACCGTTCGAATCCAATTCTTCGAATGGCACTACCCTCCGTCTTCCCCAACCAGGTTGCTTCATCCCAGGCAAATAGATCAGTCAATTGCGCAGTATCCAGTCCATGACGCGGTGCGAAGTCCTCTTCCGCAGTTGGTTTCGCAAATTTATTCCAGGGACAAAATAACTGGCAATCATCGCATCCGTAGATTCGATTGCCGATGTCCTTTCGAAACTCGATCGGTATCGCGCCTTTGTTCTCAATGGTCAGATAGGAAATACAGCGTCGAGCGTCGAGGGAGTATGGTGCGACGATGGCGTTAGTCGGGCAGACATCGATACAAGCAGTACAGGATCCGCAATGCGACACTTCAGCGGCGTCGACCGGTCGACGCCGCTGAAGTGTCGCATTGCGGATCCTGTACTGCTTGTATCGATGTCTGCCCGA
>Ga0075444_10000694_pt1 | contig 20217 bp, 14 predicted proteins | sample CoawatmetaG01DNA_FD_76836 | JGI IMG/M metagenome (GOLD analysis project Ga0075444, IMG submission 76836) | Marine microbial communities from the West Antarctic Peninsula - Coastal water metaG017-DNA | ecosystem: Environmental > Aquatic > Marine > Coastal | place: Atlantic Ocean: West Antarctic... | reverse complement strand
GAAATTTCAGAACTCTTTAAGTCAGGTAAATTATCTGCTGAGGAAAAAGAAGCATTTAAGGGTGAAACCAAAGATATAAAAAAACGCCAGGGCGAAGTCGAAGAAGAGAAACGCGAATTCGAGGCCCAGCGACATATCCTTTCGCTCTCCATTCCCAACCTGCCTGCCAGTGAAGTGCCTGACGGCAAAGACGAACACGATAATAAAATTGAAAGTACTTGGGGCACCATCCCTAGTATCAAAAATCCCAAGCATCACTATGAATTAGGAGCTGATCTTGGCGTTTTCGATTTTGAGCGTGGCGTAAAGATTGCCGAATCACGCTTTACTGTTTTGATGAATTGGGGCGCTAAGCTAGAGCGCGCTTTGATGAATTTTATGCTCGACAGCCACTCTGCTCGCGGCTATGGCGAAGTCTTCCCCCCAATTTTAGTCAATCGCGATTGCTTAGTTGGCACTGGGCAATTGCCAAAATTTGAGAATGACTTCTACAAGTGCGCAGATGACGAACTCTATTTGGTGCCCACGGCTGAAGTGCCGATTACCAATTTATACAGAGAAGAAGTAATCGATGAAGAGGCTCTGCCTATTTATCACTGTGCCTATACACCTAATTTCAGACGTGAGGCTGGTAGCGCTGGTAAAGATACGCGCGGCTACATTCGGCAGCATCAGTTTAATAAAGTCGAATTGGTCAAATTCTGTACTCCTGAAACCAGCGCAGAAGAGCATGAAAAGCTCACTCGCGATGCTGAGCTGATTTTAGAGGCACTAGAATTACCCTACCGCCGAGTCTTGCTTTGTAGCGGTGATATGGGCTTCTGTGCTTCTAAGTGCTATGACCTTGAAGTGTGGTTCCCTGCCCAAGACAAGTATCGCGAAATAAGCTCCTGCTCAGTCTTTGGCGATTTCCAGGCTCGTCGCGCTAATCTGCGCTATAAGCCCAAAGATGGTGGCAAAGCGCGCTTCTTGCACACAATCAATGGCTCTGGTTTGGCAATAGGACGTGCTATGGCAGCCATTCTTGAAAATTATCAACAGCCTGATGGTTCGGTTAAAGTACCGACTGTTTTGCAGCCTTACATGTCTGGAGTCACTGTAATTTCTCCTAAACTCGCTGCTGTAACTTAGTGTTGGCATGGCCGAGTTTATTCCAGATACTACGGCTCTTGTTTCTGCTCCTTCACCGATGCGGCGCCACCGCTTTGTGCAAATCACCTGTTTGTTTGCCACCATAGCTCACACTGTGGCCACTCTAATTTGTGTCTATGCTTTTCGCGAAGGTAATTTCTCCGACTTTACTCCCGCCCGCTTAATGGAGTTTGTTCCTCGCCATTTAGTGCTATGGCGCTTTTGTTGCTTGTCGGCAATTCTTTCGAGCGTTTCTAGTCTGGTCTTTATTCTCGCCATGCGTGAAGTTCTCGAAGAGAAATTCCGTTTTATTATTGGTGTGGCTGTATGTCTATCAGTATTGGCTTGTTCCCAAGACTTAGCGGCGGTCAGTCGGATGATGGTGCTCTTTAGCGATATTGCCTTGCAAGGCAATGCCATCTGCACCTACACTGGCAACGAATTGGTGCAAATTGGTTGGACTTTGATCAACCAATCGATCACTGAGACATTTATGGTCTCTTCTTTCTTATATGGAACAGCCGGTCTGGGTATTTGTTATTGCCTCAGCCGCACGCGAGTATTGCCGCGCTCCCTGGCCTGGGCACATTTACCAGTCTGGTTTTGTATGCTGGCTACAGCTGTCTCTACATTTGCCGGCTTCTTGCCTGTGGCTATGTCTTTAATGTTTGCTGGTAATCTTGGCCTTTCTTTTTTGGCAGCGTTCTCCGGTGTTTCGATTGATGCTGTATTGCAACAAAAGAAAGAGCCGAAGGCTGAAACTGTTGCCGTTACTGCGGATGCGCCAGAGCCGGCCGATTCGGCAGATAAGAGCGCCATTTAAAGGTCTTTTAAAGTACTTTTTGTAAATTGGCTGGTATTTTTCAGGTATTGGCTGGGTCTGGCGTGTATGCTTTGGCTGTAATGGCTGGGTCTTTTCTGCGTATCTAGCGGGCACATATAAATGATTTGGCGGGAAGTCTTCAACGAACTGCTTGAGCAAGGGGCTTCAAACGCCTCCGGTTCTATGTATGTCTATGCTCGCATTGTGGAGATTTTAAAGACTGCCATAGAAGATGGTCGCATGAAAGTGGGCGATCGCTTGCCAACCAATCGTGAATTGGCTGCTTTCCTCAAAGTCGATCGCTCAACCGTTGCCCGTGCCTACTTAGAGCTTGCCCAGCTGGGCTTGATTGCCTCCCAGGTTGGTCGTGGCACTTTTGTTAGCGCTCTTGCTGCTAATGCTGGGCCAGCTTCTAATATATTGCCGTTGCCTAGCGGAGAACTCAATTGGCCCAATCGCTTCTCCCGTTATGCTGAGGGCTTGAGTTCTTCTATTAATAAGTTGCCCCAGCTAGCTTCCGGTGATGACTACATTTCCTTTGCTGGTGGTATTCCTTCGCAAGATTCTTACCCTAGTGATGATTTTCAAAAGATTGTTTTAGATCTACTTGGTGGCGGCCGCGGTGCCTCTATGTTTGACTACAGCCCCTTTGCTGGTGAACCAGATCTGCGTCAAGCAGTGACGGCCCATCTGGCTTTGCGGGGCATTGCCGTACGAGATCAAGAACTACTGATATTGAGTGGTTCTCAGCAAGGCATTGATCTAGTTGCTAATCTTCTTATTAATCCAGGCGATCATGTATTGGTAGAAGAGCCAACCTATTTTTGGGCCATTTCAAATTTCAAAGCGAGACAGGCTCAGCTTGTTGGTTGCGCCTTAGATGACGAAGGCATTAATTTAGCTGCCGTTGAAGCGCATCTGATTAGGTATCAACCCAAGTTCATTTACGTTATGCCTAATAGCCAAAATCCAACTGGCATAACTATGTCGCTGGCTCGGCGTCGAGGCCTTTTAGCCTTAGCTCGTAAGTATCAAACTCCGATACTTGAAGACGATTTCTCAGGTGATCTTGTTTACAGCGGTGAGCCTTTACCTTCTCTTCGCACTCTGGCTGCAGAAGTTGCTGGTGGCGAAAATATTGTCATTTACCAGGGCACATTTTCTAAAGCGCTCTGTCCGGGAATTCGCTTAGGTTGGCTGGTGGGGCCGCAAGAAGTAATTGATCGCCTAAGTTTTGCCAAGCGCACTAGTGACCTTGCTACTAATTCTATGGTGCAGGTTATTCTCACTGAGTTTCTGCAAAAAGGCCTATACCAGGAACACTTAAATCGAGTGAATCGCACTTATGGCCAGCGTCGCGACGCCATATTGGCTGCTCTCGCCAAAGAATTTAAAGCTCTCCCTGAAGTCAGTTGGACTGTACCCACTGGTGGCTTGTTTATCTGGCTGACATTGCCAAAAGGTACTTCTAATCGTGATCTACTCGAATTTGCAGTGGCTGAAAAAGTAGTTTTCTCACCCGGTGATCTCTGTTTCTTAGAGTCAGAATCTAGTTCACTAAATTACCTCAGGCTTTGTTTCATTCAAAATGCCGAACCTCAGATTGCTGAGGGCATCAAACGCCTGGCTCAAGCCTTGACCAAATATCTTGCTCACTTAGCTGAAGATCGTCTTGCCAATTCGCATAGGCAAAGACGCAATGAACATGTACTGATTTGACCGTCACTAAAAAATAGGATTAGGAGAAATATGTCTACAGTAATTAAGCCTAGAACCGGCACCAAACTAGTAAAAGAAGCCTTAGCGCAGATGCTCAAAGGTGGCGTGATCATGGATGTGGTTAATGCTGAACAAGCTAAGATCGCAGAAGAAGCTGGTGCTGTTGCTGTTATGGCTTTAGAGAGAGTACCGGCTGATATCCGTGCTGATGGTGGCGTTGCTCGCATGAGTGATCCTGAGTTGATCATTCAAATTCTTGAGTCTGTCTCCATTCCTGTTATGGCTAAGGCTCGTATTGGTCATTTTGTCGAAGCCCAAATTCTTGAGTCGCTTGGTGTTGACTGCGTTGATGAAAGCGAAGTGCTTACGCCGGCTGATGAAGAGTTTCATATCGACAAGAGCCAGTTCACTATTCCTTTTGTTTGCGGCGCTAAGAATTTGGGTGAAGCTCTCCGCCGCATTGGCGAAGGTGCAGCCATGATGCGCACCAAGGGCGAAGCTGGCACTGGTGATGTGGTTGAAGCTGTGCGCCATGCTCGCACAATTTTGGGTGAAATCAGAAGACTACATGGCATGCCAAAAGAAGAATTGATGAGCTATGCCAAAAACATTGGCGCACCTTATGACCTGGTAGTCAAAGTTGCTGCTGAAGGTAAATTGCCTGTAGTCAACTTCGCTGCCGGTGGTATTGCTACTCCTGCTGATGCTGCTTTGATGATGCAACTTGGTGTTGATGGTGTCTTCGTTGGCTCCGGTATTTTCAAATCAGGTAATCCAATGCAGCGTGCTCAGGCGATTGTTAAAGCTACAACCTTCTATAAAGATCCTGAAGTACTGGCCAAAGTCAGCCGCAATTTGGGTGAAGCAATGGTTGGCCGCAACTGCCGCGATCTAGCACCATCCGAAAATCTAGCCAGCCGCGGCTGGTAGAACTGCAAAAGCGAATTAAGAGGACCCTATGAATCAAGATTCTACGAATATTGTTATCGGTGTACTGGCCTTGCAAGGCGATTTTGCAGAGCATATTAAAATGCTTGAGCAGTGCGGTGTCAGTGCTAAGGCCGTGCGTTATGCCGAAGAGCTTGATCACATAGATGGTCTGATTATTCCTGGTGGAGAATCCACCGCTGTAGCCAAGTTGACTGATGAAGGTTCTGCTCCTATCTTTTCTGCTATTAAGGCAAAAATTGCCCCAAGCGAAAAGGTAGGAGCCTCATCAGCTTTTTCTACACCAGTAAATGCCATGCCAGTTTATGGCACTTGTATGGGTTCAATTTTTCTTGCCAAAGAAATTGAAGGTTCTAGCCAGGGGCGCCTTGCTGTTATGGATATTAAGGTCAAGCGCAATGCTTTTGGCCCGCAGCGTCGCAGCTTTGAGTCTGACTTGAAAATTGATGCTCTAGGCTCTGAAGCCTTTCCGGCTGTATTCATTCGCGCCCCAGTGATTGTTGAGTGTGGGCCGAAGGTGCAAGTATTGTCTGCTATAGACGAAGGTATCGTCATGGCGCGGCAAGACACTTTGTTAGTTACTGCTTTCCACCCAGAGATAACTAACGATCTGAGAGTGCATCAGTATTTTCTTGGTATGGTGCAAGAGTATCGCCAGGCCCAATCAACTGCTGTACGAGATTCTCAGGTGCCTGAGCCAGCGCAGGTTTAGTTCTTTTCTGGTTTCTCGACTATTTGTTCTTCGAAACTTTTTAAGGGTTTATTGGCGCCCAAGCGCTCTACCATATCGTGAGCGATGCCACCTACTCGTTCGCTCAGTCTATCTATTAGTTCCTGATCGCTAGGCGAGATTGGCGCGGCAAGAGGCTCATTAATAGCCTGATTAATAGCCTTTTCTTCTTGTCTGTCTTGGGCAATCCTTTTCCTCAGTCGCTGCGCGAGGGTTTCCTCGTTGCCTGCATCTTCAGTCATGTGCTTCTCCAAGCATAAGTTGACATAAGAAAAAGGGGATAAAGGCTTAGGGTCTTTCCTCTGTCAACATTACGGCCTAGCGCGTGATCCTATATGATCGAAAAAATGAGTGACAAAAGGTCTATTGAAAACTAGTGAGCTGCTTGAAATGTTTTCGGTTCCAAGAGAAGTTGTTCTGAAGGTCGATTGATAGTTGAACTCTTTCGTCTAACCGGAAAACTGTTCGGAGGAGCTTTTCTAATATCAGCTAATTCTTCACTTGAGTAATTTGACATACAACATTCTGCTTTGTCAAAATAGTCTGTCCCACATTTCACGATAAGCTGATGACGCAAGGTTTTGGCTTTTAGAAGGTCTTCAATCTGTTGAGAATCTGCGATTATAAGGCGTTGATATTCGTGCCAAGGTTTGATTAGACCAAATACTAGAGATTTGATTTTGTCTCGATGAAACAGCATGGTAGACTCGTGTCTTTCGAGAATATGCGCCGGTGCATCAGGATTTCGATATATTGCTGTATCACCTTTATCAATTCTCACTACGGGAAGGATCTTGAATTTTTCCAGCATTATCTTTCGATCAATTTTGTCGAGTTCGTTTCTATTCGGATTTAAGTCGGCAGTTAGGTCTAGAACCTCAATACTATTAGATGCCAAACCTTTCCAAAGCAATTCAATGCCTTCTGCATCTGCAACAAAATAACTGTCCGCATATGCTTTAGTGCAGAAGCAGATGGTAACAAAAACCACAGCCAGAACCCAACACATTTTTCTCACTGATCGATCACGCAGCCTTAGATGCCATGTTTCTGTTAACAAAGAAAGGATAGCAGCATTCAGTGAACGCTGCTATTGACCTTGACGCTGGGCTTGCGTCCGCTAGGCTTTTCGCCTGGCAGCCTGGGAAGCGCCGCTTGAACAATCTTAGCCGCTTGCGGCCTCAAGCTTTCGGCGCGCACACCGCTGCGGCGGCTGCCGAGAAAGCGGGCGCAAGGGGACCCAGGGTCGAGTCGAGTTTGCAGACGTTGTTATCTCTTTGTTGCAAGTCTTACAGCTACTATTGATGGACTAATCTCTATTAACAACCCACGTTTAAAAGGCAAGTCATTAAATGGTTCCTTAAATGGACTTGCCTTTCGAATGGCATCTTCAGCTTGTCGATCAAATGGTCTTGAACCAGATGATTTTTTCAGCTCTACAAAAGCGGATTTGTCTTTGTTATCTAATTCGACGAGAAATTTCGCAGAATTTTTCCCTGGAAACTTTTGTAGGTTTTTGGCAGAAATTGATATTCGATTTTTGCAGTCCAAGAGCCACTGGTAAAGTTCCGACTCAAGTATAGATTCAGACGGAGCTGGGCGTTTACCTGGTCCGATACCTATACAATGCATGTTTTGCGAATTTTGAGAAATAAACTTCTCAATACGATCACTCGCCTGGCAGGGCAACAGCTGCGCCAGTAAGTAGACCGCTACAATAACCGTTAATGATTGCTCTTTTAGTTCCATAACAATTTCTTTTGCTAGTGACAATTATAGCCGCCGATACGAATTTAAAATTTTGTTGAATCCTAGCAAGAACGACAAACAGCAATTGCCTCTTCTAACAACGGCAAATATTCCTCAGCACACTCGCCGCGAAGTTCGACCAAGTATGTATAAAGTGACGGCTCTGCAATAGCACTAGCTGCTTGAAGAGCTAAAGGCGAAACATCTGCAGATCTCAATAAATCAATGAGCGGTGCAAGAACTCTAGTATCTCGCCTTAGAGCTAAGCCTAAAATAGCTTCCTGCCTAGTCTCACAATGACTATCTGAACAACGTTCAAAAAGAGCATCACAAAGATTATGTAAATCAGAAGAAGCTTCTCGCAGACCAAAAGTAGCCCAATTGCGGACATCTGGATCTTTGTCTGAAGAAAGTTGTATTAACTGTTCTATAGCTGGCTCGCACTTGATCCCATTCAAACTCAGCGCAATTGCCAACCGGCTCTTAGCCCTTGAGCAGTTGAGCATGCGTTCAAAATATTTGTGCCGTTCTGGTACCTCTAACTTATACAAGGCAAGAGCTATCCACTCAAACACAGTATCAGAGGTTTCAGTACCAGCAAAGGATAAAACAACATTGATAGCCTTGACGGGGAAAGCTGTACCAACACCATTCGCCATCATCGCTGTGCCTATCAGTCTTTCATTCTCGTCATGGCTGGCACATAAGTGGCTAGCCAACTCAAAGTCACTGAGAGAATCCCGAACCATAAGAGCCCAAAAAGCAGGTGAATCAGACCCTCGCTCTTGAATTACAACCCGACTAAGCTCCTGAGACCCAAGAGTTGCAAACAACTGAAAATTGGCATTAATAGCATCAAGTGAAAACCCTTCACCGTCCAATCGTTTGGTGAGTGCAGACTCAACTAACGGAAATCGCCTAAACAGGACTCGCCACAAACTAGGATCGGAGCCGATTGACTCTTGCAATCTCTTGTCAAACACCCCAGAATTCATAGCAGTCAACCTCCGCGACCATATTCTTCATCTTATCAGCTGAACAAAGATCAAATGAAAGAAGAAGTCCTGCTGGCGCTTTCTCTAAATGACTGACTTGACTATTAGAGCAAGGCTGGCTAGACAGCTTCAAGTGTCATTGCATGTCAAAAAAAAACACGCCGTGAGCGCACAGCTTTGCTGGTGCGAACGGGGTGGCACTGGTTCGCCTGGCATAACGCTAAGATGCCTAACTATTGCACTACTTTTCGTACTAAAACTCGTAGTTCCACATATGGTATTACGTTCAACGGCCGTATATTCAGCAAAACTCGGATTTTCATACCACAAAAGTGTTTCGGTATACCGTTCAACGCTTACTGGCACTGGGTTTCCGGGCTTTTTCTGAATCCCTTTATCCTGCCATCACCACTTACCCACTCTCTTCGCTACTCTGCCAGCTCTTTTCTGGGGTGGTAATGTCGTAACCTCTTTGAGGTTTCGACTGATGAACAATCTCACTTAACCGGCAGCTTCGCTGCCTCTCAACACTGCAAAATCTATCGATTCGCTAAACTTCGGGCTTTCCGATCTCTTTGTATGCGCTCTATCTATCATGGCTTTATGTTCCCTCGATCCTTTTACAATGCACTGGGTTTCAATCCACAGTCTTGAACTTTGGGCTTTCTCTTACTAAGTTCACTGTCTACTGGTTCTTTGTTCTAGTTCTGTTCTTTGTCTTTCCCTTGTTCTATTTTCCGCTCCAACTCTTTTTCCTTGGGTAGTCTTCAATAGTCAACTCTTCTAACCGACTGCCAATACAGCTGTTGGTATTAATGTGCTGGCTGGAATCTAAATCGCTCATGGATCCTCCTTGTTCAGGAACTCAAAATATAGGTATCGGCACACAATGGTCACCAACTAGTTGATTGAAATTTGATAGCTAAGTTGCGCGCTATAGTTGTTTCAACTAGCGCTTCTAGATTTTGCAATGATCGAAAAAAAATTTTGTCAGCCAGCGGCAACTTTTTTTAGAGCCTCGCCAAGCAACTCTATAAAATATGCCGCCAGTTTTTAATTCTGCTAATTTCCCCTTTCTACTTCTTGGGTCTCTTTTCTTCTCTTGTCTTTCTGAATGGTTCTCGTTCAAGCATAAGTTGACATAAAGAAGGGGGTAAAGACTGAGGGTCTTTCCTCTGTCAACATAACCGAAAATGTTTACTGGCGTTTCCACGCCGCCACACTTAATGACTGGCTTAACAAAAAGAGCAAGGTCAAATACTTTATGGCCATATTGTGCGCTTACCAACAAATGCCAATCCTTCATGAAACGGCTTTGCTGCTGGCAATTCGCGGCCAAAACATTCCCTGCCATTTAAATCAAAATATTTAAAATAGTCTGTACGCCAATCGGTAGATGCCACAGCGAAATCTTCAGAGTAAGAATAAGCTTTTACAAATTCACAGGGTCTAATAAATTCTCCAGTTTTAAGAATATAGCCAAATCTTCCTCCAAAATTATTTTCGTTATAGACCAAGGCTCTTCCACAAGAGAACGGCCAACAGTAGTCAAAGCACGGCGCGATAACAATCTTTCCGTTTAAATCGCCAAAACCATATTTTCCATTGGCCTCAATTACAACTAGGCCTTCCGAGACTTTTTCTTCAAATGCTTCAGGAGCCCAGTTAGTTTGTTCTGGAGAAGTTTCGCAAACTCTGAGTCCATGGCAAAGCGAGTCTAAATAAATAAATTTCTTGCCTGCGACTTTGGTTCTCTCTATCCTAAGTTTAATGGCGCCATCTCTGCCTATGTAATCTACATACTTCTTGTCCGGGTTAATAATGGGAGCAAAGCCTTCATTGAATGAACCAACTTTGACAGGTAATTGAGGTGGTAAGACAAAGCGACCGGCGCGATCGATCAAACCCCATTTTCCTCCAATTCTCACAGATGCTCTGCCTTCCTTGAAAGCTGTGACCGATTCAAACTTCAGAGGAAAAGCTATTTTGCCGCGATGATCAACAAACTGCCAAGTTTTTGAATTCGATGGATTAACCCCAGCCAAGCCTTCAGAAAAATCGAGAACGTTTTTATATGGGCCACATTGAACTGCTCTGTTTTTATCGATAAACCTCCAGCAAGTGTTCAGAACAGATGCAGGCATATTCAATGGATGCGAATCATCTTCAAGAGTGCGCACAGCGGCCAATCCCTCAGAAAATTCTCTAGCCTCTAACATACTGAAGTTCTTGAAAAGCAATGCCCCTGACTGATCCATATAATTCGCGAAATAACGCTCACACGACTCACTGGCAATTTTCCGCGGTATAAATACTCGACAGTATCCTCCAGTAAACGACGTTGGAAGCAAATCATTCAAGGCACTTTCTTTTGTTTTTAAATTTAAAACCTGAATACCCCGTTTATCAATAAATCCGTAGGGATCCAACTCGCTTCTAATAAATGGCGCTATAACCGCTATGCAGCCAGTTAGTACCAAACCCAAAATGACCAATGAAATCAAAAAAAATTTCTCATTCCCCTCCAATTGTTCCTCAATCCAATTCCTCAAAGCCGCAAATACAGCCTTCTACTATGTTATAGACAACAATCTTGAAACAATTTGAAAAATATACACTTTATAAATTGTGGACTTATGCGAAAACTTAAAAAAAACAGGTCAAACGCTCTAGTTAAACTTCGATAGTCGCAACAAGTTTCAGTAAATCGCACGAACGAACCTGCACCAAATATGGTGCAACTCTATCAATAGAAAGAAACAAAAGGCCCGCAATAAATGCAGGCCTTTCTTAGTTCATTAATTAAACGCTTGAGCGCTCTAAAGAGCATGACTAACGTTTTCTTATCATGCCAATCTTTTTTTTTTTGCAGGGGAAAAGTTGGGATATTGTTGGGATGGGTTTTTCCAAAGTCCCGAAAGTCTTGGGCGATGAGAGACTCGTTCCCAACCCCCTCGGTGTAAATGACTGGGTCCCCCTAGTTTGCCCGGTGCCCAGCCATAAGGCTTGTCCATCGGCTACAATAGAGCCATGCTTGGCTTTTATATCTTTCAATTTGTGCCCATTGTGATTGTCGAAGGAATTGTGCTCTGGCGCATGAAATGGGCATCTCTTCCGCGTTCGCTCTTTGATTCTCTGATGATGAACTTTGCCTCCTTCCTTGGCCTGGTCTTAGGTCTCGGGCCGTACATCACTGGCTCTATGCCCTGGGGATTGACTTTGTTTGGCACCTATTCCTTCATGGTCGAGGGCACGGTCTTGATGCTGCTTGAGAGCAAAGACCCTAAACTGGTCTGGGCTTGCGCTCTGACTGCCAATCTTTTAGGTTGCGTTCTTCTTGCGGTAGAAGCCCTTGTCGGCGCAATTCCGGGAATTTTCTCGGCCAAGTAATGCTCTATATTTTTTAAGTAGTTTATTTGGCTTGGTTTGGCCTTGTAAAGTGCCTTCCAGCGCTAGAATATGCCCTTTCACCACTGCGAGCGCATACCCAATTATGAGCACCAAAACCGTTTCTACTGGCACTGGTTCAGAAGTTATTTGGCAACCTAGCGGCGCCTATCTTGAAAGTCGAGTAGTCGACTTTATGAAAAAGCACAATATTGCCGATTGGCAGACCCTCATTGCCAAGTCTAATGAAGACACCGAGTGGTTCTGGCAGGCTGCCCTTGAGTACATGGGTTTTCAGTGGAATAAGCCATACAGCCAGTTGATGGACAGCTCTAAGGGCTTTGAGTGGACCAAGTGGTTCGTTGATGGCGAGCTCAATATTATTTCTAATACCTTAGATTGGCATCAAGAAGCCGGCAAAGTAGCTGGTTCCAGGGTCAGTGTCGGCAAAGATCACCCCGCGCTGATTTGGGAAGGTGAAGATGGCCGCAGTCGCAAATTGACTTATGGTGAGCTCAGCCACTTAACCGGGCAAGTTGCCAGCGCCATGCTCAAGCTCAATGTGAAACCTGGAGATGCAATCGGTATTTATATGCCGATGGTACCAGAAGTAGTGGCAGTACTATTTGCCTGCTTCAAAATTGGTGCTGTGGCAGTTCCAATCTTTAGTGGCTTTGGCCCTGAGTCTTTAGCGACTCGCTTGAATGATGCTGAGGCCAAAATTTTGTTTACGGCCGATAGTGGTAAGCGTCGGGGCAAGCTCATTCCCATTAAAGCCGAAGCTGATTTGGCTGCCCAGTCAGTACCTGCTCTTGAACATATGATTGTGCTCAAGCATTGCGATACCGATGTACCTATGCAAGATGGTCGTGACCTCTGGTTCCATGATGTTGTCCTCAATCAAGAGCCAGCCGCGACTCAAGCGGATCTTTCGGCCGAACATCCTTCTATGTATCTCTATACATCGGGAACCACAGGAAAGCCTAAGGGCACTGTGCATACCCATGCCGGTGCTTTAGCTCAAATTGCTAAAGAGCTAGGCTTTGCTTTTGACCTGCAACCTGACGACAAGTTCTTCTGGGTCTCTGATATTGGTTGGATGATGGGGCCCTGGGAGATGATTGGTACCACCTTCTGGGGTGCCACCATGGTTATCTTCGAAGGTAATCCGAGCTATCCAAACCCTGATACTATCTGGAAAATTTGTGACCAACACAAAGTAAATACTCTTGGTATTAGTCCTACTCTAATTCGCCACCTTAAGGCCCAAGGCGAAGAGTGGGTAGATAAGCACGACTTGTCGACTTTGCGCTTGCTTGGCTCGACTGGCGAGCCCTGGGATCAAGACAGCTATATGTGGTTCTTTGATAAGGTCGGTAAAAAGCGCTGCCCGATTATCAATATTTCTGGCGGCACCGAAATAGTCGGTTGTCTTCTTTCTCCCCTTCCGGTAATGCCACTGAAGCCCTGCTCTCTGGGCGCACCAGGGCTAGGTATGGCCATTGATGTCTTCAGCGAAGAAGGCAAGAGTGTTCATGATGAAATTGGCCATTTGGTTTGCCGCAAACCAGCTCCATCTATGACACGCGGTTTCTTGAAAGATCCAGACCGTTATGTCGAGACCTATTTCACTAAGTTTCCTGGGGTCTGGTACCACGGCGATTGGGCCAAGGTAGACAATGATCACTCCTGGTTCTTATTTGGTCGCTCGGATGACACCATCAAAGTCTCCGGCAAGCGTGTTGGTCCTGGTGAAGTTGAATCGGTATTGGTAGAACATCCAGAAGTCTCTGAGGCAGCCGTTATTGGTGTACCCCATGAGCTCAAAGGCGAATGTCTGGTGTGTTTCATTGTTATGATGCCTGGTCAATCTTTATCGACAGACATGCTCAAAGAGCTGCGCGACATGGTCGGTAGTCGCCTTGGGGCCACCCTCAAGCCTGACACTATTCTTGCGGTTCAAGCTTTGCCCAAAACTCGTTCAGGCAAAATAGTGAGAGCGACTATCAAGCGTAAATACTTGGGTCAAGAAACTGGCGATCTTTCGTCGGTGGAAAACCCTGAGGCCCTCGAACTTATAGTGGCAAAATAGTAATTCGACTGAAAGGTTATCTGTGAAGCATTCAGAAAAAGAAAAAGTTAGAGAACGGTTTATTGTCAAAGGTGGATCGACTATTGATCTTAGTCGTGATTTTAAGTCTGGCTTAGACGCAGCAGCCATCACTAAAGAAACGGCCAAAGAACATTTAGACGCTGACATCAAGAGAATTGCCCATTATCAAGATATTCTCTACGCCCAAGATAACTATGCTCTTCTGATTATTTTTCAGGCCATGGATGCTGCTGGTAAAGACAGCACCATCAAGCACGTTATGTCAGGCATCAATCCCCAGGGCTGTCAGGTTTTCACCTTTAAGGCACCTAGTGCAGAAGAGCTTGATCATGATTATCTCTGGCGTTGTACTAAGGCTTTGCCAGAGCGTGGGCGCATTGGTATTTTTAACCGCTCGTACTACGAAGAAGTCTTGGTCTCTCGCGTGCACCCAGAAATTCTCGATAAGCAGCAGCTGCCAGCAAAGTTGAGAGGTAAGGGGATATGGAAAAAGCGCTTTGAGCAGATTAATAACTACGAAAAGTATCTGGTTGAAAATGGCACAGTCATTCTCAAATTCTTTCTCAATGTCTCTAAAAAAGAGCAGAAGAAGCGCTTTCTTGCTCGCTTGAACGACCCTGAGAAAAATTGGAAGTTCGCCGACTCTGACGCTGTAGATCGCGAGCTGTGGGATAAGTATATGCATGCCTATGAAGATTGCCTCAGCAATACCAGCACCAGCTGGGCACCTTGGCACGTCATCCCGGCAGACAGCAAGCCATTCTGCCGCTTGGCTGTTGGCTACATTATTGCCGAGACTTTGAAAAACTTAGATTTGCACTATCCCGTAGTCAGTGAAGAGAAGAAGAAAGCTTTAGAGAAGGCAAGAAAACTGCTTGAAGGTGAAATCTTAGTCAGTGACACAATTGCTGAGGTCGAGGCTGAAGACTTATCTGTAGTCGAAGCTCAACCTACTGATGATGCGCCCACTCCTATGGCTGTCGATACCGCTCAAGATGTGGAAGTAGAAGCTGTTGCCGATATTGAGCTTGCTGTTGTGCCTGATGCATCCGCTGAACCTCTTCCTCAAACTGGTAAAGCGAAAGGCAAGAAAGACAAGTCTAAGTCGAAGAATAAAGCCAAAAAAGCTAAGAAAACAAAGCAATAGCAGTTTCAGGTGGTTCTGAACAAATACCAGTTGTCTGCTACTTTCTCGACCCAAATGTACTCAGAGGGACCCACTAGCGGTGGTCTGTTATCTGGGGCGTAGAGGAAGCCAACAGTGTTGTCGGTTACTCCGCCAATAATAATTTCGACTTGTTTGTCGTCAACTTTGCTCAGGCTTGATAGATGTAGAGCTTGCAGTTTAGCTTTGATGGCGCTGCTCTCAGGCGAAGGTTCTTGAGCACGGTTATTGCTGAGTATGACACTGGTATTCGCTGCTAGCTTGTCGCCATCAGCTACAAGACTTTCTAGTGCTGCTTTATTAGCCTTGAACCAGTTTTTTAGATCAGCATCGGGAGCTAAGGTCAATTTGAGATTTTTTAGCGTTGAATCTTCTTCGTCACTTAACTTGGTCTTCTTTTCTAGTTGATTGACGATAGCATTGAGCGGCCCTGTGCAAGCTAGTGCTCGAGCTGAAGTAATTTTCCAGTCTTTGTCGCGGCGTAAATAAAAGTAGACATCGAGCGCTAGGGGGCTGCTTAGTCTAGTTCGTGCCACAGCAAAGTTATCACCGACTATATTGATATTTTCGTGGCTGTTTTCAAAAGTGAGCTTGTCCATGGGGGGAAGGCCCAGTGCAATTGCCTCCGGCGAAAGCATACTTTTGGCGGCTTTGCTATTTGAGTTGTGCAATTGCACGTATTTACTCATAGCCGCGATGGCTTCTTCGCGGCGAGGATTGGCAATTTCGCTGTTGAGTAAAAGTTCTTTTTGCCCACGTGCTCCTGGCTGCCACGACTGCTTGCGCATGGCTTCGTATTGAGCAATCATGGCTTGGTGCAAGCTATCTTGCCCGGGGGTCCAGTTGATCCCTCTGAGGTTGTTGCTCAGTATTTCGGCCGTTAGTGGGCGGCGCTCAAAGTGTCCAAGCGTGGTGAGGATGCCGGCGAAATAATAGATGGGCCCTGAGCCTTTGACTTGTAAAAGGCTTTTTAGTTTGGTGTTTTTAACATCGTCGATGGCGATATGTTTGACACTGAGCCCATGTTTCTCTTCTTCTAGCAAGAGCTTGTTTTGTCCAGATTGCTTGGTGTAGAACTCAAGCACGCTGGGGCCAGGCTCGCTCATCTGGCAAATGAGAAGTGGCGCTGACTGGTCATCTTCGCTGTGGCGCTCGCGCGAATGCTCGATCATTTGGCGCATGCGTTTGTCTTTGACGGCAGCGCTAGACATGCGTGTCAGTGTCAGGTCTATTTTGCTCTCTTGATTGGGTCGCTTTAGGGAGATATTGACTGTGCTGCCGGGCTTGCCCATGAGCCGCTGGCGAGCCCCTTGTATGCTCATTAGGGCTGTATCTCTGCCATCGATGGCCAGGAGCAGATCACCACTTTTTATATCGAGAGCTGCTGCTGGACCCTCAGGCAGTATGTTTCCCACACAAGGGTGTTCTTGGCCAGCATATTTGAAGGAGAAGCCGACAATACCCACTGCTTCAATTTTCTTTTCGCTATCATCCAGGCTAGCCGTCTGAGCCGCAAGAGCAAAAGAGGGATAGAAGAGGAGAACAAGTGTCAGAAGGATTGCAGCAGTGGTTTTCAATTTTGCTTCAGTACCTTAGATGAAACAGACTTTCAGCAGTGCTCCATCTGGTTGGTAGTGCTCCAGTTCGACTTGCACTGGCTCTACTTTCCAAATTTCTTTGCAGTACTCTCTAATTGATCTATCAGAAGAGAATTTGCCCATGCGCGCTACGTTGAGGATAGACATTCTTACCCAGTCACTCTGATTTAAGTAAGCCTTTGCTGCTTTTTCTTGGCATTTGACATAGGCGTCGAAATCAGCAAATAGCAAGTAATCGTCGTGATAGAGCAAGTCATCAACCAGTGAGCGGAAGCGGTTTGGTTGATCTGGTGAGAAATGACCGTTTTTGATCATCTCAATTACTTCGCGCAGCGCTGGGTTCTTATCGTAATAATCTTGCGGTCTGTAACCAGATGCTTTTAATTCCTGCACTTCCGAGGCTGTGAGGCCAAAGAGGAAGAAGTTTTCTTCGCCAATGTCTTCAAGCATTTCGATATTGGCACCGTCTAAGGTGCCGATAGTGAGAGAGCCGTTCAAGGCAAACTTCATGTTGCCAGTGCCCGATGCTTCTTTGCCAGCTGTGGAAATCTGCTCGGAGAGATCGGCGGCTGGGTAGAGAATTTGACCGAGGGTGACGTTGAAATCGGGGATGAAGGCTACTTTTATGCGACCGGCTACATCTTTGTCATTGTTCACTACATCGGCGACAGCATTGATTAGCTTGATCACAAGCTTGGCATTGAAGTAACCTGGAGCCGCTTTGCCTGCAAATAAGAATGTTCTCGGCGTAATTTTTAGGGCTGGGTTTTTCTTGATTTGATTGTAGAGGTGAACAATGTGCAAGACGTTCAAATGCTGCCGCTTGTATTCGTGCATACGTTTGGCTTGAACATCGAAGAGTGAGTCGGGGTCAACTGTGACCTGGCATTTTTTCTTGACATACTCAGCCAGTCGTACTTTTTGGTCACGCTTTACCTGGGCCCATTCTCTACAGAAAGCAGCATCGTCAGCGTAAGGCTCTAGCTCTTTTAGCTTGGTGAGATCGAGCAACCAATCATCGCCAATCTTGCTTGATATCAGAGCGGTCAGATCGGGGTTGGCTAGAGCGATGAAGCGCCGAGGCGTGATGCCGTTGGTCTTGTTGCTGAATTTTTCTGGCCAGAGTTTGTAGAAGTCAGCAAGCACGTCTTGCTTAAGTAACTCAGTGTGCAGTGCTGCTACGCCATTGATGGCGTGACTGCCGACACAAGCCAAGTTAGCCATTCTGACGAAGTGAGTACCAGAATCGTCAATTAGCGAAAGTCTCTGCACCATGCCTTCATCGTCTGGGTATTGCAGGCGAATCTCGTCGAGGAAGCGACGGTTGATTTCATAAATGATGCTCAAGTGTCTTGGCAGTACCGCTGCAAATAGCGGTACGGGCCATTTTTCTAAGGCTTCCGGTAGAAGGGTGTGGTTGGTGTAGGCAAAGGTATTGGTGACGATTGTCCAGGCTTGATTCCATTCCATTTGATGTTCGTCCATCAAAATGCGCATCAGCTCTGGTACGGCAATAGAAGGGTGGGTGTCGTTCAACTGAAAAGCAAATTTTTCGTGGAACTGCTCAATAGAACTTCCTGATACTTTGAGAATGCGCACGCAGTCTTGTAGCGAGCAGGCAACAAAGAAGTATTGTTGCTCTAGTCTTAAGCGCTTACCTTGAGCAATGTTGTCGTTGGGATAAAGAACCTTAGAAACGTTCTCTGAGAATACTTTATCGTTGACTGCTCCCAGATAGTCACCAGCATTGAAGGCCTGAAAATCAAAGGACTCTTTGGCTTCGGCTTTCCAGAGGCGCAAGGTGTTTGCTGTGTTGGTCTTGTAGCCAGGCACTGGAGTATCGTAAGGCACACCACTGATGATGTGGTCGGCAATCCAGTCAACTACGTTTTTACCTTGGGCATCAACGTGTATTTCGCAGCGCCCACCAATTTTGACTTCTACTGCTGCTTCAGGTCTAGCAATTTCCCAGGGGTTGCCGAGGCGCAGCCATTTATCTGTTTTTTCTACCTGCCAGCCGTCCACAATTTCTTGATCAAAGATGCCAAATTCGTATCTAATGCCATATCCGATGGCTGGGATACTCAAAGTGGCAAGAGAATCGAGATAGCAGGCCGCTAGTCGGCCTAAGCCGCCGTTGCCCAGACCTGGTTCTTCTTCCTGATCGATCATGTCTTTGAGCAAGATACCAGAGCGTTCTGCGGCTTCTTCGAACTGTTTTTCCAGGCCCATGCTGAGAAGGTTATTGCCGAGCTGCGGTCCCATCAAGAATTCAGCTGACAAATAACAAACGATTCTTACTTTCTCTTTGAAGTATGTCTCAACGGTGTTAATCCAACGGTGCAGCAGGCGATCGCGCACGGTGAAGGAAAGCGCCATATAAAGATCATGCTTGGTTGCTAATTCAGGAAAACGGCCTTGCGTATAGAAGAGATGGTCGGCCATGGCTCGTCTCAACGTTTCGATGGAAGTACCGGTGCGGTCGTCTTCCACCTCGACGGTGACGCAAGTATCATTTTTGTTAGTCTGAACCACGATATTTCCTCAGCTAGTTTAGTACGGCCATTTCCAGTCACGTATCTGGGGCATGTCTTCGCCGAATTCTTCGACATAATTTTTGTGATCGATCAGACAGCCTTGTAGTAGCTGTTTTACTCGCGCGGCGGTGTATTGCACTTTCGCTACTCGGTCTATGACATCAGCAGCCAGGTGGAAGCGGTCCATGTCATTCATGACCACCATGTCAAATGGTGTGCTTGTGGTGCCTTCTTCTTTATAGCCGCGTACATGCATGTTGTCATGGTTGGTGCGGCGATAAGTCAGTCTGTGAATGAGCCAAGGATAACCGTGATAGGCGAATATTATGGGCTTGTCTTTGGTGAAGAGTGAATCAAAATCTTTATCGCTCAAGCCGTGTGGATGCTCGCTTTCTGGCTGCAAAGTCATCAGGTCAACGACGTTGACTACCCTGATTTTCAGGTCGGGTAATTCGCGACGCAAAATGTCTACGGCCGCCAGGGTCTCAAGGGTTGGTACGTCTCCGGCACAGGCCATAACCACATCGGGTTCGGCACCTTGATCATTGCTAGCAAAATCCCAGATACCAATACCGGCGGCACAATGCTTGGCCGCAGTGTCCATATCAAGCCATTGTGGGGCAGGGTGTTTGCCAGCCACTACGATGTTGATGAAGTCACGACTGCGCAAACAGTGATCGGCAACGCTCAAGAGAGTATTGGCATCTGGTGGCAAGTACACGCGGATGATATCGCCTTTTTTGTTGATAGCGTGATCGATGAAACCTGGGTCCTGGTGGCTAAAGCCATTATGATCTTGGCGCCAGACGTGGGAAGTGAGCAAATAATTGAGAGAGGCAATTGGTCTGCGCCAGCCAATTTCGCGAGTGACTTTGAGCCATTTTGCATGCTGGTTAAACATCGAATCGATGATGTGAATAAAGGCTTCATAGCAAGAAAACAGACCATGACGACCGGTGAGAAGGTAGCCTTCTAGCCAGCCTTGGCACATGTGTTCGCTCAGCACTTCCATAACGCGACCATCGTGGCTGATATGGTCATCGGTCTTGAGAATTTCATCGGAGAACACCTTGCTGGTGGTCTCAAAGACGTCTCCTAATCTGTTTGAAGCAGTTTCATCGGGGCCAAATAGACGAAAGTTCTTGCGATCTTCGTTTTCAGCAAATACGTCTTTTAAGAAGCGTCCCAGGGCCTTGGTTGATTCATAGTCGATTGCCCCTGGTTTTTCTACTTTGATGGCATAATTTTTGTAGTCAGGCAAACGCAGGTCTTTTAGTAGCAATCCACCATTAGCATGAAGATTGGCTCCCATCCTTCTGGTG
>Ga0075444_10000692_pt1 | contig 20229 bp, 22 predicted proteins | sample CoawatmetaG01DNA_FD_76836 | JGI IMG/M metagenome (GOLD analysis project Ga0075444, IMG submission 76836) | Marine microbial communities from the West Antarctic Peninsula - Coastal water metaG017-DNA | ecosystem: Environmental > Aquatic > Marine > Coastal | place: Atlantic Ocean: West Antarctic... | reverse complement strand
TGGCTTCATACAAATTATTATCAATCTTATTCATAATAACAATATTTTCATTTTTTTGAATATTTTCTAAATAATTAAATATTTCTTGCTCTTTTTGATTGATTTTTTTTCCGATCCAATTGAAAAATGGTTGCAAACAAAAAATAACATTAGTATCAACTAGGGATTTATTTAAAGATGAGTACAACAAGAAGTTTCTATCAAATATATCTTTAAAATAGTTCTTTTCTTTGCTTTGAATAGATGGTAGCTTACCTTGATCAACATTTCTTTTAAATCCACCATTTCAGATATGGATTTTAAATGTATTATATCTTTCACTTCCATTCTCTTAAAAAAAGATATTAATCTTACAACAATCTTTCTTTTCAAACTATATCTAGAAATATTATATTGATCAAGAAAACTCGTCAAATCTTTACCACCGAAAATAGTATCATCGATACTATTACTATCACTCTCTAAAAAACTTAAATAAATATCGTTAATACCGCTCATAAAAACAATATTTCCAATATTTTTAAATTTATTTAAAATTTTTAATAATGTAATATATTCTTGAAATGAATTACCTGCTCTTATCCCAATATTAATCCATTTTTCCCCTGTTGATTCTGATAAGTATGATGATATAGTATTTTCATCATTTGTTGAACCTACTCCAAATACACTTGACCCCCCAATTAAAATATTAACTTTGTCATTAGAATACAATTCTGTTTCAACACTTATATTTTCATTTTTATATTTACTATATCTAAATCCAAATCTATCAGTATTAATACAATCACTAGAAAATAATTTTTTCTGAGTAAACATACTATACAAAACAAAATCTTGTCCAGCAAAATCATATTCTTGCATTTGAGGCAAATATTTATATCTAATATTAGTCAAGCGTAAACTCCTCCATCCATTCCTTTATATCTTCATATTTCGGTTGATTTTCTTTGTAAAGTATATAATCATCAATCACCAAAACATCCATTTCTGTTCTCATGAAACATCTATAACTATCTTCTGGAGTGCACACAATTGGTTCACCCCTTACATTAAAAGAAGTATTCACAATTATTGGACAGCCTGTTTTTTCTTCAAATTTAGAAATTAACTTATGGTACCTATAATTTGTTTCCTTATGTACTGTTTGAATTCTAGCACTGTAATCTATATGTGTAACAGATGGTATTTCACTTCTTGGTATATTCAGTTTTTCAATACCAAAAAATTTTTCTTCCTCTTCACTCATTTCACGTCGCCTTTCCTTCTTTACAGGAGCAACTAAAAGCATATAAGGACTATCTTTTTCTAATTCAAACCATTCACTTACTTTTTCACTCAATACGGATGGAGCAAATGGTCTAAAACTTTCTCTATATTTTATTTTTAAATTCATAATTGATTGCATTTTCTTACTTCTTGCATCTCCTATGATACTTCTATGACCAAGTGCTCTTGGACCAAATTCCATTCTATCATAATGCCAACCAACTACTTTTTCGTGAGCTAATTCTGATGAAACAACATCTACAAGTTTTCCCTCATCACTTATAAGTTCGTATTTAGCATTTACACTATTAAGATAATTTTTAATTTCACTATTTGAAAATTTTGGCCCTAAATATGAACCTTTCATCATATCATGCTTATCAACATCAATATTTCTAGAACATCCTAACTTATCAAAATAATAATCTAAAGCACACCCCAAAGAGCCTCCTGCATCACCTGCTGCTGGCTGAATCCATATATTCTCAAAAATATCTTCTTTTAAAATTTTCCCATTACCAACACAATTAAGAGCCACACCTCCGGCTAAACATAAATTATCTTTTCCTGTTTCATTTTTAGCAAATTTTGCTAAATTAATCATCACTTCTTCAGAAACATCTTGAATTGATCTAGCCATATCCATCTCAAATTGTCCCAATTCTGTTTCTGATTTTCTTGGTTCTTTCCCAAAAAGTTTATGAAATTTATCACTTGTCATTCTGTTACCAGTTGCAAAATCAAAATAATCCATATTTAAGGTAAAAGTTCCATTATCATTTATATCAATTAAATTGTTTTTTATCACATTAACATACTTTGGCTCTCCGTAAGGGGCTAACCCCATAACCTTATATTCTCCACTATTCACCTTAAATCCTAAAAAATAAGTTACAGCAGAATAAAGTAAACCTATAGAGTGGGGAAATTCAATACTTACTATTTTTTTTAATTTATTTCCTTCTCCAATCCACAAAGATGAAGTATCAAATTCCCCAACTCCATCTAAAATCAATATAGCAGCATCTTTAAAAGGGGAAGGGAAAAAAGCACTTGCTGCATGAGATCGATGATGTTGTATATTAGTCAATTTATCTTTTTTAATATTTACTTTAAAATTATTAAAAAACTCATTTAATAATTCCTTTTTCCAATATTGTTTTTTAAAAAACCATATTGGAAATGATTTAAAAATAAAAGAGATACTTTTTGGAAAAAATTGGTAATATGTTTTTTTAATTCTTGCAAATTTTAATAACGGATCATCATAAAATACTATTTTATCTATATCATCCAGATGTATATTTCCTTCTTTTAAACAGTATTTAATTGCTTCCCCAGGAAAACTTGAGTCCTGCTTTACTCTAGTAAATCGCTCCTCTTGAGCAGCTGCTATAATTTCTCCATCAAAAATCAGTGTTGCCGCTGAGTCATGATACCAACAAGATATTCCTAAAATATACATAATCTTTCACCCATAAAGCTTGCCGCATATTCACCTTTACAGGATTGAATTGTAATAATTTTATTAGACACGTGAAAACCCCCCATCAATCATTAAATTCTGTCCTGACATATACGTGTTCTCATCACTAACAAGCCAACTGACTAGCGATGCTATTTCTTCTACTTGGCCTAAACGTTTCATGGGTATACGACCTTTAAGTTCAGAAATACCATCGTCTCCTAAAACACTCCTTGTTATCTCTGTTTCAATAAATCCAGGCCCTACACTATTTGCAAGAATCCCTTCTTCTGATACTTTAAATACTTAATGAATTCATTTGTTGAGTGCTCATTCGTAAAATCTACCGAATAATAACTTGCGCCATTTGGGTAGTCAGAGCTTTCTTGCGTCCCTGTAGCAATCACTTCCACACCATCTCTTAATAGCCTTTCTGCAATTGCAAAGCCTATCCCTCTTGTTGCACATGTTACAACTGCACGATATTTTATATTTCCCATTTTATTTACTCTACTGACCGTTGAATATAATAAGAATAAATAATATGATCTAAAATCATATGCGTATCCTCTACCAGACCATACTCATTTTTCTGCGCATCTACATGAAAGTTTATATCTGATAATTTTTTCAGCTGGCCACCATTAAAACCAGTAACGCCAATAATTTTACAGCCTAAATATTTTGCATAATCAACAGCCTTAATTATATTTGGAGAGTCGCCACTACATGATATTGCAACAATCACATCATTAGCATTTATATGTCCTTTCATTTGCATATAAAATATATTTTCATATCCGATATCATTTGCTATAGCAGTGATTACTGGGCTATTATCTCCCAAACTGGTAACGTCAAAATTAATGATATCTCTTCTTCTTAATCCAACCCCTAGGTCGTTAACCATGTGCGATGCTGTTGCAGCACTTCCACCATTTCCAAGGATATATATTCTAGACTTTTTTTCTATAGTTTCCTCAAGAGTGTTGACAATATCACTGACAATATTCACATCAATATCATCTAAAATTAGCTTTAATCTGGTTAAATAATCTGCAACAAATGGTTTTATTTTCATATTTTTAATATCGGTAGGTTATTAGTAATTATCAGGATTAGGGATGAATTAATATGGGGCACTTTTTGAAACAATTATGTTAACATGAAAAAACTTATTCAACTGACTTACAAGGGCTGTAAATTATAAGTCACTTACTCTTTTTTCAAAAGAGCCTCTTATTAGTTAGGGGAGGTTCAGCTGTATTATCGCTTAAATCAGAGGGTTTTTTCATAGTCTCCTTAGGCGATTTTCTGTAAATAAAAAGAACCTGGCTCTCTGTCTTGAGTTAAAAATGGACATACTTTTTTAAACTTTTCGTAATGATTATGATGCAAATAATTTAGTGAGCCAATAACTTCCCAAGATGCATTGTGAGTTAAAAATGCCTCTAATAAATATTGTTCATTCCAAAATAGAACATTATCTCTTAACCATCTATCCAAATAATTTCTTGGAGAAAAAATGTCATGAACATGAACAATTACACCTTGTTTTAGAGTAGGAAGTAGTTGCAAGTATTCAAAGAGAACATCACCTCCAGGCCTTATAATATGCGAGGAATCAATAAATAGAATATCTCCTTCTCCTAATTTAGAGAAGAATGAAATAGCAACATTCTCCACTTTTTCTCTAATAACGGTCACTTCTGTTTTTTCTAACCAAGGCATCTCGTATGGTTCTATGCATACATGCTCGCATTTATAATTTGCATTTTCTTCCCGATTTTTTCTTATGGCATTTATTGCCATAAGAGTGGAGTTACCACTACCGATTTCAAATATTTTCTTTGGCTTTTTTAATCTTATCAGTTGATACCAGTATTCTGCATCTCCTGATTCGAATGTGCCATTATTAACATAGAAATTTAAATCATCCCTTTTTTCAGTTGGAATATTTTCAAGCTCTTTAGAAAAATTTAGTTCATTTATTATTTCTAATTGCCCTTGAATATTCCAATTAATACCTGGCAGGCTTCTTTTTTCAGAGAATGCATGATGTGTTTCTCTGAAATCGAATTGTGGCTCATAGTAATGGTTCCTTATAGGAAAAACCCCTACGTTAAACAGCGTAGTTTTGCATAATGGTAATCGTTGAACGCCTGCTATTCTGATAATTTTTAACAACCACGCAGATAAAAACACGAATGGAACTAGAAATATATCTGTATAAGGTATTAATTTTATTATGACTTTTTTCATGGGTGCTCCTTAGATGCTTTTCGCCAACTATTTAATCAATACCATCTAGAATAATATCACTGACAATATTAACATTAATACTATCAAAAATTAGCTTTAATCTGGTTAAATAATCTGCAACAAATGGTTTTATTTTCATATTTTTAATATCGGTAGGTTATTAGTAATTATCAGGATTAGGGATATCATATTCATCTCTCCAAGAGGAGTCTGAATAATATATTTTATAGACCAGCTTCATTGTTTGCAGCGCATCATCAGATGAACCATTAGCAATTTTTTTATTATTAATAATACAATCAACAAACTCTTTTATCTCAGAATACCATGATGGGTCTGAATTGTAACGAGTAGTGACCTCTTTTGGATCACCGAGATCATCCCCTGGATTAGCTGAAACCACCGTCAATGTTTCAGCCCCATAACTTTTAGATCCAGATAGTATACCACCCAGAATTAAACTACCTTTTTCAAAATTAATATCTAGATGAAAACGATGTCGCCACTGTGTAGCAGAAGAGTTCATCATTGCAACTACACCCCTCTCTGTTTGCATTAAGGCATACGCATTATCCTCAACATTGAAGTTCCAATGACTATTTTTAATAAAACTATACACTTGTGAAAACTCACCCGCAAACAGTCGCATTAAGTCAACCATGTGGATACCCTGATCTAAAAGTACTCCACCACCAGAAATCTCCCTTTTTGTACGCCAATCTGACTGGTTAAATGTAATAAGTTTAGACTTGCCATAAACTCCACGTAAATTGATAATTTCACCTAATTCATTTGAGTTAATAATCCTCATCGCCTCTTGAACAGAGTCGTGGTGACGATGATTAAATCCATACATTAATTTTTGGTTGGGGCACTCTTTTTCAACCTTAATAACCTTAGCAACATCCTCAACACTTCGCCCAGGGGGTTTTTCGCAAAAAACATGCAGGCCTTTTTTTAATCCTGCTATTGTTACATCTGGCGCTATTTCGTTAGTAAGGCAAACTATCAAAACATCGAGATCTTCTTTTAATAAATCATTGTAGTTTTGATAACTATTTAGACCATCAACAGTGGTTTCATCATCATTAAAAAATTGATCACATATTGCCACCATCTCCATATCGGGATGTAGATCAACACACTCCTTTCTACGCTTGCCTACTACGCCATAGCCTGCTATCCCAACTTTCATCGTAAAACCTCTCACCCGATCATTGCTTATTGACATCCCACCATTCAAATGGTTTTTCAAAAAAATTTGCTGTACATTTCAATTCGTCAAATCTCTTAATTACTTTTGCAGGGCTGCCAGACACTACAGAGTTTGGTGGTATGTCAGAAGTTACTACTGAGCCACTATAAATTTGAGTATGATTTCCAATTCTAACACCAGGTGCAATTATAACTCCGGCACCAATTGACACGTATGACTCAACATTCGTATGTTGAACACAATCACTAGATCTAGGGCAAGGTGGATGCTTATCATTAGTAAATATTACTCCTGGTCCAATAAAAACATTATTTCCAATAATAACTCTTTCCATAAAAACATTGGCATTAATTCTAACATCATCTCCTATTATGCAACTATTCTTAATAACTGCTTTGGGGCCAATTCTAACCCTATCTCCAATAACATTATCATAAAATATACTGCTCTGATCACTAACATCAAGCATATTTCCTGCTCTCACATTTTGATAAATAGTGCACCTTGCGCCTATAAAAGAGTCATCCCCTATAGTTGTTTCTGAATCAGGGTGAAATCTGTCTTTTATTCCAATAATTGCGTATGGTTCAATAATTATATTTCTACCTAATATCACATTGTCATACACAATATATTGCTTTAGTGAATTTTTCATAAATTCTCTCTTTAAGAATATTACAACAAAACGTGCAAAATCTGTTTCTCTCCAAAACGCCTATTACTATCTAACTTGACATCCACTTCCACACCTTGAAGTTATTGCTCATTATATTCACTCCATAAAGGGTCTGATTTTATATATTTTTCTACTTTTTTGGCATCTTCTGGGATATCAACAGCAAAAGAATCAACATATGGGTATAACGCCACCCGTTGAGTTAATCCATTATCATAGAGACGATTACTATCACAAGACTCTACTATCTCTAAAGGTGACTCTGGTATTTGGGTAAACTTTTTTAAAAACCCCCAACGAAATCCAAAAATACCGTAAATTCTCTTTGCTCCAACATCTAATGACCATTCTTTACAGTATGGGATAGGCGCGCGCGACGTGTATAGAATATCGCCCTTTATATTGTGAATAATTTTAAGTGTATTTGGATCATTAAACTGCTCTTCATCCACAATAGGCATAGACAACACGACACCATTAACTTCTTCATTTTTTAACATGGGCTGCACTGTTGCAGAGATCATATCTGGTCTCATCATAGGCTCATCACCTTGAACATTTAAAACTATATCATTCTCACTTATCTTGAAATCACTCTTTTCAATCGCTTCTGCAACTCTATCTAATGCTCTCACATGTTTATTTGATGTCATGATACAAGGAATATTTTTAGAATCGGCAAACTCTTTAATCTCACTGTCACAAGTCGCTAGAAATAGCTCATCCCACTTTTGATACATTTTTGCCCTATGCCAGACATGCTCTAACATAGTCATGCCAGCGATAAGAAATAATGGCTTACCCGGAAAGCGACTTGATCCCATACGCACAGGTATTACCCCAATAATTTTTGTCACTTTATCGTCCTATATAAATTTGATATTTCATTATTTTCTCTTCCAAGGCGAATTGATTCCCCCTCTTCATCCACTTCTTGCCAATCATCCTTTTCATCTGATCGATAAAATGCATGGAGCAATCGAATAGAATGTAAACAATCCTGTTGACTGACTGAATATGGTACGTCACTAGACATACAATTATAGATATCTTTGTATAACAAATCATGACCATTACCATAGACGCAATCCGAAAAGTCTTCGCTATATTTTTCGCACGCATCTGTATCTGGAGTGAAAATTTGCAACTCATTGACCGCTATACCGCCAATTTGTGCCAAACCTTTTGAACCAACGATAGAGATAGATGCCTCAAAATCATCAGGTCTCGCTGCAGTTGTTACCTCTAAACTCCCCACAACATTACCCGTATCGTATTTAAAACTAGCCACAATAGTGTCTTCAGATTCGATAACAGCACCAAGCGTACGCATTGTTGCATTTACTTGACTAACCTCGCCTCCTAAATATCTCAATAAGTCCACATGATGAATACCTTGGTTAGTTAAAGCGCCGCCATCATGGGAGAGTGTTCCTCGCCACGGAGCCATATCATAATAACGTTGTGGACGACACCAACGCACACGAACACTGATCACCCTAATATCGCCTAATTCATCCTGTATTAAGGCTTTTTTCACCCTCTGCACCGCCCGATTGTGCCTATTTTGAAATACTGGAAAAATTTGCAATCCTAAACTCTCTGCAACACTATATACCTCATTCAATTGAGATGGCTTCATAAAAGTTGGTTTTTCAACAATTAAATGCTTGTTGTATCGCTTTAATACATCCATACTATGTTCGAAATGCATGCCAGAGGGGGTAATAATAGCGACTATATCAATATCTGTAATCTCTGTCAGCATTGTATGGTAGTTTGTAAACTCAGGAATGCCAAATTCTTCACCATAAGCATTAGCCTTTTCAATATCTAAATCACACACTGCTGCTAGCGCTAATCCTTCAGTATTTACTACAGCACGACAGTTGTGCCCCGCAATACGACCGCAACCAATTATTGCAACCTTATATATCCTCATCTCTAGACTCCTTTTTTCTATATCGCTTCACTGCATCACTAATGCAGTTCACAATTGGCTTAAATCTCTCTACTGTTGTGGTCGAAAACCTGCTGTAGCCCTTTAAGCAGGGTTCATTAAAATCTTTACGATAATAAACTAACCCTTCCAGTGCAATATGAATATCATTCGCATGCTTTCCAAATTTTACATTTAAAAAATTTCCATAACTTTTATATGTAGAGAGCCCTATCTCTTTCATAGCATCTTGAAAATATTGCTTACCAGCGTTAACCCTTTCAACTGATAACATCATATCCGCTTCATAATCTAATAGTATTTCAATTGTCTTTGCAGATACACTACCTATTTCATACATTGCTCTTTGCTTATGAATAAGTGTAATTAGCTCATTATTTGCCAGTGCATATCCAACTCGCAATCCTGCAGCTCCCCATGCCTTACTGAAACTTCGTGTTACAACTAAATTTTTATACTCGTTAACCCATGGAGCTGCCGTAAATTGATACAACGGATGATACGCCTCATCAATTAACATTAATGCACCAACTTTGTCAGCAATATCTACAATTTTGCGCATGTCTTTTGGGGTAAAGATCGTGCCAGTTGGGCTATTCGGATTTGGAAGGCAAACCATTTTAGGTTTTATTTTTTCAATGATAGCTATGAGTTTAGCAATCTTAAGGACCGGGCCATTTTCCGATGCCTCATAATCAACCCATGTTACTTCTGCACCATATATTTTTGAATATATGTCATACATTGCAAAAGTTGGTCGTGACAATATGACATTATCACCTGGTAGAATACAAGATTCAAAACATCCTCGAATAGCCCCATCAGATCCTGCTGTTAATAAAACATTCTCTGGTAAAACATTGGAAAATATAGCAACTTTTTGGTATAAAACATCAAGATCTGGATAGCTAAAAACACTCTCTGCTGGAATTTTTGACAAAGATTGCGCTACAATTCTATTCATTTCAGGATCGGCACACTCATTCTTGTCTAACCACAACCTGTCTAAAGACCTGTGATCTTGACTAATCCAGTTCGGGCGATTTAAATTACTACTTAGTATCTCTTTTCTAATCATGTTAAACATCTTTTTATTAAGTAAAAAATAAGGCTTTAGGCTTTAGGCATTATCCATCTCCAGTAGTTCTTTTTTAAAAAAACCAGCCCAATCAGCTACTGGGTTTTTAGAAGATACAGAGCAAGTATCGAAAAACATATCTCTTGCCTTAACTGTATCATCTCTATCCCACCACTCATATGGATTTTCATGCACCATGTTAATATGATTTGCAGCCATAATTGGATCAGAATGAATAATATTTACTCGCTTCATTTCTGCTATTAATTTATTAAAGTCAGGATGTAACTCCCAATACTCTTCTGTGTAAAGAAGTATTGTTGGAACGCCTGAATGAATCGCTTCTGAAAATGTTGTTTGTGGATATGAGCAAATAATCATTTTAGATTGTGAAAAATCCTGGATCATTTTCTTATTAGTGGAAAGTATGGCCTCCCCATACATATCAGCATATCTATTGCCCATAAGCCACCCCCTATCGGGGTAAGGCCTAATTTTAAAATTGATACGGGCTTTTTTGTTTAATGTATTTATGAATTTAGTTTTCTGCTCAAAATCATCCATTATTAATGAAGATTGCGGGCCGAGCTGAATTCTGTATGAATATCTTGGAAATTCTACGCCGATTAACGATATTATTGCGCCATTTGAATTATAAACTTCTTTCATTTTTTTATTAATTGGCAAGCTAACATGCTTTGAATGATGCAACAAAGTATGCCAAACTGTTTTTTTATAGCATGTCGCTTCTTCATGGAGTAAATTACCTGATTTGGATGGAGGAATCGACCCACCATGCTCACCAATTATTAGCTTACTACCATTCATAACTTGTTGTGCACTCCAATTTTTAAACACTTCATCACCATAATGAGCATTAGCTGTAAAAATCACTTTGGCTTCTGGAAGTTTTTTACAATACAAAGATATATCTCTATACCCCTCTATATAAACCTTTGGCATATCCTTAAAAATGTTTTTCATTAAAAAGTTTTCAAATTTTGAACTACTACCATCTTCATTCAAACCAGATCGCATTGAAGGATTTAAATCCACATCACAATGTACATATTTCTCAAATTCTAAATGCAATCTAGGAATTTGTTTTAATTTAATATTTAGTCGCATTAAACTATTAATAGATAAATAACTTTTGTACAGCAGTACATTATAGCTATCCGTTAAGCAGAGCTTTCTTGCAATATAATCTAATAATTTAGCTGCCATTCCTTTTGGCCTAAATCTTCGCCTTTTATTTATAGATGTAGATCTATTTTCAATAATTACATCTTCTCTGATTATCTCTATTACTGAAATATTTTGAACTTGCAATATATCGCAATATAAAAGGTAGTTCCATTCATCATCTGATGTAATAAGCTTCGTTGAATAAGCCCAATCATAAGCTACAGATCTAACTATATCCGAACTTGGAACTATTGTCTTTAGTGGAATACCGAGGTCAGCAGATAGCCTTATACTCTCCCATCGATCAAAGAGAACTGCAACATAGGTCAACAGCCAAGGACCTATGATTATTCGCCAATATTCTAAGGAATGTTCGGCATTGTGTATAGAGTTCAACTCTAAAGAGACTTTTATCAGTATCTCTTCGTACAAGTGACTTAAGTATTTATAATCCTTTCTAAATTTATTGCGATTTTTCCAATGATATGGAATAACAGTTAACTCTTCATCGTTACATACATTATTTTTAGAATATTTTTTACACCACTCTCCTAAAAGAATGGTTTTTTTACTTTCAAAATAAACTTGATTCAACGGCGCTGTTGTTATTAATAGTTTAGATTCTATTGTCATGTTTTTTATCGTGTAATCCTCCTATAGTACCCCCCCAATTTTTCTTAAGATTTCATCATTATTATTAAAAAAATTTTCTTTTAAAGAAATTAAAGATTGAGAAGATTTTCCATATTTAACTAATTTATCACTTATTTTGCCTACCTTATTTATTTATAACCATTTTCACTAAAACTTTTAATATGCATATGTTAGAGCGAAAAATTGAAAAGAATCTAGGAGTATCTACACGCTTTTTAATTGGAATACTCAATTGTTTCAATGAGTATTTATTTTTAAAGCCATAATAAGATAACTCTGTGCCAACTGAATTATAAGAATCGAAATATCCTTGACTCCTATATAGAATCATACTATAACCTTTCATACCGCATAATGGATCTTTCCATCCAAATCGTATAAGCGTATAAAGCATAAAAATCCACTCTGAGAATCTTGCAGGTTTTGGTCTAACACCCAAAACTAAATCTACACCCTGCTTCAAATTATCAATATATTTTTTTAGCATTTTTGAGCTATGCTGGCCATCAGCATCAAAAGTAATAATAGCATCAAAATCACGCCTATCTGCCTCAACAAAACCACTATTTAATGCTTCATCATAACCTTTGTTTCTATTATGAATAATGACAATTGCTCCAGCATTAATTGCTAGTTGCCTTGTGTTATCAGTTGAGGCATCATCAATAACAATAGCAGTTCCATATTCTTTAACTGAATGCACTACATCGAAGATGGTATTCTCTTCATTGAACGCTGGAATAACAATAGCTACTTGATACTTGTCCATTTTATATAGTCACCAGATTTGATATTTTGCACTAATGTCTTACCAAGAACATCCTTTAGTTTATTGGGTGGCAATGCATCTTTAGGGCAAGGCCTAAGGAATTCCAAATCATCTTTACAAACAACATCTCCTGCTAACATATCTGTCTTAAAGCGAACAGCTCTTCTCTGTAAAATAACCGTCTCCATTTCATTGTCTTCAATTTTTTTTATCTGTAACCCTAATGAATTTTCCAACTCTCTTGCCCTGTCAACCATCTCTTTCCAAGAGTTAAAATTCATTGAAAACTTATGATCTGGACCTTCTCTACCAACATCATCTGTAAAATGCTTTTCTATAACGCGCGCACCTAGTGCTATTGCTCCCAACACTGTGGCATGGCCAGGCGTATGATCGGACAACCCTAAAATAGTATTTGGATATTTTCTACTGTACTCTTTCAGAACATTGAGATTTATGTATTTAAAATTTTCTAATGATGCGGTGTAGTTTGTATTACATTGCATTAACACTATATCATTAGTACGATTTAATAATGTAGCCATAGCAGCGTCTACTTCATCCTGAGTTGAGGCACCTGAGGCTAATAAAACAGGCTTTCCTTTAGATGCGATATAATCAATAATACCCAACCAAGTAATATCACCAGAACCAACTTTATATGCACTTAAAAAATCATCTACTTTATCTACTAGTTCATATGAATATGGAGAAGTAAGAAAAGTAATCCCAGCTTTTCTAGAAGTTTCTTTTAATATAGGTGTCCAATCATGATCTATTGAAGCATCTTTATATATATCAAATACACTTTTCTTCCATTTAGATTGGTGTGACTTTTGAATGCCAAGAGATTTGAACCCTTGATCGCTTACAATAGTATTGGCAGTAAAATGTTGGAATTTTGCAGCATCTGCACCAGCCTCTGCACAGAGATAAATTAACTCTTTAGCACGCTCCAAATCGCCATCATGATTTGCTGCAACATCTGCAATAAAATAAGTAGGATGATTTTTTCCTATAATTTTATCTTCTATTTGAATTTCTTTCATTTTACCTTTCTATTTTAATAAATTGCTATTCTTGTCATATTGAGACTTCATTAATTTTATTGCATCTTCAACATTAGGGAAATCATACGATAAAGCAGAACTTATTTTTCCAACATCTAAAGCCATATTTTTTGGTCTATCTGCCTTAAAATCCATATCATCAACACTAACTCTATTGATATTCGAGCTAGATAATTTAAATATTTCAGCCATTTTTATACCAAATTCATACTTTGAAATACTATCCCTACTCGCACAATGATATAGCCCGAAGATAGGGTTTATAATTATTTTTCCGATAATAATTGACAAGTTATCAATATGTAGCGGGGAGAAGTAAACATCGTGGAATAGGTTTAACGGCACATTATCAACCAAACTTTTAAGCAGCCATTCAGAAAATGAGGTGTTACCTTCTTGGGCCCAGCCAATAATTTCAATTCTTAAAACCAATCCATTGTTCATTGATAAAACTGTCTTTTCACCCATAAGTTTAGTCTCTGCATAAATATTAAGCGGTCTTACTAAATCATCTTCAGTGTAAGACCTCTGCTTTTTTCCATCAAATACAGAATCAGTTGAAATATAAATTAGCTTACCGTCGTTAGAATCCAAATAATTTACTAATACTTTAGTTGTCTCAACATGAAGCTTTGTTGCCATTTTGACATTATCTTCACAAGCGTCAACATTAACAATTGCGGCACAATGTATGACCAAATCTGGCTTGGTCTTATTTAGCCATTTATTGAGAAGTACGTTATTTGTGAGATCAAAACAATCCCATTCAATATTTTTTCCTTCTAAACCTTTGCTTCTTGAAGTTGCAAATACTTCATATAATTTTGATAAATGGATTATAAGTCTCGCACCCAACATTCCACTTGCGCCTGTAACTCCTATTCTCACTAAGCGTAATCAACTTTGAAATGCAAAATTTGCTGCGAATGATTTCCCGAAAACACCACTGCAGATGTCTCATAACCAAGCAGCTTGATTGCCTTAGCTTTGATTGGCACTCTCATAAATTTTTGTTTTTTCATTGAGTAATTTTATTAAGTTTTTATCTACTTTGTACACTAAAGAAATATGACTATTCAATTCACTTACTTTTGGATTTTCATCCAAAAACTTATTTAAACTCATAATTGAATAGTCAAGATTGCTTACCTTAAAATATTCTTCAATTTGGTTAAACACGTCTAAATCTTCTTGATAATCTAATATCAACCTATAATCTCTAACCCATTCTTGAGGCAAATCAACAAAATTTAAATTAAAGTATTCGGGGTTATTTTGGAAGTACCATGTCATATACTCTGAATAATCTGCACTTGGAAAGTATTTCTTTACTTTTTTTAGAGCAGATGTGCTAATTATTTCTACAGATGTGCCTACAGAAAACTTCGTAGCAACCGTATAATCTGCGCCTGCCTCAAAATGTTTTTTTAACAAGTAATCAGCAATATCGCTACTAACATAAGGCATGTCCCCTGTAATCCTTATAAACACATCTATCTTTAGTTTGTTGATTATATCTAGATATCTTGCAATAACATCCTCAGCATCACCTTGGTGAAAAACAACAGAATCATCATATGTGTATTTTGACAATTCTGAGTCTTGCTTATTATCAGAGGTTGCTAAAATAACCCTGTTAATATTATCAATTTTCAATGTATTCTTAATACACAACTCAATTGACGTAATATCTCCAATTTTTAAAATAGCTTTTTTGGGGAGTCTTGATGACTTTAATCGACATGCAATAATGGCCGCAATATTTGCTTTTCTAAAGTCTTCTTTTTTAACTGTTTTATTCGCCTCTATCGATGTTTTTAATACACATAAACTAGAGGTTAAATCCTTTATTTGTTTACTATTCAAGCCATCCAAGCCTGACCTCCTAAAAATGAAATCAGTATCTAAATTTACTATTGATGATTCTTCTTTTTGGGTTTTTATTATAGGAATTTGATAACTATCATCAAGGTATTTGGTTTCAGCATCATTAATAAATACACTGTCCATTAACGGTAAAAAATTATTTTGATCTTCAATAATTTTTTTATATGTATCACATTTAACACTAGAAAAATCATCATATTTAGTTTCTAATGTGCTATGCATAATATGCTTTTCAATACAGTCTGCACCTAATAAACTAGCTATCAGTGGAAGCGTTTCAGCCTCTTGAAGTTTTCCATCAATATGATCCGCAAAGACAACTCTATACTTGTAATTATCTTTTAAATATTTTATTTTAGATAATCCAGAGTCAGATAAGTCGGTAGGATAAGCTTGAAATCCAACCTCTAGCAATAACTCTTCAATATTTAGTGCTTCGTACTTTCTTACAATATCTTTAATATCAGTTTTGCTTCTGCCAGCAATATTAATAATTAATTTTAGCTTTGAGATATCAATGCCTTGTAATGCTTGATAAACCTCCTGATTATCTAAAATAGATGTTTGCAGCTTGAGACCATATATATTATCCAGGTTCTTTTGAATTATCGAAACCCCATATAGGTCAAACACATCTATCCAAATATCTTTTGTGTCGTATGCTTTGTCAAATATTTTTGACCACTCACTTGCATTAACATAGAGCTCTTGATAAACTTTATACCATCCAAAATCTTCTGTAGCTATCTGGTCATATTTAAATGGCTGAAATTTAATGCCAAATCCATTTTTCTTATTAAACTCTTTAAATTCATCTAATAAATCTAAAATGTAATTAACATTACCGCCATGTGTATTAGCAACTTCTAAAATATTATATATTTTTCTCATAAATTAACCATAACCTTAAAATCCTCCCATTTATAACGCTTGCTAAAAATAGAATATCCGTAAACTAAATAACCTCAAGTAACTTTCTTGATGGAATCCCACCCATCGCACTATGAGGTCGTTCGTTATTATATGCCCACATCCACTGACTGGCTAAATTTGGAGCATGTTTAATTATTTTAAAACCATACTCCTTAGCAAGGGAGTAGATTTTCTTCATGTCACAAGATTGCCCGGCAAAGTAGACTGGTATAACAAACTTAGGCAATTTATTACTCCATCAATATTAGACTGGTTAATATCTTGTTTGCCGTATGGAATCACTAATTATATAATTCCAATCTTATGCTTATTTGATTCAATCCACTCTTTTAACGTATTGATTGTCATCCACTCTCTGTTATTATCAGAGGAGTATATGAAGTCTGAATCTACTTTGACACCATTTCCGATTCTTTCTGGATCGTTAGCCCATTCGTTAATAGAGGGTAATATTTTGAAGTGATCTTGGTATTCATAAGTATAAAGTGCATCTTCTGGGCCAATCATTTGCTCATGCAACTTCTCTCCCGGGCGAATACCAACCTCTTCTTGTCTGCATTTTTCATCCACAGCCATGGCAACATCTGTTACTTTCATGGATGGAATTTTTTTAACATAAATTTCACCACCTTTCATATCGTCAAATGCGTGCCAAACTAACTCAACAGCTTCTTCTAATGAGATCATGAAACGAGTCATTCTATAATCTGTAATTGGTAAAACGCCGTCTTTTGCCACCGACATGAAAAACGGAATAACTGAACCACGAGAGCCCATTACATTGCCGTATCTAACCACCGAAAATCTCGCATCATGTCCAAATCCACTATAAGCATTTCCAGATACAAATAATCTATCAGAAGTGAGTTTAGTTGCACCATAAAGATTTACAGGGCTGCTAGCTTTATCGGTAGATAAGGCCACAATACGCTTTACTCCTTTGTCAATACAGGCGTCAATAAGATTCATTGCACCAAACACATTAGTTTTTACACACTCAAAAGGATCATATTCAGCAGTGGGAACAATTTTAGTGGCTGCCGCATGAACAACGTAATCGATGCCATCTAATGCACGATATAGCCTGTCTTTATCCCTCACATCACCAATTAGAAATCTAACACGCTCATCACCTTTGAATAATTTAGCCATCTCCCACTGTTTCATTTCATCACGAGAATAGATAACTAAGCGTTTTGGGTTGTATTTTTCTAGCGTCATCGGAATAAATGTATGACCAAAAGATCCAGTGCCTCCCGTAATGAGTAATGATGAGTTTTTTAACATATAATCTCTCTATTTTTATATTTATTTTGATTCTTCTCAACCACAACAATATCAAAATTACTTTGCATCCTGTTTGTGGTGAAACGTCCTATATCACCCCGACTATAATTATAATCGTAACTTTTTTTATTATTCATAACGATCTAGCTATAAAAATTATATTATTGTGATTTTTAGGTACTAGATGCCTAACTAAGTTTGAACCTACACCCAATCGCTTGACAGAAAACAGGGAAAAAAATAAGAGGATTTTCCATGTTGTTTTGGGGTAATTTATCTTATGCTGTTTTAGAAGGTGGATTATACATAAAATTTTCTTAAGTTGCTATCCTGAAATTGGGGGTAACTTCATTTCGTTTGCAAGAATGTCCCGTATTATTGTGTTGTCTGGATCATATTGCATAACCTCCTGAAAGCCATGTTGTTCGAGTTCGTCGCACCATTGTTCGTCACTAACTGTAAACAAATGGTCAAGAATCCGCCGAAAAGATTCTGTTGAAGGATTGTTCGTCCAGAATGGCCCTTCGTCTGGATAGCAACCAGGCCAGCCATAATTTCGATCTGGAGGGTTCAATAACCCCCACATAGTCGAACGAAAGGAGAAGATCGCAGACTTAGTTCCTCGTGCCATTGCCTCAAGTCCCAGAGTCGAATCATTGCTCACCACTACTTCGGTAGAATCGATAGCATCGTAGCTACTTCCATGCCACTCCCATTTAAAGAACTCGCACTCAGACCCAAGAATCTTTTTGTAATAACTCTTTTCCTTTCTCAAAAGCGAAGAATCTTTGCTACGCCCCGAGTTAGAAATTATGCGAAATTGCAATCCTTTCTCCTCTGCGTAGCTCACTAAAAAAGGCAATATAATGTGAGCAACCCAGCGCTTATAGATAACTCCATCCCTTTCAAACCATTCTGCAGTATGATCGCGGTACTGAGAGACAAAACTAAGAGTTCCTTTCATCTTCGGACGCACACGAGGAACATGGTTATTCCTGAAGCTGCCGATAGGCACGAGAGAACCAGAAATATACTTAGCATATTTAGAACCAATGTGATTGCCGAATATCAGCATGAAGTCAACCTTCAAGATTTCTCCCGAAGAGTTCCTTTCTAGGAAATCAAAACTATCATTATTCCGCGAACCATTCTGTATAAACATAGTCTTGACAGCAGGATTTCTGGCTGCAACTGAATAAAATACATTGTTGTTATCTATGTAGGTAATCACGAGCCTAGGGCTGGTCCTCTGGATGTATGAGTCACAGTAGGCCGCAAATCGGTTACCTCGCTTTAAAATGCTTGCTAGCAGTATAGGGATATTAACTTCTCCATTGTCCGGAAGAACAAATCTACCGATAGTTCCGAAGGGCGAAAGCATTTTCACTAATTCTACTTCAATTGGGTGGCTCCCTATTGCATCGAATATAAGCGCATCACATTTATTAGGCAAGACCCATATTTTTCTTACACGAAGGAATAAGGATATTAATCGTAGTAATTTCAACTTGGATTCAACCTTGTACTCTTTCGTGTCTTTGATTCTATCTTTTCTCGGATCAGTATAATTTTCATTCTTGTTCTCTAAGTTCTATATATATCTTTTCTTCTAATTAATGTCATTAAAAGATGATTCAGTAGTACATCTAATATATTGCTTAATAATTAAATTAATCATATTGACAGAGCCAACCGGATGATCGTCAATAGCTGTTTCGGCATCCAATACCAAGCAACTTACACCCATAAGCAAGGTACTTGCCACATCATTAGCTTCAGCTCTAGTTGGAGAGTCTGATTTAATCATTGATTCTGGCAAATGAGTTGCTACAAATACAGGTGTGTCTTTTGATCTAGCATAGGGTATTGTTCTACGCTGAATAAACAGTATTTTTTCAATAGCAACTTCGCGTGACAAATCACCCCTATCAATTAAAATTTGATCAACAACTGGTAATATCTCGCCAAGATTCAATAACCTTTAATACTTTCTATTTTTGAAATTAAGTTAGCATTTTCCAGTTTTTTAGCATACTTCATATTCTCAAGTAGCTGAGACGCGGGAGTAACAACATTGTAAAAGCTCAGCATTCTTAAATCCTAAGATTTAATTTAATGAGAATTATAGCTTTACTTTTAATAAAGTTAGCATGTGAATCCGCGCATGTATTTACCAGATCCTCCGGCAAATATTACTAGAATATCACAGGGTTTATATAAAAAGAGGACGCTTTTAACTTTTCATCTAAATTTTCAATAGCTGACAATAACTCACCATCTAACCCCTCTAAATAATCTACTCTATGTTTGTCTTGATATTGAACTGTGGAAAGAATTTCTTCCGTTTTTTCTCCAAACTCAAGCCCAAGCAATTTAACTACATCTTTAAATATTTCGTTTGGTTTTTTAACAAACTCGTCATAATTAATAATTATTGAACTATCAGCATTTTCTAAAACCTCTTCAGATATTCTTTTATAATAGTATGCACATCTGTTAATTTCATCTGTATTTA
>Ga0075444_10000675_pt1 | contig 20448 bp, 17 predicted proteins | sample CoawatmetaG01DNA_FD_76836 | JGI IMG/M metagenome (GOLD analysis project Ga0075444, IMG submission 76836) | Marine microbial communities from the West Antarctic Peninsula - Coastal water metaG017-DNA | ecosystem: Environmental > Aquatic > Marine > Coastal | place: Atlantic Ocean: West Antarctic... | reverse complement strand
GGAACGTTACTCAACCTAATATGTATAAATCAGCTAATAATTCTTGGAGATATGTAAGTTTGGTTTTTTATGGACATAACCCAGGTACTACTGGACTTCGTGTTGATGTATCGAGCGTTTATCCAACCGATCCTTATTCCTCTTTTTATGACCATCCAGTAAATATTGAAGATGTTACTGGTGGTAGTGTTTTTTCAGGAACAACTACTAGTAATACCTCCCAAAACGGTCGACAATTGCAATATAATCCTCTTAACCTGCCTTCTCCTCTAACAGGATATAGAGATTATAAAATAACTTTTGATTCGGGGCATGAAGAAACTTTGTCTCTTTTTGTATCTTTTGACATTAATAGAATCGTTTATCTCCCTAATGCAAATTACTATGGTATGGGAAATAGAACACTTTCTTGTGATAGTAATTATTATCCTGAAGTTGGTTATCTAGCTGGGTACGGTGATTATTCCAATCCTGTAACTATTGAATCATTTCAAACTGCATTTACACGAGGAATAAGTGATCCTATAGGAAGTTTTGCAAATTATGCATATACTCGTAATGAATCAAGTAGTGAGATTCCATTTCGGAGTACTTCTAATGCATTGGGTGCAGCTCAAAATGCTACAACAAATCTTGTTAATGGACCATTTCTTTCTGTACCTACAGGAGGTATAGGTCAAGGTTCCGCTTTTAAACAGATATTTGAAATTATATCAATTACCACACTAGATATAAATAGTACTGCTGGAGCACTTTATACTTCTGTAACTGATAAAATTGCTACTAATGCTTTTACTCCTGATTGGCAAGCAGTTATTAATCTTATACATTCAGATTTAAGTATGGGTTTTTTCCCTAATGTTTTTTATGCGGAAAATATACCTGATTGTAATATTTCAGGAACACCTATAAATGCATGTAATGACCCTAATAATATGTCTTATTGGGGATATGATACTGATTCTGATGGTATTTTAGAAGATTGTAGTGGAGTTGAAATTCCATCAGCTATTCAAGCAGATCCAACTTTAGCTTTGTTTACATCAAGTCCTATAGATTGTTGTGCAGACTGTCTTGTAAAAAATATTAACTCTCTAGATCCTTTTTCTATTTCTGCATTTGGAGTTAATCCTACTACTATAGGGGGGACAGACGGGTATATACATGTATCTGTATTAAATCAAGGATTTAATGGTAATGGAGTTCCTGCTGGACTGCCTACAGGTGTAAGTAGTTTTACATACGTTATACAAAATCAAGATGCACTTGATACAATGTGTGGTAATACAGCAGGATTAGGAGTTGGGTCTGGAGCTGTTGCTTCTTCTAGTTTTACTTTTGGTAACTCTGTACCTGCTAATAGTAATGGAGGTTTATTACAAACAGGCGCAACAGGAACTGCTACTTATGCTGGTTCTAGTGTGCAAGGATATGTTCCTGGGGGAACAAGTACATCTGCTCCTTATGGGTTAGGAACAACAAATAGTGAAGGATTTAGAAATGGTACTTATAAAATATACGCATTTGATGGCAATTCAGGCACTTGTTTAGCTCAAACTACTGTTACATTAACAAATCCTGCTCCTACTTATGGGTGTCTTGATAATGCTGCTTTAAATTATGATTCATCAGCTAACACTGCGCAAAATTCACTATGTGAATATTGTGAAGCAACTAATGGAGAGTTAGTTGACAGTAGTGGTAATATAATTGCAAATATAACTAGTGGATCTAGTCTTGCCACTATACAACCAACAAATACAACAGCTACAAATAGTCAAATACAAATTACCGGACTTTCACCTACAAGTGATTTTCAAGCTTATATAAATAATATAGTTGATGGATCTAACGTTCAAAATGCTGATTACATAATAGAATTATATAAATGGGACAATCAAACGTCTACAGGTAATACTGCTTTTGGAACTTTATCTGGATTTAATGCTAATACTACAATAGTTGGTAGTGCAATTAATAATCAAGGAAACGGATGGAATGTAAATTTAGACTCTTCTACTTTAGGAGCAGGATTTACTTATGGATATTACAGTATAAAAGTTTCTATTTCTGACCCAGACGCTGCTGTAAATATTGAAGCTTGTTATGAACTTCTCACTGTATGGGTTCCAGTAGGTGTCTGTATAGATTCAGGAGTACCCGTTGCGATAGATTTTGTAGTAGTTACAGATCCAAATTTATATAGTGTAGATGCATCAATTTGCAATATAACTAATAATTTTTGTTGTGAGATTCCAATATTTGAAGAAACAATTTTATCTAGTACATGTGATCCTCTTTATAATTCTACATTTACTTGTGACCCAGTTGCAGACTCTATTGTATATCAACTAGAATATTATGATTTAGGAAGTTGGGTTTTAGTTGGTTCACAAGTTACTGTTACATCTCCATCATCACCGTATACTACACCTGTTATATTAAATAGTACTATTTCTGTAGGTGCTGGAGATTATAGAGTAAGTATAGTTAGTAGTTATTCAAATGCTCCTGATTGTCCTATATATAGTAATATAATAACTTTTACACCCCCAGTTTTTGGTTGTACGGATGCTTCTGCTCTTAACTATGATCCTACTGCACTTTGTCCTGCTGCTTGTATATATTGTGTTTATGGTTGCATGGATATAACTGCTATGAATTATAATGCTGCAGCTACTTGTGATGATGGAACTTGCACATATTGTGTTTACGGATGTACGGATGTTACTGCGGCAAACTATGATCCTGCAGCAACTTGTGATGATAGTTCATGTGTCCCTTTTCCTTGCGGATGTACTGATCCAACTGCGTATAATTATGGATATGATATGTTTGGAACTTTAATAGGGTATCCTCCTACTTGTGATGATGGGTCTTGCGGGTATTGTGATCCTCTTCCAATATCATCAACTGTAACTACAACTGCAGCTAATATAATTAGTGGATGTATATCAAATAATGATGGATCTATATCTTATTCAGGTATTGCAGGAGGTGCAGCACCATCTTGCTCAACTTACACGCTAGTTTCTGTTATTAGAGGCGCTCAAAATTATTTTACTACTCCTACTGTTGTTGCTTATGGAGCAGTTACTATTATTCCTAATTTACTTGGTGGTATTTATACAATTACTGTAAAAGATTGTAATGAGTGTGAAATGGTAGAGGTTGTACAAGTCTTTACAAACAGTGCTGTATGTGGATGTACTGATCCATCTTCAGATAACTATAACCCTACTGCTACAGTAGAAGATGGTAGTTGTATATATTGCGGATGTATGGATATAAATGCAACTAATTATAATCCAAATGCAACATTTGAATGTATATCTGGAGTAAATTCTTGTATTTATGCTGCAATACCACCTCCATGTATACCTTCAGTTCTACCAAATATTGTAAATAGAATGCAAACATGTATATCAGAAAATGGAACACAGTATTATAATAAACTAGTTACAGGAAGGATAGATGATTGCTCTATAATGAATATTTGGAAAGTAATATTAATAAACTATTTATTAAGTAGAATTGGGTTAGAATGTATTTATAACTGTTCTGATGGAAATACTCCTGACCCTTCAGAAGTATACTTAACTTGCAAACAAATTTGGGTAAAAGGAGGTGTTACTACAGGATTAAATGACTCAGCAGTTAATACTTTAGTTCCAGCTGTTGGTACTACAGCTATTAAAGTTTGGTTTGATTTAGGGTCTACATATACATTAGTTTCAGGAGACATAGTAAAACACCATTTAAGTGGTAATATTTGGATTTTTGTAGGACCATTACCAATTACTACTACCCCTGTTAATTTAGAAGGTATTGATCCAGAAACTGCAACTGGATACTCAACAGGGTATTGGAAATATTGTAATGATGCTATGAGGTACACATCTAACTCTAATACTATTAATTATCTCGATAATTTTATTAACTTTGCAAATACTTTTTGTAGAGATTGTGGTAATAATTTTTAAATAAATAAAACTGAATAAAGTATATTTAGTACAAAAATAGACATATAAAAAAAATAAAAAAATGCATGAAGATATAACAAGTTTAGCAACTTTAGCAAAAACAAGTGTAGTAAATACTGACTTTATATATTTAACTAATACTCTTTCAAAAAGATCTAGTAAAGTTTCATTAACTACTTTATTTCCAGCTCTTGCTACTAGTGGGACAGGTTCTGAAGATATTTGGATAAGTATAACTAATAAAAATCAATTAAACTTTAAAGGCATAAAAAGTGGAGATACTGGGCTACTTACAGTTGCAACAACTACTAATAATATAGTATTAACAGCTTTAGAGGCTGGAATAGATCTTAGTTTATGTAATAATACAATTTCAGGATTTTCATCTGGAGTAGATTTTACAGGAGCTGTTACTGGAGCAAACTCTCCTTTAAATGGAGGGACTGGATTATCTGCTATAGCAAAAGGAGCAATTCTTTATGCAAATAACACTAATGTAATTGCAGCTACAGATGCAATAGATACAAACGGACAATTGCTTATAGGTAATACAACTAAAGGTTATCCAGATGTAGCAACACTTATTGCAGGTACAAATGTTACTATTACTAACGCACCAGGAGCAATTACAATTGCATCTAGTTTAGCTACAATGGCAGCTGACTTAGATATGGCTAATTATGATATTGATTTAGGAACAGGCTGGCTAAGTGGTAATGGTACTCATGAGGGTATTAATATAGATTCTGCTGGTAAAGTATTTATAGGAGAAGATACTCCTACTGCAGCTTTTGCAGATTCATTAAATATAGAAGGAGGAATTAGATTTACTAATAACTCTGCACCAACTATTAAACCTACAGCTACATCAGGTAGTAATGTAGGCATGGCTGTAACTATTGAAAGTGGTGGTAGCGTTAATGGAGCAGCTGGTAATTTAAATTTAACTGGTGGGACTGCTTCAGGAAATGCTGCAGGTGGAGATGTAATTCTTACAGCAGGTAGAGATACTTCAGGATCTGCAGATGGAGTTGTATGTTTAAAAACATATACATCCGGAACAGCAACAGCTGCATTAACAGCAGCATCTGAAGGTCAAGATGTAACAATTAATACAGGTAATCTTATAATTACAGGAGCTACTAAAGGTATTGTACATACTAATAGTGGAACAATTACACAAGCAACTAATCATACAACTGCAGTTACAATTAATTCAACTTCAGGGGTAATCACATTAGCAGCAGTAGCTTTAGCAGCTACAACAAATGCAGAATTTACAGTTACTAATAGTACAGTGCAAGCTGATTCAGTAATTCTTGTTACAATGCAAGATGAAAATACTGTAAACAATAAACAACTTGCATGTGCTATTCACACAGTAGCAGGCGGAAGTTTTAAAATCAGTATAATAAATCCACACTCAGCTTCAGCTACGAGTGCAACAGCAAGTAAAATTCACTTTTTAGTGATTAATAATAGTTAAAATTAACCAAACCATAATAGACGATGACAACAATTACAGCAACAAAAGGAGAACTAGTAAATTTAATTAATGGATTATTTCAAGTTCAAGAATTAAAAGGTAAGAAATTTGGACTTGCAGTTAGCAAGAACATTAAAATCTTAAAACAAGAATTAAAAAATTTAGAAGATATGAGCAAACCTTCAGAAGAGTTTATGAAATTAGCTGAACAGGTGAATGAAATTGCAAATAAAGACTCTGAAGACTCTAAAGAACAAATTGAAAATTTAGAAAAAGAAAATGAAGTTTTAGTTAAAACTAGAAGAGATCAAATGGATAAAATTACAATTCTTATGGAAGAAGAAATATCTGTAAAGTTAAATTCATTAACTGAAGAGGCTTTACCTGAAGAAATTTCAGCATCTCAAATTAATAATATTATAAAAATAATAAAATAATGGCTATACACGCAAACCGTACGCTAACTAAAGTGTACTCAACAGATCAAGAAATTTTACTTGATCAAATTAGACAAAATACACAAGACATTGAAATAAATCTTGGTGATGCTGACGTAAATTTTGAAGCAATGGAAATATTGCTAGCTGCAGGAAATGCTGACCTTGCGGCATTAGAAGTATTAGGAAATACAAATGGCACTACTTTATCCAAAATACATGGTATAGCGCTTTTAGGTAAAGGTGATCCTGGATCTGTAACTATTGCAGGAAATGCAGCTCAAGCTGTATCAGCAGGAACTTATTGGGCAGTTAATTTTATAAGCGCTACTACTCCTACAGTTTTAGTTCTTGGAAATAGTACTGCAGTAGTAGATGTAGAGTATCCTGCAGGCACATGGATTTATGGAGATGTAAGAAATATTACAGGAGATAGTTCAGGATTATATATTTTATATAAAGGTAACCCTATATAATATGATTAAAATGTTTTTTTTAATAAGTTTAGTTTGTATGTCATTTTTAAGTAATGCTCAAAATGATATACAAACTAATTTAAAAATTATTAACTTAAAAAAATATTTTAAATTTGCCACTTTTTATGGGGCAGTAAATGGAGGAACTTCTGTATCTGATGTAGATGTTTATTCTGTGTCTAAAGGGTTAGAAACCTCTATTGTAAAAACACCTTTTGATTATAACATATCTTTAGGTATTAGGAAGATAGCTAGATTTGGATATGAAAACAAAGCTAACACTTTTTACGATGGAACTGAAAACTCTTGGTCAGATGCGGCTACAGTTGGTAAAGTTTCTGGATTAGAATTTTTATTTGAAGCTGATTACACAAGACAAGAAGGAGATGAATATTTAGATCAACATCATTTTGTAAGATTTGTAGAAGATTACTATATATTAAAAGGTGAATATTTAGAAGATGGGTTTGCAGATATAAAATATTTAGAAACATCTCAAAGGTATAGATATAAAATTAATAATAAATTTTCTGTTAACATAGGTGCTGCTCAAAGATTATCAGAGCCTTACGGATATGACCCTTTAGAAGAATGGAAATTAGGAAATGGTGATATACATTATACGTATTTAGCTATAGAAGAAGGTTATAACGTAAATGTATATGCAAATGAATATACTGATCCTAGTGGAAATATAGTTGCTACTAACTCTGAAATATGGAAAGCAGTTGTAATACCGCAAGTATTATATAACTATACAGAAAAAAAAAGAGGAGAGTTAAAGAATGTTATGCAGCACTCAGTTGTTGCTGGATTTGATTTTTATCATTATAGAAAAGATTTTTGGTGTCACGGATGGGGTAATGTAATGCCTTACCATTATGACGAAGGTAGTGAATATTCTTATCATAAATATGAAGGAAAACAATGGTTAGATTATTCAGGTGGTATTATATTTGGATACAAATACAATAAACATTTAGGAGCATTTATAGAAGGAAAGTATAATAAGTACTGGAACAGAGAATGGTACGATTTTAAATTTGGAATGAACTATATAATTTTTTAAAAATGGAGAAAGAACTAAACGAAGACACAACGTTAAAACTAAGTATAAAAACATTAGGAGGAATAGCAGCGTTAATCTTTACATTAGTAAGCATGTGGTTTATGCTACAGGCTGATATTGCAGAAGCTAAAGAGTTACCTAGACCTGAAGTATCTAAAATGGAGTTTGATATGAAAGATCAAAATGTTAGACTTTCTATTGAAAACACAGAAAAGATTGTAGATGACATTAAAGATAGAATGATAAGATTAGAAGATAAAATTGATAAATTAAGATAATGAATAAAATAGATGTTTCTTGGAAAATATTAGGCATATATTTATTAGTTCTTGTTTTAATATGTATATGCAGTCCAGCATCTAGTCAGATTGTAACAACACATTTTAATGCAGGATGGAATAGTCCAAACAAAGTAAAATTTGTAGGAGAATTAACAGATTGTGATATAGTTTATGTTGATATAGCAAATGCTCCAAAGTTACAAGAAAAACATAAAATAATAATTGTACCTACAATTGTCATTTTTAAAGACGGTGAAGAAGTAAAAAGATTTCAAGCTGATATATCCTTTAGCATGAAAGCAACAAGAAAAGAAATACAAGGATATATAGATGAATTAATAATGAGTGACTTTTAAAATGAAAAAAATATTAATATTATTATTATTACCGTTAACGTTACTAGGACAAAAACAAGCCGTAGTGCATATAACAACAGATGCTTATCCTGCTGAGACTAGATGGGTGTTGCATGCTGATAGTTTAAATGGCCCTATTATAGGTGATGTTAACTATGGTCATTATTCTGATGGTTTTACAGTACATACTGATACACTGTATATAGCTGATACTATAACTAATGTTACCTTTGTTATATATGATTCCTACGGGGATGGTATGGATGGTAGTTATTATGTATCTATATGTCAAGATACAATAATTAGTTACCCTACTCCTTCTTTTAATACAGGTACTTTCTCTAATAGAACTGTACCAAGCTGTATGCCAACTGGTCCTCCAACAGGACCGTGTGTTCCAGCAATACTTAATATAAATTTAGATCAATTTACAGCAGAAACAACTTGGGAGATACATGACTCAGCAAATGTTTTACTGTTTGCAGGTGGACCTTATAGTCAAGCACCAGGTTATCAACCTCAATTTGAAACTTTCTGTTTACCTCTAGGAGAGATAAGCTTTACTATATATGATTTGTATGGAGATGGTTTACAAGGTTCATTATGGCAAGGACAAGATGGTTCATACTATCTAACACAGTGTGGAGATACATTAGTACACGGTACAGACCCAGCTTTTAATTTTGATACCACTCATGTATTTATTTCAGATACATGTGTTCCTCCACCACTAGTACCTGGTTGTATGGATGTAAATTATATAGAATACAATTCATTAGCAACTGTAGCGGATACTAGTTGTGTTACTTTAAAAATATATGGTTGTACTGATAGTACAATGTTTAACTATGATTCTACTGCAAACAGTATGGATTATGTTGATAGTTGTTTATATACATTAACTTTATATGATTATCAGAGTAACGGGTGGGTTGGTAGTGTTCTAAATATTTACCAGTGTGATGATACATTATCATATGCTTTAGACTCTGGTTATACTGAAACATTTTATTTAACGTTAGAGTCTCCTAAGCTAGTAACAGCTGAGTTTATTCTTCTAGATCCTAATGCTAGTGGTACGGTTGTAGAATGTGGTTTCTCACTAGTTAGTTCTTCAGGAGATACAACTTTGTATGTGCCTGGCGGATTTAGTTATTCTGGCCCAATACTTCCTTTTAATCTTTATACAGCAATGACTAGCTGTGGGGTTGAGTGTGAGACAGTGGTGATAGGATGTATAGATAGTACAGCTTATAATTATAATGCTTCTGCAAATATTGCAAACACTTGTTATTATAATCCAGGATGCATGTTTCCTTATTACTTAACATATCATACTCAAGGTTTTATTGCTGATATAGATAATGGGAGTTGTGATACAGTATCTGTATTTGCGTGTATGGATTCTACAGCATTTAACTATGACTCAGCAGCTAATGTAAATACTGGTTGTCTTCCTATAATACTAGGATGTATGCAACCGTTAGCATTTAACTATGAACCTCTAGCTAATACAGATGATACTTGTGAGGCAGTAGTGTATGGATGTATGAGCCAAATAGCACTTAATTACAACTCACTCGCAAATACAGATGATGGTTCTTGTATAGGTATTGTTTTAGGATGTACTGATACTTTAGCTTTTAATTGGGACCCTAATGCTAATGTAGATAATGCGTCTTGTATACCTATTATATATGGTTGTATAAACCCAACTCAATTTAACTACAACTCTTTAGCTAATACTAATGATGGTACTTGTATTCCATATATTTATGGATGCATTGATTCAACAATGTTTAACTATAATTCTTTAGCTAATTCTGACAATAGTTCTTGTATTCCATATATTTATGGATGTACTGACCCCTCATCTCTTAACTATAACTCTCTTGCAAACACAGATGATTTTTCTTGTATATTACCAATATATGGATGTATGGATAGTACAGCTTTTAATTATGATCTTTTAGCAAACACAGATAATGGAAGTTGCATATTAGTAATACTTGGATGCACTGATCCAGTAGCTTTAAATTATTGCGATAGCTGTAACACTGATGACTTTAGTTGTATATTATCTATATATGGCTGTACAGATAGCGTAATGTTTAATTTTAACCCTTTAGCAAATGTTGATAATACTACTTGTATTCCTTATATTTTTGGCTGTACCAATCCGAATTCTATTAATTATAACTCCAATGCCAATACAGAAGATTTTAGCTGTATTTCTTATATTTATGGGTGCATGGATAGTTTTGCTATTAATTTTGATTCGTTGGCTAACACAGACAATGGTTCGTGTTTGGATATTGTTGAAGGATGTATGGATCCGTCAGCTTTTAATTATTCAGGATTGGCTAACATTTCTGACAGCTCTTCTTGTTTATATAGCTCTAATTGTATATCTGGGGACAGTATTCCTTATTGGTTAAATGATCCTTGTTATGCTTGGGTTATTGAAGTAGATGAATACTGTTGTAACAACGAATGGGATGATATATGCCAATCAACTTATAATTATTGTGATGGGTCTTATACCGGTCCTTTATTGTCTAGAATGCAAATTAGAAAGAAAATAATATCTGTAACGGATTTATTAGGTAGACCAACTAAAGAAACAAATAATAAACTTCTATTTTATATATATGATGATGGAAGTGTAGAAAAAAAATTAATAACAAACAAAATAAATTAACATGGCAACATTAACATCAAAATTAACATTAAGTAGTACAGCACTTACTAGTGACGTTTTAAGTTTTACAGTAATATCGACTGATACAGTTGTAAATACTACTGGTTTAAAAAGAAAAACTTTAACATCAGAATCTAAAACAAATCTACTTTTTATTAATGATGGAGACGGTGCTGTTGCTGATGTAACATCTCGTGAAGGTAAATTTTTAGATATAACAGACAATCATGGTCTTAGGAAAAGATATGTGTTTACAACAGCAGATGGTTCTGGAGTTGCAACAGGAGTTATAATAGTACAAAATACAGATACTGGCGGCACAACTTCTCCAGATTCAAGTATAGTGGGTGGTACTGCAGTTCAAATTGATAATGGAGATACAGAAAATGCTATACTAGCAAAGTTAGTTATAGGTATAAATCATGCTAATGGGCATGATGGTTCTATAACAGCTACTGCTCCAGCAACTGCAGCTAACGGAGCACAATCTTCAACGTTTACTAATCCAACTACAGGAGAAGGAGCTACTTTTTTTATAGATAATGCCAACGCTACTTGGCAAGATATAAACTCAGCTACAAATAGTGCTTCAGATCATGAAGTATTAGTTGACAAAAATGAATATGCTTCACCAGCTTTTGTCTATATTAAAAATACATCAGATTATCATACATCTAATAATATAGTAAAAGTGTATTATGATAATCTTGGAGCAGATGATATAATGGAAATTAGAGGGGGTCAATTTGCTTTTTTACCACTAAACCCTTTAGCTAATTTACGAGCTTATACATCTACATCAGGTACAATTGTAGAGTTTATGGTTACTGGTACAGAAGCTTAAAAATAATAACAAATAAAAATTAAATAAAAATGGCAACATTAGTACAAAAATTAACATTAACAAGTTCAAACTCTTCGAGTGATTCTTTGAATTTAGTAGCATCTGATATTTTAACAACTACAATACCTCATCAAGGTCTTACAAGAGTAGCTATTACAACTTCTGATAATCAAGAAATAGTAGATGAAGCTGTATCTGGAGATTTTTACGTGTATGTAAAAAACTTAGATGCAACTAACTTCGTTATACTTCAAACTACTGCTAGTGGAGTTTGGGGTAAATTATCTGCAGGAGAATGTGCTTTCTTTCCTGTACATACTGGTATAGGATTAGAATTACGAGCTGACACTGCTACTTGCAACGTAGAGTACGCATATTGGAAAAAAGGATAAAAATTAAAATATGAAAATAAGTGATCATATATCTAACAAAGAAGGTATTTATAGTACTACAGCTACTCGTAAAGGAATAGATAATACTCCAAATGAAGACCAAAGAAAAGCTATGCATGAAATTGCAAGAGACATATTTGAGCCTTTAAGAGAATGGGTAGGAGGTCCTATTAGAATTAATAGTTTTTTTAGATCTTCTGAATTAAACAAAGCTATTGGTGGGTCAACATCGTCTCAACATTGTAAAGGCCAAGCTATGGATATAGACGATGGAGGGTGTAAAAAAACAAACGCTGAAATGTATTATTGGATTAAAGAAAATTTAAACTTTGATCAAATGATATGGGAATTTGGAACAGACGATAATCCTAATTGGGTTCATATTAGTTATGTAGACGCAGTATCAAATAGAAATAGATGTTTAAAAGCATATAAAGAAAATGGTAAAACTAAATATAAAGTAATATAGTTTGAAATTTATTGGTCAACATATAGTAGATTTAATAGCTAGATTTAGAAATAAAGTATTTTTTTCAGATAAAGTAGATTTTTCAAAAGATGTAACGTTTTATCAACCCGTTAACAATGCTGATCCCACAATAAGTATTGGATCTTCTGATGCTGAGCGATTACAGATTCTTGGATCTTATCAAGGGACATCTAGTCAAACCCTTCAACAAGCGATATTTTCTACTTCAACAGAATCCGGCACGGCAGACGATGGTATGTTTACATTTAGCGTAGATGGAGTTACTATATTAGATTTTCGTGACGCTGGAATATATCTTCGCGATGGAATGGGTATTACATCCGCTGGTGACTTAGCTATAATTGCTACGGGTAACGATATAACTGTAGACTCTGACACTTTTACTATGACGTCTTCAACCGCAGACCAACCAATAATAAAATTATTAAATACCAACAATAGTAATAGTCCAGCTCAATTTGTAATTGAAAAACTAAGAGCTGACGATGGCGTTGCTACGGGTGAAAGATTAGGTGAAATATGGTTTAGAGGACAAGACAGTGCTCAAAATACTGAAGATTATGCGGTTATATTAGCTGAAATAGATGTTTCTACTAGTGGTCAAGAATCTGGGTGTTTAAAAATGTATGTGGCATCTCATGATGGTGACTCCCAGCTTGGCTTACAATTAATTGGTGGTAATGCTAATTCTGAAGTAGATGTAACAATAGCTGCTGGAGCTGCTTCGGTTACCACTGTGTCCGGAACTCTAACTATGGGATCAACGGCTACCATAGATAATTCTGGCGTTGTGCAGGTTGCAGCGCAAACAGTTATTGACCACGATCAACTTGCTAATTATGATGCTAATAGGCATTTTACACAAGCCTCTATTACAACTGTTGGAACGATTGGAACTGGAGTTTGGGAAGGGACTGACATTGAAGTGGCACATGGTGGCACGGGTGCAAGCACATTAACTGACAATGCTGTTTTACTTGGCAATGGCACAGGCGCGGTAGAGGCTTCTTCTCATCTTAGTTATTATACGCCTGCTTCTAATCAAGACTATTTGAGAGTAGGGGACGGAAGCACTACGTTATCTGGTATAATATCAGACAACGCGGCGCCTTTAATTATCTCTGTTGAAGGAAACACGGGTACTAATGCCGCTGGTGGTGATTTAACTTTAGTAGCTGGTAGTAGCACGGGTAGTGGTGCTGGTGGTGATATTCTTTTTAGATCGTCAGCTGCTGGTGGCTCAGGAACAACGGTAAGGGCTACAGCAGAAATAGCAGCGCTAGATAATGTTGGTAACTTGCAAATTGATGGAGGGCTAACAACAGGATCAACAGCAGCAATTGATAATAGCGGTGTTTGGGTTGGAGGAGTTATACCGAGTGCAAAGCTAGATGCTGATACAGCTCATCTTGCAGGCGCGCAAACGTTTACTGGAACAAAGACGTTAAACTCGTTTAAAGGAACAGCTGGAGCAACTGTAACAAACATACTGGATGAAGATGCTATGGGATCTGATTCTGCAACCGCTTTAGCAACACAACAATCTATCAAGGCTTATGTTGATGCTCAAAAAAAAATAAAGGATTTTACATTTAGTGGATATGCAGAGGGTAATGGTAGTACTTACGAAATACCAGTGGTTGCTCACGACGCTCAAGCACCATTCGAGCACAACACTTCCACCGGGGCTGATGGTACAACCGCTATAACCGTTCAAAATCAAGTTAGAACAAATGGTAAGGTTATGACGCAGACAGGCGCGTTAAAAAAATGGACAGGTTGGGCAACTGGAGAGAATACAAGTGGAACAACTAATATAGCTCTTTTCAAAGTAACACCAGCCAACAATAGCAACAGTACTGTTAGCCCTGTTCTATTGAAAGAAATTGCATTTAGTGCTAATGGTAACTCTAGATCTTTTGCAATAGCCGAAACATCTTTTTCAGTAGATGTAGCGGCAGGAGATGTAGTTTTTACTGGAATAAAAGGAGTTAACGCAAAAGATGTATATTTTACATCTACACTTGAGATAGAAGTTTAAACAATATAAAATGATAAGTAAACACATAAGCGATAAAAAATAATATGTCTTTAATATATAAAAATATAACAACAAGTGAAGAAATTATTACAGCAGGAACAGGCTCTGTTTTAATAGATTCACATACTGATGGGAGTTTATCTCAAAAATTAGATTCTATTAATATTTGTAATGTCCATGCTACAGATTCTGTAGATATAGATTTATACTATTCGTATATTGTATATAACCCTAGGTTAAAAGGTGACTATAATATTCTACCTAGTATTGAAGTACTGGGAGAAGATCAAGTAGAAAATATTGTTAATTACTATGTTTTAAAAAATGTTACAATTCCAAAAGGTGTTACTTTAAATTTAGACAATCTTTCATTTGATAATACTATATATTTACTAAAGATTAAATTAAGTGCTGCAGACAGTGCTGTAGATGTAATTATAGATGCAGAAATAAAAGGTACAATTACAACTACCAGTACGTTATTATTACCAGTTTTAGATACTTTTAATTCAGGAAATGAAATTACTAATAACATAGGAGAAGTAGGACCATCAAACTCTAGTGGAACGTATTAAAAAAATAAATAAAAATGTGGAACATATTTAAAAATAACAATGATTGGAATGAAAAAACTATTGTAGGATTTATAGCTTTTATTATAATGTGTATTATAATGATAGCTGATTTACTAAGCGGTTGGGTAGGTCAAGATTTAATTATTAACGAATTCGTGTACGATTCTTTTACTTTTATAGTTTTAGGGTGTTTTGGAATCGCAGGAATTGAAAAATTTGCTAAATAATGAGTATATTAACAAAAATATTTTCTTCAGGAGCTGGAGAATTAGTAAAAAGTGTAGGAGGTGTTTTAGACAATCTGACTACTAGTAAAGAAGAAAAATTAGAAGCTGAAAGAAAAATACAAGAGCTTATATCTAATCATGAAGCAAAAATGGAAGCTAACATAACTGACAGGTGGTCAGCAGATATGAATAGTGATAGCTGGTTAAGTAAAAACGTAAGACCTTTAGTTTTAGTTTTTTTAGTATTTTCTACAGTTCTTATGATATTTATTGATGCAGGAACTATCAACTTTAATGTTGCAGCAAAATGGACAGATCTATTACAGTTAGTATTAATTACAGTGATTGGAGCCTATTTTGGTGGTAGATCATTAGAAAAAACTAAAAAATAATGACATTACATGAAATAGCTTACAATTTATTAAATCTTGTAAGAGGAGGAAGATCTAGTCATGATGAACATATATCACTAGATCAATTAAAATTTAATATTAAACATTATAGAGCAATGTTTATTAGAAGAGATTATGCTCGTAATGGATTTGTTAGTAGGCATATAGAACAAGATTTAGGATGTGTTAGATTAAAAAAAGTAGATGCAAGTAAATGTTGTAATCTTCCTATTGACTGTGCAGTTTATAAAACTATACAACCTATTCCTAAAACAGTTCGTTTTAATTTTGAAGAAGCTATTACACATGTAGGTGATGTAACAGGATTTGGAACTATACCTATAGTTAATTCTAATACTATAAAATTTTTACCTTATGATAAATATACAAAAGGAAAATATAAAGCGTATATGATAGAAGATTTTTTGTACATTTACAACGCCGAAGGACTTGAATATATAAATATACGAGGAGTCTTTGAGAGTCCAGAAGATGTAGCTAAATTTGGAGATTGTGGAGGCAGTGGTTGTTATGACGATACTTCTGATTTTCCTATACCTATGGATATGATTAGTCAGATTAACAATGGAATTCTAGCAGGAGAATTAAAAATGCTATCGGGAACTACAAGCGATACTGAAAATGATAGAATGCAAGATGGGACTGTATCTTCTGTAGATAACAAATAATAAGTATATATTATGAATTTTACATTTAAAGACATACACGCTTCATATGAAGACACTTACAAAGAGATTGATAAATCTTTGTTTACAAATATATGTCATGAATTTAATATGTTAATTTTAGATTATATTTTAGAAGGAAAAGAATTTAATATGGGAAACAATTTATCTTCTTTATCTGTTATAAGAAGAGAAAGAGATCCAAGATCTCCTAGAATTGATTGGGGAGAAAGTAATAAGTATAAAAAGGAACTCCTAGAAGAAGGTCAAAGTTTATATAATAACATTACTGGGAAGGGTGTTAAGTGGCATATATATCATACAGATGGGTTTTATTGTAAATATTACTGGAATAAAGGTAAATGTAAAGTAAAAAATAAATCTGTATATAGATTTGATGCTACAAGAGGAATTAAAGGAAATAAAGAAAAGTTAATTAATCTTTTAAAACAAGATGACTTAGCTTATTTAAAATTTAAAAAACATTAATTATGGCAATATATAAAACAACATCTAGCCAAACAATCATAAGAAAAGTATTTAGAGATCTTAGACCTAAGAATGATAATTGGATAGATGATGCAGTTGAATGGATAGGAGAAGCTTTAGAGCATATTGGAGCATCTACTCAGTTAGTACAAAAACAATGTATTTTAGATGTAACAGATCATAAAGTTTTATTACCTTCAGATTTATATTATATAAATATGGTTGCTATAAATGACTCTGTGTCTTCTATTTCTTCTAAAGAGTTAGATACATTAGTAGCTAAAGTTAAAGAGCTTAAAGATCAGATACTTTTAGCACAGGCATCTAATATAGAGTATTCTTCTACTACTAGTATTCTTCATGAAATTAATAGTAGAATTGTTATATTAGAAAATGTATATTTTGAAAGCTCAAACACTTTACAACCATTACAATATGGAGCTAGTACTTTTCATAAAAGTATGCACTGTGACGGATGTGTAAATGAAAATGCTTCGTGTGAAGATACATATATTATAGATGCAGACTACATAAAAACTTCTTTTCAGTCAGGTAAAATATGTTTAAGCTATAAAGCTATACCTACAGATGAAGATTGTTTTCCTATGGTTCCTGATGATATTAGTTATAGAGAAGCTATGTTTTGGTATATATATAAAAAATTATTAATGCTTGATCCTAAGTTCAAAGATAACGGAATAAACTACACTTTTGCAGAAGAAAGATGGCAAAATTACTGCACACAAGCTAGGAATGCAGCTAACTACCCAGATATTGATAGATATGAATCTTTTATGAATCAATGGGTTAGATTAATACCAAACATGAATAGACATGATGAAGCGTTTGAAAGTTTAAATACTAGAGAAAATATAAATAGAGGATAATGGCAGAAAAAAAGTTTATAAAAGGTTTATTTAAAGATACAGCACATATTGACCAACCAGCTGGTACTTGGAGACATGCCCGTAATATGGTTCTTACTGATACAGATGGTGCAGTATCTAATGAATCAGGAACAGAATTAGACGGACATCTAGGTATTAACACAGTAACTGGAGATGAAAACGCTAAAGTTGTTGGGGCTATTAGAGTAGATTCAGATAGACAAATATTGTATACTGTAGATGTTGTAAATTCTGTTAATCCAAGATCTGAAATAGGTATATGGGAAAATGGAACATACACTCAATTATATAATCCAGATGTAGCAGCTACAGGTATAGATCTTAGTTTTAACGAAAATAATCCTATTGAAGGTACATTTAAAATAGATTCAAAAGGAGATTTAGTTATTTATTGGACTGACGATTTAAATCCTCCTAGAGCTTTTAATGTAAATAGACAGTTAAGAGATAGTACTTCTGTTGATAATTTATACGGTATATTTCCACTTAACTCAATTAATATTTTAAATCTATTTCCTCACTCAGGTCCAGTACCTAGAATAGAAATACAAGAAGACATTTACACTGGAACTGGCTTTAAATTTCAAAAAGCAGTTACAGAAGGAGGAGCTTTACTTACTGCTGTATATTATTTAGCATTAGCTTATGTAGATGATGATGTAGTAGCTACTAACTATTTATCAGTTTCTAATCCTATATCTATAGTAGATGAATATGATTTTACATCTCCTAATACAAAAAAAGACGGAGCTAAATCAGGAAGTCAAACTTCAAAAGCTATAAATTGGAGTTTAACAAATCTTAATCTTAATTACAAATACATAAGATCTATAGTAATTAGAAAAATGGGAGATTCTACTGTAGCTTTTAAATTAGATGACTTAGAAATAGATCCTACAAATTCTATTACTAATCCTCAAATAGTAACATTTTCTGGTACAGAGGGTATAGAGACTGTTTCAATAGAAGATGTTATGATTGATACAGTATCTTATGATACAGCTAAAACAGTTCAACAATTAGATGGTGTTTTATACTTAGGAAACACTACAAGTAGTAAGGATGTGGGATACCAAAAATATGCTAACGCTATTGAGCTTACAGCTAAAACTAAAACTATTCCTGATTTTGATAAATATTTTGCAACTGCTGATGGTTTACATACAGGCTTTTCATACAGTCCTGTAAATAATGGTAATGTAACAGATGCTTCTAACTCTTATAGGTACATTCCTAATATATATAACTTTAGAGGTTACCAAAGAGATGAAGTGTATTCGTTTTATATTGCATTTGTTTTAAATGATGGTAGTATGTCATATGCATACCATATACCTGGAAGAAAAAGTATATCAAGCTCTAATTTTACAAACTACAATGGATTAGATGCTTCATTTACACAAGAACGAGATTTAGCACCAACTACTGTTAGAGATAATTATGGTAAAGAATCAAAATTATTTCATTTTTACGATACAACAACTTTAGAGCCTACTGCACAAACTAGAAATATGCAGTACTGGGAAAACGCTTCAGAGCTTTACCCTAATACAGATAACTATGATGTATTAGATGGGGTTATTGTCGAGCCTTCTTTAAAAGGAGAAAATGTAAGACATCATCATTTTCCTTCTAATGAAAATGAAGATTTTTGTTCTGTTAAGCATGACGGTGATAGTTCAATAATAAGTGATAGTGTGTATGGATTTACTAATTTTGCAGAGATACAAAATAATCACTATCAAGGACAATTTATGATAGGGGTAAATAATATACTATCAGTTGACCAAGGTAATACTAATGCAGTAAATACTTGGGATAATCCAATGCCTTTACAATGGTTTCCGGCTGCCTATCACATACCCCTATCACCTTATAATTGGACTACTAGTGATATTCCTTTTAGTGGCGGGGCTACTGGTCAAGGTACTACTTTTACTGCTACTGCTCCTAACACATTAATGCAATTTGGAAATGTACAAATGAGAGCTGATAATGATAATACGGTCAACAGAACTTGGAATATGCGATGTATGCGTAACATAAATAATACAGGTTGGGTTACTGTATCACCTTCAACAACAAGTATGGCAACTTGTACTAGTGGTTTTGGATGTAGTACAAATGTTTCGTGGAACTATAGTGATTTAAGAACAGAGCTAGGAGATGCAGGTGGGTGTGATGAGCATGTTACTAGGATTGGAGACTACTACCCTTGGCAAATACCAAATATGAATCCGGGAGACCAAGTGAGATTTGAATACAATTATTCTGGAGATAACGTAAAAATAGCAAGTGGCGCCCAAGAGTGGGCTACTTGTGATGACGATAATGCTAGAAATAATCTTCGAGGTAAAATATCTATTGTAAATCCTATAGATATAAGTGACTATAGAGATGTTACTTTGACTCATAAAGTTAAAGCTTTAGGATTTGAATTATCTAAAGTTAAAATACCTCAAGATATAGCAGATAAAGTTCAAGGGTTTAGAATTTATAGAAGCAAACGAGAAGATAAAAATAAACGTATTTTAGGGCAGAGTGTTTTAATACCTATGAAAACTAAATTTGGAATATTAGGTTTGTGTGAAGAAGCAGTGGCAGCGGGGAGTGCT
>Ga0075444_10000673_pt1 | contig 20476 bp, 14 predicted proteins | sample CoawatmetaG01DNA_FD_76836 | JGI IMG/M metagenome (GOLD analysis project Ga0075444, IMG submission 76836) | Marine microbial communities from the West Antarctic Peninsula - Coastal water metaG017-DNA | ecosystem: Environmental > Aquatic > Marine > Coastal | place: Atlantic Ocean: West Antarctic... | reverse complement strand
TAGAAGAAGCTGTAGTGAGTATCGAAGGAGAAGAATTAGAAGAAGCTGTAGTGAGTATCGAAGGAGAAGAATTAGAAGAAGCTGTAGTGAGTATCGAAGGAGAAGAATTAGAAGAAGCTGTAGCTGTAGTGAGCATCGAAGCAGAAAATATTGAAATTGCTCCCATAGACACATCTCTTATAGAGGCAGAAATTAATCGGGTAGTATCACAAATTAATTCTTCTATTATTGACCTGCAAACATTAGATAATAAAATATCTGTATCAGAACAAACACTTAAAGATCTTAAATTAGAATTGAAGTCATCTAAGTCAATTGGCTGGTTGCAACCCATTAGAAAAAATACAATGATCTTGATTAATGCTGGCGGTATCGACGGTTTGATTGCTGGGTTTGCATCTCTCATTTTCTGTTTGGTTTTTAAAAGAAGAAGAGTTTGGTTTAGTAATGTATTTGGTATTCGTCTAAAATAATTCTTAATTCCTTAAATTCAGTAAAGTAAATTCTATGAAAACTCAGAAGTTTGGAGATATATCTGTTCAAAAAGTCTTGGATGGTGTTGAGAATTTTAAAGCTGATATAGCATTCCCAGAAATTGATTTAGAGGTTTTCAATCAGCATAAGAGTTGGGTTGAGCCTTTTTATGACTTTGCCACAAAAACAATTAAAATAAGCATGCATTCTTATGTCATTAGCACACCAGAAATAAATATTCTTGTTGATACTTGTATAGGCAATGATAAAAATAGGGTTGGTAATGGCCCTATATATAAGGCTAATGCAGATGTATTGTCGCATTGGAATTTAAGAAAAAGCTCCTATCTTCAGAACCTAAGTAATATTGGACTCACAACAGAAGATATAGATTATGTTATGTGTACTCACCTTCATGCAGATCATGTTGGATGGAATACCAGACTAGAAAATAATAGATGGGTGCCTACATTTCCCAATGCTAAATATCTTTTTTCTCCTGAAGAGTTGGCAAGTATTTCGAAAGAATCTAAGAATCCATATGATCAATACACAAAACTTGTTTATGAAGATAGCATACTGCCAGTGATAGAAGCAGGACAATCCATATTAATTGATAATGGGTTAGATCTTGGTAAAGGAATTCATTTATTACCCACACCGGGTCATAGTCCAGGGCATTATTGCATAGAGATAGAGTCAGCAAAGCATAAAGGCATCCTTACGGGAGATGTCTTACACAACCCGATACAAGTGAATTATCCAGACCTATCAACTATGTTTTGTGCTGATAAGACTAAGTCCAATGAGCAACGAATAAAACTGGTTGATCAGTTAACAGATACTGAAACAATTGTTCTTGCAGCACATTTTTGTGGATCAACTGCAGGCAGAATTATAAGTAATAATGAGTCGAGAGAGTTCTTACTGATATGAGTGATCCTGATTTTTCAGCTAATAATTGTTTTGTTTGTGGGCCTGATAATCCAATTGGTTTAAAAATTAGTTTCCATATGGATGACAATGTTTGCCGTGGTTCTTTCACGCCATTAGAGAATCATATGGGTTATAAGGATATTACACATGGAGGCATTATTTTTAGTTTGTTGGATGATGTGATGGCTAATTGGCTATTCTTACAAAATAAAGTTGCTCAAACTGCACAATGTGATTTGAGGTATAGAAAACCATTACCTATTAGTACTAAAGTCAATTTGGAAGGCAGGTGTATTAAGCAAAAAGGAAAAGTTACCTTTATGCATGGAAAAGTTATTTCGGATGCAACTGGAGATTTAATTGCAGAGAGCAATGCTAAATTTATGCTAATCTCGAATCTTTAAACAATGTAACTTTTTGTAACCAATACAGATATCTCATAATCTTTTCTTTAGCATTCATAGACGTTTTTAAGAAATCCAAGTAAACCCTAAGGACGAATGACATATATATATGATAAATAGAATAAAAATTCTTTTTCTTGAGCTAAAAAGATCCACTAAGTCAATGCTGATTTTACTTGGATTCACTTCTATGGTGATCTTTTATTTATCTGCTACAAAACCAGAACCAGAGTTGCTTGTTATGGAAGAAAAGATATGGCCGGTTTCAGCTAAGATTATTAAGTATGCAGATGTGCAACCTCAATTAAAATTATTCGGTGAGATTTTATCATCAAGAAGAAGTGAGTTAAGAGCCTTTGTTGGCGGTCAAGTGATTCAAGTGAGTGATAATTTCAAAGAAGGAGCTGTGGTTAAAGAAGGTGAATTACTTCTTACTATTGACGATTTTGAGTATAGAAATGACGTGGTTGAGGAAGAGGCTAAATTTGAGATACTGAAAAGGGACTTCGAGAGAGCGGATGAACTCTTTAATCAAGGCAATATATCTGAACAGTTTAGGGATAATGCTTTATTAGAAAAAACACAACAAGAAATCGTCCTAGCTGAAGCTGAGAAAGATCTTAGAGACACTAAACTATACGCTCCTTATGATGGAGTAATTAATGATGTTTCAGCCAGCCTTGGAAAACAGGTCAGTACGTTTAATGATAAGATTGGTGAAATTATTGATATTAAAAATCTTGAAGTTAGGTTCTCATTATCCAAAGCTCAATATGGGAGATTGGTGGAAGATGATCTATCTATCATAGGGAGGCCTGTATCCATTCAATGGACTGCTGGCAAAAAAACCTTACCTTTCAGAGCTATTATTAGTCGTATAGGTGCAGAAATTACTTCCAATACTGGTGGAGTAGATGTTTTTGCAAATCTGTTATTAGGTGATAATAAAATATCTTTAATTAGACCTGGAGCATTTGTCAGACTTTCTGTTCCTGATAAAACGTATAAGGCAGTTATAGTTGTTCCTGATACATCTGTGTATGAGGATTCTTATGTATTTGTGATCAAAGAATCACGTTTAGAGAAACGTTACATTGAAATATTGGGCTATGATGGAAGCAAGGTTTTGATTGTCGCTAAAGAATCATCGGAGTTGAAAGATGGAGATCAAGTGATCATTAATCAACTAAGAGAGGCGGGTGAAGGAGTCAAAGTTAACGCTTTATAAGACATGTATAAGAACTATAGTCAGAAAAATAAAGTTTCATCGAATAAAGATAAGCATATTCCCAGTATAGGAATGATTGCTTTCTTTAGTCAACATAAAGTTGCTAGCAATCTTTTAATGATTTTATTGATACTTTTTGGAATATTTGGTCTCTCTCAACTTAAGAGACAATTGATGCCAGATTTTGGAATAGAGATTGTTAATATCAATATTCAATGGCCCGGAGCAAGTGCAGAAGACGTTGAGGAAAATATTATCAATGCAATAGAGCCAGAAGTTAGGTTTATCAATGGCGTTAATGATGTTGATGCTTTTGCTTATGAGGGCAGAGGAAAAATTAGTGTAGGATTCGATGATAGTGTATCGATGTCTAAAGCTCTCACTGATGTTCAATCAGCTGTTGCAAGGATAGCTACTTTTCCACAAGATATTGAAAAACCTGTTATTTCTCAAGTCGTTCAAAGAGATGAGGTCTGTCGTATTGATATTTCAGGGCCTTTTTCAAATAAAACACTTAAATATTTTGCAAGACAAATGCGTGATGATCTCATCAACATGGGGCTTGCCAATGTTGAGTTTGAGGGCGCTAGAGATCAAGAGATCTGGATAGAAGTTCCTTCTGACAATCTTAGAGAACTGGATCTTTCATTAGAGGATATTTCAAATAGACTTGCTGCTTCTAGTATAGATTTACCCTCAGGAAGCATCAATTCTGGTGGTACTTCCAGGCAAATAAGAAGTGAACAACTTGCCAGAAATCCCAATGAGCTTAGAAAAATAGAAGTCCTATCTAAGTCGTCGGGTGAAAAACTATACTTAAGGGACATTGCAAATGTTTATGAAACATTTGAAGAAAACTCTCCTTACCGAATCAACAATAAAGGTCCTTCCATAGGACTGGTTGTTTATAGAACTCAAGGTTCTGATTCATTGATCTCTCAACAACTTGTTGAAGAGTATATGGATGATATTCCCGGAAAATATCCACAATCATTAGAGATTATTCTTTATGATATTTTTGCTGATTCAGTCAAGCAAAGAATTAATATGCTCATTGATAATGGAGCCACAGGTTTAATATTAGTTCTGATTGTTTTATTCTTTTTTCTCAATGGAAGAATTGCATTCTGGGTAGCTCTGGGGATACCGGTAGCTTTTTTAGCAGCGCTTGGTGGAATGCATGCCATGGGATTATCACTCGATATGATCAGTATGTTTGCTCTCATTATGGGAATAGGTATTGTTGTGGATGATGCAATCGTAGTCTCAGAGCACACCACGACTCTACATCGAAGAGGAATGAATTATAAAGATGCTTCTAGAATTGGAGCACAAAGAATGTTTCCCCCTGTTTTAGCCGCTTGTCTTACTACAGTGGCTGCTTTTCTTCCTGTTCTTATGATAGGTAGTGATGTCGGTAGTATAATATCGCCAATACCCATTACTCTTTCTTTGATTATTATTGCAAGTTTAATCGAATGTTTTTTAATCCTTCCAATGCACCTTCGGCATTCCATGAAGAAAATCTCCCAAACAGAACAAACAAAAATAAGAAAATTTGATCTTTATTTTAATAAGTTCAGAGATGAATATGTCGTCCCCTTGGTTGAAAGAACCTATGCATCAAAAAGATTTACTGTAATAGCAACAATTTGCTTATTTTTAATGTCATTGAGTTTGCTATTCTCAGGTCGGGTCAACTTTGAATTTTTTGATACACCTGAAAGTGACACCATTCATGCCAATTTTTCATTCTCACCCGGAACTCCTGCAGCAACTACCGAGTTAATGGTTAAAGAGCTTGGAAGATCAGCCCTTGAGGCTGAAACAGTGACTTCAAATTTTCTTGGAGAAGAAGTAGTTAAGTATGGTGTTGGAAATATTGGTGCTTCAGATTCAGGGAGAGGTAACCTTCTTAGCAATACAACTGGCTCACATATTGGATCTTATACGGTTGAGTTAGTAGCTGGAGATAAAAGAAATGTTAGGAATATGCCATTTATCAAGGCTTGGGAAAATGCAACAAAACTGATGCCTGGTGTTGAAAGCTTTGTGGTGTTTGAGAGTCAAACAGGAGGGCCTCCAGGTAGAGACCTTGATATCAGAATTTCGAGTGATAATTTGCAAACAATGAAGCGCGCCGCATTAGCAATGAGAAATGAACTAAGAGTATTACCAGGCTTGCTAGCTGTGGAAGATGATTTTCCTTATGGCAAGCAAGAAATTCTCTTAGAAATTACACCCGAGGGCGAGGCAATGGGTTTTACAGCAGAAAATGTTGCTCGGCAAGTTCGTAATGCTTTTTCAGGCTCTATTGCTAAGCGTTTTTCTCAAGACACAGAAGAAGTGTTGGTTCGCGTGAAACTTCCCACTGAGGAAACAAGAAATCAAACCATTCGAGATATTTATCTACTCACTCCAGATAATAATAATGTATTACTTTCTGAGGTTGTTTTATTAAAGCAAAGGCTTGGTTTCACAAAAATTAGAAAAGAAGGGGGGATTAGAAAGGCTTCCATAACCGCTGATGTAGATCCGTCTATAACAACAACAAATCAAGTGTTACAGTTGGTTCGAAAGGATATTGCTCCAAAGATAGAAAAAGAGTTCAATGTTAAAGTGGAGTATAAGGGCAAAGCTGAGGAACAATCTGAAGCTTTAGGTGATTTGAGTTTAGCCTTGATTATCACACTCGCCTCTATTTATATTATTCTCGCATGGCTATTTTCAAGTTATACCACACCCTTTTTGATCATGACTGTTGTGCCTTTTGGTTTAATTGGGGCCATATTAGGACATTACATTTTAGGTTTTAACCTTAGTATGTTTAGTTTGATGGCATTTTTTGGGCTTACTGGTGTCTTGGTTAATGATTCTATTATCTTAGTAAAGACCATCAAAGAATCTGTATCCGATGGCTACCAACTTAGCCAATCAGTTATTGAAGGAGTTAGAGAGCGATTGAGACCAGTAATTCTAACCACCATAACCACCATTGTGGGTTTAATGCCAATTCTATTTGAACAAAGCTTGCAAGCTAGATTGGTACAACCTCTTGCTGTCACCTTTATTTTTGGAATGTTATTTGTTCCTTATTTAGTCCTAATTTTTATCCCTTCTATGATGGGCATTGCTGAGGGATTGAAATCAAGAATTAAGACTGTAGCTAATTATCTTGGTTTCTATAAAGGTCAATACGAGTAGCCAAAGTAGATACTGATCAGTAAAATAGAACTATATATTATGAGTTCTATCAAAAAACCATTAGTTGGAATTGTTTGTTGTAAACGCAAACAAGACGGCCATTATTTTCATATGGTTGGAGAGAAATACATTAATGCTATTAATAACTATTCAGATTGCACTGGTGTTTTAGTACCAATTGACCAGGAACAAGATATTAATCTCTCAGTCATAGAAAATATGGATGGCTTTCTACTAACAGGCAGTTTGTCAAATGTTCATCCCAAGATATATCAAGAGGACCTTATTAACCCAGAAATGATGCTGGATGAACCTAGAGATCAATTTGTTTTTTCAATGATTAAAAAAATTATAGAAAAAGGTATACCGCTCTTAGCAATATGCAGAGGTTTTCAGGAAATGAATGTGGCTTTTGGAGGAAAACTTTATCAGGACCTTGAGCGTGACTCCAACCATAAAGGGCATGACTTTGATCGGAATCAATCTCATAATGTTCAATATGGTCTCAGCCATGAAGTAGAACTGATAAAAAATGGACTTCTTTATAGTTTAACCGGTCTTGATAAGGTGGAAGTAAACTCACTTCATACACAAGGGGTTAAAGAATTAGGAGAAGGACTCACTATTGAAGCGGTCAGCCATGAAGGGTTGGTGGAAGCTTTTACTATCGATCAAACTAAGAATTTTAATTTGTCTATTCAATGGCATCCTGAATGGAAACCTGGCAATAATTTACTCTCTCAAGCAATCTTTGATGCTTTTGGTATAGCCTGTAAAGATTTTCAGAATCAATCATGAAAGATAAAGAATTGTCCAGTTGGTTTAATGAGTATTCTATCCAGGAAGTAGAGGTGATAGTGCCTGATATGGCAGGGATTGCTAGAGGCAAAATGCTGCCTGCTGAAAAATTTATTGCTCAATCTGAAATGCGTCTACCTGAATCTGTTTTTATCCAAACTGTAACGGGTGAGTTTTTAGAGGAGCCAGTCATTAATCCTGCAGACAGAGATATAATTGTTAGACCTGATTTGAATACATTAAGAAGATTACCTTGGGCTAAAGAACCGGCAGCATCTGTGGTCAATGACTGTTTTTATGAAGACGGATCGGCAGTGGATATTTCACCAAGACAGGTTTTAAAAAATGTATTGCAAGCTTATAAAGATTTAAATATGACTCCAGTGGTTGCTCCTGAATTGGAATTTTATCTAGTACAAAGAAATACTGAACCCAATATGGAGGTTGAACCTCCTATAGGTCGTTCAGGCAGGCAAGAAACGGTTCGTCAGCCTTTTAGCATAGATGCATTAGACGAATTTGAGCCAGTTATTAATGAGATTCATAGATATTCCGAGGCAATGAATATTAAGATTGATACTTTAGAGCATGAAATGGGTACAGCTCAATTAGAGATTAATTTCGAACATGGGGACCCATTGTATATTTGCGATCAAGTCTTGATGTTCAAAAGAATTGTCAAAGAGGCTGCAATGCGACATAACATTTATGCCACCTTTATGTCCAAACCCATGCAGTTTGAGCCTGGGAGTGCGATGCATTGGCATATTTCTGTTTTAAATGATGAGACCAGTAAGAATGTATTTAATAATGAAGAAGATCAGGAAACTGATTTTTTCCAACACTTTATTGGTGGGTTACAAAAATACATTCCTGAATCCATAGTTTTTAATGCCCCTTATGTAAACTCATACCGTAGATTTACACGGTGGCAAAATGCACCCATTAATCTTTATTGGGGCTATGATAATAGAACCACGGGTCTCAGAGTACCTTCTTCCAGTCCCGAGAATCGACGTATTGAAAACAGAATCGGTGGAGCAGATGTGAACCCATATTTGTCTATTGCAGCTTCTTTGTCTTGTGGTTATTTAGGAATGAAGGAAAAAATAGAGCCAAGCCAACCTGAGGATTCTAATGCTTACAACTTGCCTTTTAAATTGCCACAGAATTTATCATCAGCTACTGATATGCTAGAACACAGCGAGGCCATGCAAATGCTTATGGGAGATAGATTTTTACAAGTCTATATTGCTATAAAAAGATATGAATATAATAAGTATTTTGAAGTGATTAGCCCTTGGGAACGTGAATATTTACTACTGAGTGTATAGAGATGAAGAAAGAACTGAATAATTGGCAAAAAATGGACAGCAATCATTTCTTGCATCCATTTACCGATCATAATGATTTATCTAAAAAAGGCACAAGAGTTATTACAAAAGGAGATGGAATCTATATATGGGATTCTGAAGGGAATAAAATATTAGATGGTATGTCTGGCCTATGGTGTGTCAGTTTGGGCTATGGTAATGATGAACTAATTCAGGCTGCTTATGATCAAATGAAGGAGCTACCTTATTACAATAGTTTTTTTCAATGCGCTCACCCACCTGCCATCGAATTAAGTCAGAAAATTAGCGATATTGCTCCAGAGTCTTTGAATCATATTTTTTTTACTGGCTCAGGATCAGAAGCCAATGACACGATGCTTAGAATGGCAAGGCGATACTGGCAACTCCAGGGTAAGCCTGATAAACAAATTATTATTGCAAGAAAAAATGCTTATCATGGCAGTACTGTTGCGGGAGCCAGTTTAGGTGGAATGTCTGGTATGCATGAACAGGGCGGATTACCAATACCTAACATCCAACATATAGCTCAGCCTTATTGGTTTGAAGAAGGAGGTGACTTGGATCAAGACTCATTTGGTTTGAATGTAGCACAAGAACTAGAAAAAGCCATTGAACATTATGGCATTGAAAATATTGCTGCGTTTATTGCAGAACCCATTCAAGGAGCTGGTGGCGTTATTGTGCCTCCTGAAACTTACTGGCCTGAAATACAAAGAATATGCGATCAACATGAAATACTTTTAGTAGCCGATGAAGTGATTACTGGCTTTGGCAGAATGGGTGAATGGTTTGCTTCAGAAACATATAATTTAAAACCTGACTTTATTCCGTTTGCAAAAGGAGTGACATCTGGTTATTTGCCACTTGGGGGTTTGCTGGTGAGTGACAGGGTAGCTGACGTCATCATTAGTAAAGGAGGGGAATTTACTCATGGTTTTACTTATTCAGGACACCCTGCAGCTTGTGCAGTCGCTATTGCAACCATTAATTATATTGAAAAGGAAAAATTACTTGCAACGGTCAAGGATCAAACAGCCCCTTATCTAAAAAAACAATGGGAATCTTTAATCAATCATGAATTGGTTGGCGAAACGAGAATTAAAGGGATGATTGCAGCAATTGAATTATCAAAATCGGGTAGAGAAAGGTATGTGGGAACAATAGGAGTAGGTTCAATTTGTAGGGATTTAGCCATTGATCATGGATTGGTTATGAGAGCGGTAGGAGATACCATGATTATAGCACCTCCGTTAATTATCAATGAGCAACAAGTTGATGAGTTAATGGATAAAATAAATAAAACACTTGATGCAACATTGAAGACTATAGAGTCTCTATAAACTTAATCTTCCAGACGATGAATGATAAGTCAGAATATCCAGATTCATACTATTTGCATTCAGCGAATATAATTACATCACGTGGTCAATTGACAGAAACAGTTGATGCAGATGTTTGCGTGATAGGAGGAGGCTTTACAGGATTATTGACTGCACTTAATTTAGCAGAGAAAAACTATAAAGTAGTTCTACTGGAAGCTCATAAGATAGGCTGGGGAGCTTCTGGAAGGAATGGAGGCCAAGTCGGCAGTGGTCATAACAAAAAAATTCAAGATCTAGAGAGTGATTATGGAAAAGATCTTGCAAGACGTCTTTGGAATCTTGCAGAAGATGCAAAAGGTATAGTTCGCGATAGAATTAGACAACATAAAATAGATTGTGATCTTTCTTTCGGGAACATGCATGTATCAGACGACATAAGAGATCTAAAAAAACATCAAGAATATGTTGAAAAACTGAATAATGATTACAATTACGATTCAATTTCCTATCTTGATGAAGAGGAGGTTTATGAAATGTTTCATAGTCCATTGTTCAAAGGAGGAGGCTCTTTAGATATGGGAGGTATGCATCTTCATCCCCTTAACTATTTACTGGGACTTGCTGATGCTGCAGAGAGAGCGGGCGTTTTGATTTATGAGGAATCAGAAGTTATTAATTATAAAGGACAAGATAAAAAGGTTGTTAATACAAAGAGAGGGCAAGTGAATACCAGTACCATAGTTTTAGCCTGTAATGGTTATCTTGAAAAATTGGAGAAAAGAATTGCTGGCAAGATTATGCCCATTAATAATTTTATTCTAGCTACAGAGCCCTTAGATGATGGTGAGGCTCGATATATAAATAGAGATAATGTTTGTGCTCATGATAACAAGTTTCATGTGCACTACTTTAGAATGTCTCAAGACAATCGACTATTGTTTGGTGGCGGTGAAAATTACACCACAAAATTTCCTAGTAATCTTAAATCCTATGTAAGAAAAACAATGTTGGATGTTTTTCCAAAATTAGAGAATAAGAAAATTGATTTTGCTTGGGGTGGAACCATTGCTGTAACTGTCAATAGGATGCCGCATATAGGAAAACTTGATTCTGGCGTTTATTTTTCTCATGGGTTTTCTGGCCATGGAATTGCGATGGCCTCTTTGGCAGGAACGATTATGGCTGAGGCAATAGATGGATTTTCAAAACGATTTGATGTTTTTAATGAAGTCAAAATACATACTTATCCTGGAGGAACTTTACTGAGATGGCCAGGCTTCTATCTAGGCATGCTTTATTATTCATTGAAGGACAGATTATGAGTAAAGCAAAAATATTAGCTGTATTAGTCATGGTTATGACCGTTAATGTTACTGCTATCCTTGCTGAAGAAGTGAGAGTATATAATTGGTCGGATTATATAACTGACTCAGTGATTGAGGATTTTGAGCAGGAAACAGGTATTAATGTTATATATGATGTTTATGATAGTAATGAAGTCTTAGAAGGTAAGCTACTTGCAGGAAGAACTGGTTATGATGTTGTGGGTCCTAGTATTGAGTATTTAGGTCGTCAAATTATAGCTGGAGTTTATCAAAAACTAGATCTCAATCGGCTTAAAAACCATAAGAGTCTTGATAAGGCAATGATGGCTAAGTTATCAAAAATGGATCCAGATAATCAATATGCCATTCCCTATCTTTGGGGCACTACTGGAATTGGGTACAATCAAGATAATGCCATTGAGATTATGGGCGAAGGATTTCAAATGGATACATTTGATGTCCTATTTGATCCAGCAATTATTAGCAAATTTAAAAAATGTGGGATTGCATTTCTGGATGCACCCAGCGAAACTTTTAAAGCAGCTCTGCATTATATTGGCAAGGATCCAAATACAAAAAATCCAAATGATTATAAAAATGATGCATTTAAAATACTCAAAGGTGTCAGACCATATATCAAATATTTTCATTCATCAAAGTATATTAATGACTTAGCTAATGGAGATATTTGCCTTGTTTTTGGCTGGAATGGAGATATTCTTCAAGCTGCAGATCGTGCTCAAGAATCAGGGAATGGAGTGAAAATTATTTATAAGATCCCATCTGAAGGAGCACAGTTTTGGTTTGATATGATGGCTATTCCTAAAGATGCACCCAATACTGAAAATGCTCATACATTTCTCAATTATATTTTAAGACCTGAGGTGATGGCCAGAATCAGTAATAAAGTCAAATTTGCCAATGCAAATAGTGATTCTAAATCTATGATAAATATAGAAATAACCCAAAATCCTAGTATTTATCCTCCAGAAGATGTCATGAAAAAACTATTCCTTGCAGAGATTGCTGGACCAAAAATAGATCGAATTATGACTAGGCAATGGATTAATATTAAGAATAAAAATTAAAATAATATTTAGGTAGAGCAGCATGAAGCGGACTATTTTTTACTTCTCATTAATGTGTCTTTTTCTTTTATCAAATGCTTTTAGCAATGATTTTGCTGATGAAGTTTTCTTAGATGGATCTATTCATACTTTCAATGAGTCACTGAGTATAGAAAACTCTATTGCGATAAAAGACGGCTATATCCTAGCAGTAGGAAATAAATCTTCAATTCAAAAGCTGATTGGAGAGAAAACTAAAATTAATAGATTGGATGGAAAAATGATGCTTCCATCATTTCATGATGCACACTCTCATCCAATTTGGGATGGTGTAAATCGCCTGAAATGTATACTTACTGATTTATATGATATTCAAAGTATCAAGGATGTACTTAGAGAATGCTTAAATAGTGATCTAACCAAGTCAACAGGCTGGATTGTAGGTTCAGGATTAAATATAGGGCTCTTTCCTGCAGGTAATCCAAATAAGTCTCTATTAGATGATATCAGCAAAGATATTCCTATTATTCTTTGGGCAAATGATGGACATAGCGGACTCGCTAATAGTAAGGCTCTTGAATTAGCAAATATTACAGCTGAGACACAAGATCCAAGTTATGGAGTCATAGAAAGAGACCCTATCACACAAGAGCCTAGTGGAACATTAAGGGAGTCAGCAGCGATTAATTTAGTATTAGACCTCACTCCAAAAGATACAGATTCTGATTATGATAAAGGTTTGAGTATTGCTCAGGAGATGGCTCATAGCTTTGGTATTACTTCAGTGCTAGAAGCAGCAGTTGGTGAACGCCATATGGCAACCTATAAGAGAGCTGCTGATCGTGAAGAATTAGATTTGAGGGTTTTTACTTGTCTTGAGTATGGAAAAACTAATTTTGTTCATGATGCAAGTATGTTTGAAGATGTTTATCTCAAACTAGAGCAATTTAATCATCCTCGTATTAATGTCAATTGTGTAAAAATATTTATTGATGGGGTTTTAGAAGGACAAACTGGTGCATTGCTGGAGCCATACTTGGATTCAGGAGAAGTAGGAGAGCTTATTTTAGAAAAAGAATTACTTAATATGGCAATTGCTCGTTTTGATTCTGAAAATCGCCAAGTTCATACACACGCTATTGGTGATCGTGCTGTTCGAGCTGCTTTAGATGCATATGAGTATGCTCTTAAAGAGAATGGCTATCTTGATAATCGTCACCATATTTCTCATTTACAAATGATTAGCAAAGAGGATATCCCAAGATTCTCAGAATTAAATATTGCAGCTACATTTCAAGCTACATGGGCTATGCCTGATGAATATATTATGGGAATAAATATTCCTGAAATTGGCATCGAGAGAGTCAATAGGATGTATCCGATTCAAAGTGTTTTTCAGGCAGGAGGTTTAATTGTTGGCGGCAGTGATTGGGCTGTGACGACTATGAATCCTCTAGTTGCAATAGAGACAGCAATTAGAAGAGAAGACCCGGATGATAGATTGAAGGGTACACTTAATGAAGATGAAAGAATGGGGCTAACTGAGATGCTAAAGGCATACACTATTAATGCAGCCTACATAATGCATCAAGATAATATTACAGGTTCAATCGAGGCAGGTAAATTTGCTGATCTAATCATATTAGATAAGAATCTTTATGATATTCCAACGAATGAAATCAGTGAGGTTAGAGTTATGGAAACAATTATAGAAGGCAAGACTGTTTTCAGGATAGAATAAGAATTCAATGAAAATAAAGACAGGAATCACAAGAAGGGATTTTGTTAATGGCATCAGTTTAAGCCTAGCAGCTTCAGTTTCGCCAATCGATTATTTGAGATCCCAAGGCATCGATTTAGATTATTATCCTCCTGCATTATCAGGCATGAGAGGTAATCATCCAGGCTCTTTTGATCACGCACATAAACTTGCATTTACGGGCAATGGCTTTATTAATGAAACTAAAGATTTAGGTGAGAGCTATGATTTGATAGTGGTTGGCGGTGGTATTTCAGGATTGTCAGCTGCTCATTTTTTTAAAGAACGTACAGGAAAAGTTCCAAAAATTCTTATTCTAGACAATCATGATGATTTTGGAGGCCATGCCAAACGAAATGAATTTGTTGTGAATGGACGGACTATGCTTGCCTATGGCGGTAGCCAATCTCTGGAGTCACCGAGCTACTATGAGGAAGTTTCAAAAAAACTGTTGTTAGATCTTGGTGTAGATGTTCAAAAATTTTATAAAGCGTATGATTTTGATTATTTTAAGAATAGAAAGCTTGATGCAGGCTTTTACTTTAATAAGGCAACCTATGGTGTCAGCCGGATTGTAAAAAATGTACCTTCTTTTAGATATGAACTTACTTATAAGGATTCTATAAAGCCTGACAATATCCAGAAAGTTGCATCTCAGTTACCAATTTCAGATCAATCTAAAAAAGAATTTATTAAGCTCTTTCTAGACCAAACTGATTTTTTTCCTGAATTGAGTCTTGAAGAAAAATATTACTTATTGGATAACATCAGTTATGAAGACTATCTAAGGAAATACCATAAAGCGGGAGAGGAAGTCATTGGCTTATTTCATAATTTACTATGGGGTCTGTGGGGAGTGGGCAATGATTCCATTCCTGCTATTGGTTGCTGGGCTGATGGATTACCAGGTTTTTCTGGACTTGGCTTTACAGACAATGAAGAACTCAATGATGAACCCATTGATCACAATAAATCCATGTATAACGTTGATGCCGTTGATGACAGTATTAGTGAATACATGAGTAAGAATGAGTTATCTGATGAGCCCTATATTTTTCATTTTCCTGATGGCAATGCAACGATTGCAAGATTATTGGTTCGGAAACTTATTCCCAATTCAATACCTGGGAATACCATGGAAGATATTGTGACTGCCAAAGCAAACTATTCCATGTTGGATATACCAGGACAAGACACTAATATCCGCTTAAATAGTACCGTGGTATCGACAACCAATACAAAAAATGGAGTTGAAATCGTTTATGCAAAAGAAGGAGCATTGTATAAAGTTCATGCCAAACAATGCATACTTGCTTGCAACAATGGCATTATTCCAGAACTTTGTCCTCAATTGCCAGAGAAACAAAAAAAGGCCCTTAAATACAATGTAAAAGTGCCCTTAGTTTGGGTACAGGTAGCAATGAAAAATTGGCATATGTTAGTAAAAAATAAATTTTATTCAGTGCAATGTCCGAATAATTTTTACAATAGCTTCTTTGTTGATTTTCCAGTAAGCCTAGGAGACTATCAGTATCCTCAGACTTCTGAAGATCCAGTAGTATTCATGATGCAACACGTGCCTACTCGACCTAATGAAGGTTATACCAACAGAGAGCAATATCGATTGGGACGTCATGAAATGCTCAAAATGTCTTATCAAGATTATGAAGATAAATTATTCGATCAACTGAGGGGAATGTTTGGTTCAGATTTTAATGAAGAGGATGTTGCAGCCATCACAGTCAATCGATGGGCCCATGGGTATTCCTATGAGTATAATAATTTATTTGATGCCGAATACTTTGGTGGAGAGATGCCAGATAGTCGTAATGATAAACGCTATCCACATGTGATTGGCAGAAAACCATTTGGCAATATAGCCATTGCGAACTCTGATTCATTGGGTACTGCTTACGTTGATGCTGCAATCAGCCAAGCCGATCGAGCTGTGAATGAGCTATTGAGTTAGAACAATATTTAATTTTTTGCTAGATTCTCATTAAAGAACTTTTTCATTCTGGAATAGAGTTCTATCTTATTTTCTTCCAAAACAAAACCATGGCCTTCTTCCCTCTTTATTAGAACTTCATAAGGGATATCTTTTTTGTCTAGAGCATCCATAAGCGTTTCAGCTTGTTCAATTCTTACATTGTAATCTCTTCTACCATGCACAATAAAGAGTGGAGCTTTAATCTTATCGATATGAAACTTAGGCGAAGTTTTCTTTAATTGATCAGTATCCTCTTTAGGATCAATGACATGATTTTTAAACCAACGATCCATTCGTTCAACCCATCTACCATTTTGCTCATAGAGCATTTTAAGATCCCAAATACCGACATAATTAACTGCACATCGATAGAGTTCTGGTGTCAAGGTAATGCCAGCCATAGTTGCATAACCACCATAACTAGCCCCATAAATACAGACGTGTTCAGAATCAGCTATACCTTGATCAATAGCCCACTGAACTCCATCACTAATATCATCTTGCATCTCAAGTCCCCATCGCTTGTAACCTATTTTTTCAAATCTCTTCCCATAGCCACCCGAGCCTCTGTAATTAATTTGCATGACTGCATAACCTTGATTAGCAAAAAATTGAGTTTCTGCATTGAATCTCCAAGCATCTTGAACACCAAAAGGTCCTCCATGTGGATTGATGATCAGAGGGAGGTCTTTACCATCACTGTCTATTGGTATTGTTAAGAAGGCATAAATGGTTTCACCATCTCTCGCTTCATAAGTAATCGGTTTCATTTTAGACATGGTTTTTGGATCAATCCATGGTCTTGTTGATCCAAGATAAACTATAGTATTTTTATTACTATCGTAGAGATAATATTCGCCAGGATTGATATCACTGACGATGTTGAGGATCATTTTTTCCCCATACTCACTCATTGAGGATATACCAACATAATCCACTCCAAATGCTGTCTTGAAACCCTCAATAATGTTTTCCCACTTGCTATTAATATAATGTCTTTGAGGCTTGGTATCGATGTCATTGTAAATGATCGTGACCGGTTCCCCTGTTGGAGTAAAACCTAGATAATCAACATCAGTGCCTTCATTATCAAATACATCTTCCATTTCTCCAGTTTGAGGATCAAACAAACTAATAGAATAAGTATCTTGTCCTAAATTAGAGGTCACATACATCTTTTTATTATTCTCTGTAAATCCCAATAGACCCCAACCATTTTGAATGCCTTCAAAACGATCTATTTCAGTCCATTCAGATTCTTCATCCTCTCTATACATAACTTGTGTTTCATAGCTCAGTGAATTCTCATCCTGCATTGCAGCTAATCGAACAACTCCATCATTGTCAGCACCCCATCCCATCACTGGTCCGGGAGGCGTTAACATACGTCTAAATTTTCCTGTATAGACATTCATTTTATAAACATCCAAATAATATCTTTTACGATCATTGCGTGCGACTAGTATATTTTCAGGTTCAAATGGCAATAGATTTAGAACCTCTGTTCTAATAACTTTTTGATTGGTTAATGCGTCTTCTGGTTTAACTAATTGCATTGGTTTTTTGCCATCTTTATTTACAGCATAGATTCCAATTGAATCAATAGCCCCTGTTATGCCATTTAGTTCATCTCCACCCGTTGTGAAAATAATCCTATCATTATTCCCCCAGAAGAAATTTGATACATTTTGGCCTCTAAGTTGAGTGACTCTGATTCTTGAGCACTGGGCTATTATTCCATTTTGACAATCTTTATCTGGATCTGAAAGTTTGAAAACAACAATGTTTCTTCTGCTTAGATTGCATATATCAACCACACCTGATTTTGGTTTTCTTCGACTCTTTTTCTTACAACGTGAAAGTGTTTCTTTATTAATGTTTAATGGTGTTAGAGCAGCCAGATATTGTCCATCGGGTGATAATTGTGGTGACAACATTGCAGGATCTTTGAAGAAATGCTCAACAGGAAACTCTTCAACTGCTAGTGATGACAAACTAAATGATATTGCCAATATTGTTATTAAATATTTCATATTATTCCCTCGTGGCTATGAACCTTAACCAAAAAGATAACAAAGATCTAGTTAGTCTATTAAAAATTAGTTAGTATTTTTCAATATATTTTATGAACATACTAATTATTGTTACCTCTATTCAAACGAACCAAATTTTTCATTTTGATACGTCTTAAAAATACTTTGTATTTATAATCTTCTTCTTGCCATTCCTGTAGCCATTTTTCACCATCCCTTTCTGCATCTATAAAGACTGCATTGGTAATCATCATCGGAATTAAAATTGATCCATGTATAACGATACTTGTTACGATACTGTAGTTAATAAAACCCATATAATATATGGCAATCAACCCGAAGAATACACACCAGATGGAAAACAGTACTAACATGAAGTATGTTTGGAGACTTGGACTAGTTACATGTTTTAATGGATTATATTTGACATTCATGACACTTCTCCAAGTGTTAAGTATCAACATTATTGTTCTTCTAAATAAGTTTGGTTTATTCATTTAAATTTACATTCTCCTTAATAAAAAAATGATAAAGATCTAGTTGATGCAAGAAAAATTGGTTACTATTTTGACAATGAAATACTCTAAACTCTATACATCAATATTTTTTCTATTTTTCATAGAGAATGTATTCGCTCAAAGCATCTCATCGGATTGCTTGGTATTGATAAAAGAAAATCAATGCCAGGAAGCTGTTTTGGCCTGTTCTACTTTAGCAGAAGAGGGGGATTCTAAGTCACAAACACTCCTGAGTCTACTTCTATCCGGAACTACTGATGGTGATTTTAGGAGAAATTACAAACAGTCCTTTAACTGGATTACTCAAGCGGCTGATCAAGGTTATACCAAGGCAGAATTAGCATTGGCAGAAATGTACATGAGTGGTGAAGTCATTCCTATGAATGCTAAAAAAGCTAAAGTCTGGTATGAGAAAGCAGCAGCAAAAGAAAATATGGATGGAATTAATGGTCTTGCTAGATTGTATCGTTATGGAACGGGCGTTAGAAAAGATTATGAGAAAGCCTTTTCACTTTATGAAAAAGCAGCCCTTAAGAATCATGTCAGATCTCAAGCTGGCTTGGGATTGTCTTACAGGGATGCCAAAGGCGTTAAAAAAAATTTAGTCAAGTCTTATGCTTGGCTTTCCATAGCTGCAAACAGTATTTCTGATAAGGAATTAAGACAATTAAGGGATGCGTATGAAGCAGAAAGAGAGGACAGAGATAGAACCATTCCTCAATGCTCTTATATTTTAGAATATGAAAACTTTCAAGAGATCATGGCTGTCTCTTATTCAAAAAAGATGTTGCTGGATTTGAAGCAGAGGATGAGCAGGAAACAAATAAATAAAGCAAAGAAATTAGTGCTCGTATTAAATCAGCAATTGTCTGGCCAGTAAAAAAAAGAGCGGGTGAATCACCCGCTCTTAATCATTCTAGATCTTCTCTTGTTTAGAGAGATTGATCGTATCGGAAGTAAACCGTTCTTCCTCTTGTGTCATAAAGACTGAAAGAGAATGGCTCCCAACCATACCAATCGCTATTTTGCTCTGGCTCTTCATTGGTAAGATTTGTAGCACCAACAGTCAATGCAGCATTCCATGGAAGTTGATACTTAGCTTGCAAGTTCCATTCCATATGGCTTCCAACACTGTAGGTATCAGTACTGTAGTCTTCTGATTGGCCCGATAGGTAGTAACCAGTTAGCGCCATGCTTATGTCGCCTTTACCCCAGTATAGATGAGGATTTATACGAAGATCTGGTAATCCCATTTCACCTTGGTACTCATTTTTAGGGCTTTCTGGGTATGTTTGAACTACATATTTTAGATATTTAGCCGCACTTAAACCAACATCAAAACGGCCCATGTTATCAGTGTCTATAATGTATGTAACATCAATATCAAGTCCTTCTGCTTCAACGCCAGCAAAGTTATTGTATTGGAGAGAAACATAATTTACTCCTCCTTGAGGACCTTCTTCACCAGGACCGTAACGAACAACATAGTTTGTTAGTCCTGCAGCTTCAGCTGAGAACTCACGATTTAAGCTAGAGGTTGTAATTAGGTTTTCATATTCAGTATGCCAAAATCCAAGTTGCACTGTTAACTCTGGAAGAGGGGCAAGAACCACACCGTATGTCCAACTATCAGACAATTCAGGTTTTAGTTCAGGGTTACCACCGTAAAGTGCTCTGTACTGAGTACTTGTACAAACGGATGCACCACTTGCACAACCCACGATATCAATACCTGATGGAAAGCTTTCTGACCTATTGCCATATAACTCATCCATGCCTGCTGCTCTAAATCCTTCACCGTATGTTGCCCTAACAAGAATCCAGTCATTTGGTCTATAAGACATATTGATCTGTGGAGAGAAATTACTTCCAATACCAGAACTACTGTAACTGTCATATCGACCAGCAATGCTTGTATTCAATTTTTCTGTCCATGGCAATCCCATTTCAAAGAACATAGATTTTCTTGATCTCTGAGCTTGTATATTATCGCCACCGGCTGAACCAGCAATGATAAATGCATTGGATTCTGGATCATTCAATTGCTTGAAATAGAGTTGATT
>Ga0075444_10000672_pt1 | contig 20483 bp, 16 predicted proteins | sample CoawatmetaG01DNA_FD_76836 | JGI IMG/M metagenome (GOLD analysis project Ga0075444, IMG submission 76836) | Marine microbial communities from the West Antarctic Peninsula - Coastal water metaG017-DNA | ecosystem: Environmental > Aquatic > Marine > Coastal | place: Atlantic Ocean: West Antarctic... | reverse complement strand
TAGAAAAACAATATTTTAACTCTTACGGTTCTCGTAGAGGAAATCATGAAGTTATGATGAGGGGTACTTTTGCTAATATTAGATTGAGAAATAAGCTTGCTCCTGAAACTGAAGGCGGATGGACTAAACTCTCAAAAGAGGATGATCCTATTTCAATCTTTGAGGCAGCAGAAAAATTTCAAAATGATGGCACTGACTTAATAGTCATTGCTGGAAAAGAATATGGAACAGGCTCATCGAGAGACTGGGCGGCTAAGGGAACTGGTCTTTTGGGTGTCAAGGCTGTTATTGCTGAATCTTATGAAAGAATCCATAGGTCTAATTTAATTGGTATGGGTATTCTTCCACTTGAATTTATGAATGAAGATAATGCTGAGTCACATGGTATTGAAGGCTTTGAATCTTTTACAATAACTAACCTCTCATTAGGAGTTGACCAAGTCAACGTAATCAAATCCTCAGACAATAACAGCGAAGAATTTACTGTTAAGGTTAGGATAGATACACCGAAGGAATGGGAATATTACCAGCATGGTGGAATTCTTCATTACGTTATTAGAAAGATTGTGGCTTGAACAAATCTTTCAGGATTCACAAAAGTTTTGATTGCAAAAGATAAAGAAGGAATACATTCCTTCTATCCAGCAACTTCTTTCCAAACAAAATACTTCGTTGCAAGAAAGAAACTTAGTACGGCCCAAATAATTACTCCAAACATTGATGAATCAAGAGTGAATAGACTGATGCCATCAAGAGCAATGCTTCTGAGACCATTGACTACGACACTCAGTGGTAAAAATTGAGCGATGGGTTGAATTATATCAGGCAAGGAACTAATCGGAAAAAAAACGCCCGACAAGATCAATTGTGGGAAAGTAAATGAGGTTACAAGCGGTCTGATTGCTTCTTGAGTTTTAGCTAAACTACCAAAACAAAACCCAAGACATAAGAAAATAAACGTCGACATCATGATCATGCCATAAAGAGAAAATAAGCTCCCTTCTATCCTGACCCCTAAGAGCAAAATAGCAAATCCTAAAACAGCAGATAATTGAATCACAACAATCATCATCCGAGCAAGAACGATTGAAGTAATGAAGTCTTTTGGCTCTATTGGTGTTACAAAAAGTCTTTTTAGTATGCCTCTGCGTCTATACTCAACTATATTGAATCCACTGCCACCAAGGCTTAAATTCATTAACATAAATGCAAGGAGGCCCGGTAGTAAAAAATCGACGTATCGTTGAGGTCTTGCTTTAAAATCCTCAACTTTTAAACTGAACATGGGTTGAGTATTGCTTAGTTTTCTTTCTACAGACAGTAAGCTATTTTCAATCGCTGTTCTAATTTGATTGATTTGTCTTACTTGAGAGGCATCCAAGAGTAATTTTAGTTCGCTAGTTCCTTCTGTGTAGTCAAAGCTTTTAGGCACAACAATGATGGCCACCTGCTCTCCAGAAAGAAGTTGCTCCTTTAGATTGATTTCAGTTCCTTCTGTGACTTCAAACAATGGATCATCTTTAATCAGGTCTGTGAAGTTTTTGGAAGAAATATTGGAAGCATTGTCAATCACTCCAATATTAATACTTTCACTACCACTTCCTGAAAACATAAATGCTGCGATAAAAGCCAATGGGAAAAATATATTAAAGATCATTGATTGGATATCTCTTAAGAAAATCTTTAGAAAAACTTTTGACAAATGTAGTTGTAGACTTGTGATCATTTTAATCTCTTAAATTATGGCCCGTTAGAGTAAGAAATACGTCCTCAATATTACCTTGCAATGGCAGATCTGAAGGCTCTGGTGCATATTTATTAATCAACTCTTGTGGTGTATCCTCAGCGATTATTTTTCCTCCATCCATGATCGCAATACGATCGCATAAGTATTCAGCTTCTTCCATGTTGTGTGTAGTCAAAACTATAGTCATTCCTAAATGATTCAGTTCCTTCACCAGCTTCCAGAGATTACGCTTTGCTTGAGGATCCAAACCTGTAGTTGGCTCATCTAAAAATAATATTTTTGGATTATTTACTAAGGCACAGGCAATTGAAAATCGCTGTTTTTGTCCTCCAGATAACTGCTTAGGCTTTGCTTTTAATTTATCAGAAAGGCCTACCTTTTCGAGGAGATCCATACAGTCTATTTCTTCGGAATATAGCTTACCGAAAAGAATGAGCAGTTCGCTCAAATCTAGTTTATCAAAATACTCATTGGCCTGTAACTGAACTCCAATAATCTTCTTCACTCTATATGGATGTTTTTTGACATCTATTCCATTGATCATTGCTGTACCTGAATTTATATCTTTGAGGCCTTCTAACATCTCCAACGTGGTTGTTTTTCCTGCTCCATTGGGACCAAGTATTCCATAAATCTCTTTTGCTTGAATATTGAAAGAAATTCCATCCACAGCGTTGAATGTTTCCTTTTTATTCTCAGGTCTAGGGTAAGATTTCTGAAGATCTTTAACTTCAATGATATTCATGGGATTAAATGACAGATTAATTGATTAAGATTCAATTTTCTTACTAAGCTCCATGGCTCTTTTATAATCAGGAGCTATTCCAAGTGTCTTAGTAAGGTATTCTAAGGATTGGTTATAATCCTTTTTTCTATAGAAAATCTCAGCCAAATGATAATGAGAAATAATCAAAATACTCTCTAAATTATCGTTTGGATTTTGTTGATATATCTCTATGGCCTTTTTAAGATTAATAATGCCATTCTCTTTACTACCGCCCGCAAAAGATGGTCTTGTGTAATCACCGATTCCCTTAATCATATAGACAAAAGCATTGTTTGAATCTATTACCAAAGCTTTATTAATCATTCTTCCCGATTGAGTTCCATGACTGGCTGCTTTAAAAAGATTACTCTCTGCACTCAAACCATAACAGGCTGATAAAACAGCATAAAGGTCAGCTTCTTCATCAGATTTAGATAGAGCAGTCTTGCTGTTAGCAATGCATAATTTACTGTACTTTTTCTTAATTTTCTTCGATGAGATATCAGCAATTAAAAACTCATGAAACAACATTGATAGCTGAATAACTTTACTCTCTTTATTTTTTTTTAATTGTTGGGAAACTAAATCATGATCCTTTATCAGTTGGTCTTGATCTTCAATTAGATAATATTGAAGTGCACGATTGATAATCTCGTTATTGTCTGTTTCAATTGAATCAGCCTTTAAAGGGTTGATTGCAAAACAAAATAGGATCAATACAATTATTTTTTTCATCAAATATTCCATGTGTAACTTCAGCATTGTAACGATAAAACATTAAGGATGTTAATTTTATGACAATAGAATTCATTGATATTGGAGCAAACCTGACTCATGAAAGCTTTGATCAAGATCGTGAACAGGTTTTAGAGAATGCCATTGCAGCTGGGTTGGATAAAATTATTATTACTGCCACATCGGTTGATGAAACAAATAGAGCAATTGAATGTACTGATCTAAATCCCTCATTACTATGGACCACAGCTGGAGTTCACCCTCACAATGCTAAAGATACTAGCAATGATTTTATAGAAGAACTTGAAAAACTAGCAATGCATAATAAAGTCATTGCGATTGGTGAATGTGGACTGGATTACCATAGAAATTTCTCACCTCCTGAAATACAAAGAATTATTTTTGAAAAGCAGATCAAACTTTCTCTAAGAACAGATTTACCTCTATTCTTACATCAAAGAGATGCCCATGAAGACTTCATTACTATGTTAAAGGAACACACGATAGGCAATATCAATGGAGTAACGCATTGTTTCACTGGCGATAAAAATCAACTAAAGGATTATCTAGACTTGGGACTCTATATCGGCATTACAGGATGGATCTGTGATCCTAGAAGAAATCAAGTTTTATTAGAATCTATTAAATATATACCTATGGATAGGTTATTAATTGAAACAGACGCACCCTATTTGATGCCAAAACAATTAGAAAAAAAATTAAAAACTAGAAAAAATGAACCCAAATATATTAGGGAAATAGCTGAATTTATAAGCAGTCACAAAGGGATTAAAATAGAAAGTCTTGCTAATATGACAAAGATTAATTCTGAAAATTTATTTAGAAGATTACTTGATTAAATACTATCTATACTCAGTCAGTTAACACAGCAGATCCCCAATAATTATAGCCAAGCATTTTAGGTGTTTTAGGTAAATACATAGTTTCCAACTGGCTTACAACTAGACCTGAAGATTCTATGATGGATGGAATATCTTTATTGATATTGCACCCTCCTGAAATTTTTGACCAAACTTTATTCAATCTATTTTGCCATACAAATACTCCTGGCTCAGGTGATGCTCCATGTTCACAAAATATTAGTCGTCCATCAGTCTTCATTACACGTTTAATTTCAGAAAGTGCTTGATTTAGATTTGAGATTGTACACATCGTATAGGTGACTACCACTGTGTCAAAAAAATTGTCATCCAATTGTATAGATTCTGCAGTAGCATTCAAAAATTGAACATCCATATTTTCAGCTTTGGCTTTCTTTTTAGCCATCAATAAGAGCTCTTTTGATGGGTCTAACCCCCATATTTCTTTAATACTATCTTTTTGATAAAAAGGAAGATTGAGACCAGAGCCAATGCCAACTTCCAGTACCTTACCTGTTGCTAACGGTATAACTTTCTTCCTTTGCACTGTAAATGGTTTAGTGTTGCATGAACAATTCAATAGATGAGGCAGAATATATTTGTCATAAAGATTTATCATTTATAAAAATAGTAACAGAAAATATCGAAAAGACAGATGTCTTAAAGCACCAGTCTTTGTGAATATTGATAAATTTGTTAATCTTGAGATATGAAGAAAATAATACTCATATCAATACTACTTATCTGCTCTAATGGACCCTCATCAACTCAGGCTGATATAAAAGATCCTCTTCCAGTTCAAATGGAATCTAGATATGTTACTGATCGATTTTTATGGGGAAGCCTTATTTTTGATCGAGATAAAGTTTCAGGTAGTCATCAATTAATAGAAGACAAAGGGAAAATAATGGATGTGATTGAAACCTATCATAGACATTGGCTGGATAGGAGAAATGAAGAAGTAAGTGAACTCTTAGATGAGGAAGTAATACGTTTTCGTGATGGAAGAATAACCTATGGACTGAATGATACTTTTAATCGAATTGTAAATGAGTCTAGAGGTGAGCGTCCCTCTGGTTATGCATCTTCAATGCAACTTGAGATAGTTGATATGCAAATCCATAGCGAAATAAATTTTTCTATTGCACTCTATAGCATAAGCATTAAGGGTGGAGCCCGATGGGAATATTCAGATTTAGCAACTGTTTTTCAGATTTTTCATAAAGTTGATGATAAATGGAAAATTATAGGACACATTGAAAACTTTAGACTTGATAATCCTAATGTAAAAAAACTACCTGATACTATTCCTAATAGACGGTCAGCTTTTAATTTCGATTTCGTTTATCCAGTTAAAGATTTACACAGAGCGATAGATTTTTATTTACCCCTTCTTGGCTCACCAGAAATAGTCACGCCTACAAGTGCTTCTTTCAGAGCTGGCGACTCTTATTTTGAACTTGAATCTGAGCCCATTGATGAGAGAATTGGAGTTATGTATGGCCGTGCAAATGGATACGGTGTTATAAACGTTAATTCACTAAGCAATATCAGAGATCAAATTAAAGGTCTCATTGACATCAATATGAAGACTGAACCATGTGAGTTGGCTGAATGTTTGATCACTGAAGACACGTCAGGAAATATTGTCATCTGGAGAGAGTATAAACCCACTAATACATCACCGAATAAAAAACCGACAATACAATCGCACAATGAACTGGGTCAACCTCCAGTTTTTTCAAAATTAATGCAATCAGTTAATGCATGGATCACTAATGATTATTCAAAATTACTCGGCATGCATTCAAATAAAGCTCTTTGGATTGATGATGCCTTTGGAGTTGCACAGGGGAGAGAACAAATCAAGTTAGCTCTTCAATCTCGATGGGATCTGTTTGATAAGGGACCAAATGGAATTAATGCTGATTTAAAAACAAGTAATTTCCAATTAAGAAATATCGGTAATCGACAGTTGGTAACCCTTGAAATGTCTATCAATTTGAGAGCCTCTCCTAAAAGAAGTTTTGATTGTCTTTTGACACAAATCTGGAAAAAGGAAGGCCCTGATTTAAAATTAGAAAGTACCTTCATAGCACAAAAAAACAATATAAAGAATATGCCTGTTAGTACTATGGACTATACTGCTTATCCAGTTTATGACCTTGGAAAGGCAGGTCGTTTCTATAAAGATTTACTAGGTTCTGAGCCCTATAGGGATGAGAATTGGTTTGGTTTTTGGTCAACAACTAACGTGTTTGGTTTGGTTGGACCAATGAGCAATGATTCATGGAGTCCAGTACCACAAAGAAGCAATGGGTATGCAGATTTTTCTATACGATCAGCAGAAGAAGTGTATGAGTATTTAAAAAGTAAAGGAGCATTATTTCCTGTGGTAGAGGGAATCAATGATACTTCTGGAATTGATGAACAACCCGGTTATAATCAAATTCTTGCTATAGACAGCGAAGGTAACCTAGTAAATTTTAGTGATTATCTTGAGTATTAGGAGACATGACTATCACTCATCTTCTGTTTCTTGGTAATCACCAAGATTTCGGTGCATTTGATAACCCATTAATTTTTGAACTGTTTCTGAGTATTGCTTAGCAATTTTTTTTGGAACATTCAGATATTGATTCTCCTCCTGTCTTAACCAACCAAGTGAGTATGTATTGATTATGCCAGCACGAGTTTTATCAGATCTATTTGCTCCCCCACCATGAAGAGTTGAACCCATGTAAAACAATACTGATCCCTTAGGCATAATAGCTTGGACTGTATTATTTGTATTTTCTTTTGTATCAGGAGTGAAGTAATCAATGTTCTCTTCTGTTTGATAAACATTGGCAGAATAATTACGATGGCTGCCTAGAACTACCCTCGTTGCACCATTCTCTTTAGTAAAATCATCCAATGCCCACATTGCACTAATCTGGAATTGCATGCCGGGCATCCTAACCGGATATATACCATCGTCAGTATGGAGTACTTGATCTTTTTCACCAGGAAGAATTTCGATTGCCGTAAGACTACCAATACGATAGTTATCACAATGTTTTAATAAAATGGAATCAGCCACTTCCATTACTCTTGGGTGGTCAACTAGCTGTGCCGGAGTTCTTGAAATCGCTAATAATCGACTAAGCCATCGTGTTTTATATCCTGTAAAACCACTATCACTGCCTTTTCCTATTTTATCAAAGTGCGTTCTGAGTTCATTACGAATAGTGTCAGCTATTTCAGATCCAACTTGATTTTCTATAACTACAGCTCCATTAATCTCCAATGCTTTGGTAATTTCATCTACGTCAGAATCAATATTAAAATACTCTAATTTCATTTGTTCTCCGATGATTTCTTGTAATTAATCATTAAAAAAATCCTTAATCCTTAAAATATCCATTGCAATATTAATACATATACAACACCTTTAATGAACGTTATCCATAGTATTCCGTAATCGCTGATATTAAATTTTTCCTTCAAGTACTCAGCAACTTTCAGGCTATAGTCTCTATGCCAATCTATAATATTTTTCATTTAGATCTCCTATAAATATATAACTTTATAATAGCATGCAGAAATAGCTCTGAGGCTTAGGTAACTAATTATAGTCGTTATTTCTGAGAGCTTTAAAAGATGTTGCAATGAAAAATAAATTACAATTTTTTGATTAAATTATTAGAGGATTATATCCATTAGTTTTTCAAGTCTTGGTTCAATTGAGATAAAAGATGAATCTAGTTTGAGTAGTTTCAATAAGCTGGCTGGAACTTTTATTACTTCATCTATTATAGGTTCTACTATATTCTCAAATTTTGCTGGATGAGCTGTCGATACTAAAGACCAGTGATTATTATCTTTAGTACTATCTGGGAAACCCCTATAAACATTAAATGCAGTTGCAGTATGTGGGCAACAAATGATTTGATGATCGTTATATTCTTTTTTAATTTGCTCTTTGATCTGCTGATCATTTACAGAATAGGCTTCCAATAATTGTCCGAGTGATTGACTATCATGAGAGTGAAAAAATCGCTCCATATTGCTTGGATTTCCAACATCCATAGCAGAAGCCAAAGTAGGTATAGTGTTTCTTGGCTCCCAAATTGAACTTTCAATAAAATCTATAATTGTTTTATTAGCGTTAGTTGAAAAAACTATTTTTCCTATCGGGAAACCCATTTTCTTTGCTATAAAACAAGCAAAGGCATTACCAAGATTCCCAGTTGGGATAACAAAATTAGTTTCCTTATTATGAGTTTTAAAATATTGCATACTCGACCAAGCATAATATGTGGCTTGAGGAAGAAGCCTACCAATATTGATACTGTTCGCTGAACATAGATTTTGATCAATCATTTGATCTTCATTAAAAGCTGCCTTAACAAGTCGTTGACAATCATCAAACTCACCTTCAACGGCGATAGAAGTAACATTATCACTCCAGCATGTGAGTTGATGCTGCTGTCTTGGGGAGACCCTACCTTTAGGGAAAAGTATGACCACATGAAATCCCGGTTGATTATGAAATGCTGAAGCAACAGCACCTCCTGTATCGCCAGAGGTGGCGACGAGTATAGTATTTATTTTTGAATTGCCTGATTTTTGATTAATAGCTTTCATGGTTGATGATAAAAATCTAGCTCCAAAATCTTTAAATGCAGCTGTAGGACCATGAAATAATTCAAGCATAGATAATGGTTGTTTACCTGTGTCTATCTCATTTAAAATCACATCAAAATTTAGAGATTCATTTACAATGCACTCAAGATTATTTTTGATGACTGAATTTACAAAGTAAGGAGACAAAAACTGAGTCGAGAACTCTTGATAATTATCCATTGTTTTGAAATCATCTAAATTAATCTCAGGAATCACTGATGGAACATATAACCCTCCATCAGGAGCTGTCCCTCCAAATATCGCTTCCTCTATACTCACTTGAAGATTACTTTTTGTGCTTACAAAATGCATGTCATTCATTATTCTGATATGAGTGGGTTAAAACGATCAATATGTTGGACCACCATCAATAGGTCGCTAAATATTCCTGCTGCAGTCACCTCAGCACCTGCTCCTGGTCCTTTGTGAACAAGAGGATAATCGGAATATCTTTCAGTCATATACTTGATGACATTCTCACTCCCCTTCAGTTCTGCAAAGGGATGATCCATAGATAGAGCTGCCAACTTAACACTCGCTTTTCCAGTAGAATCAAGTCTGGCAATATATCGAAGTACTTTATTGTCATTTTTTGCTTCGACTAACTTAAGATTCATGGCTTCATCAAATTCATACAATCGATCCAAATAGTCATCCACAGACACATCTCTTAACTCTTCTGGGACTAGGCTTTCCACTGAGACATCATCAATGCCTATTGAGAGATTGATTTCTCGAGCCAATATTACAAGCTTTCTAGCCACATCCATTCCCGATAAATCATCCCTTGGATCAGGCTCTGTGAATCCTTTTGCTCTGGCATCAGATACCATTTTAGAAAATTCCAACTCGCCATCATAATTATTGAATAAATAGGACAAGGTTCCTGAGAAAACTCCTTCTATTTCTTTGACTCGATCTCCCGTCATATTAAGATCTTGTAAAGTTTTAATAAAAGGCAGTCCCGCACCAGCAGTGGTTTCATAATGAAAACTTTTTTTAGTGGACTTTGAGTAATTCATAATTTCTTGATATAAATCCATGGATCCACTAACACCTTTTTTATTAGCAGCTATAACATGGATATCTGAAATAAAAGCATTTTTATACATATTAGGTATGTCTTCTGAGGTAGTGCAGTCCACCAATACCTTTATTGCACCACTTGACTGAGAAATATGATTTATCAATTCCAATATATTCGTTGGTTGCTCGTCACCAAGATTATCTAAAGCATTGTTTTCTATGTGATTATCCTTCAAAGCCATATTAGTTGAATTAGATATTGCAATAATATTCAAACGAATATCTGAATCGTCCTTTAAATGCTTTCTTTGATTTTGAAGTTGATTAAAAAATTCTTTACCAACATTACCATATCCAACAATACCAATATTGACATCAATGCTTTGATCAAAAAAAGCTTGGTGCATTGAATGAATAGCCTTACTAACATCATCTGTTTTAACGACAGCTGAAATATTCTTCTCTGAAGAACCTTGAGCGATTGCCATGACATTGGTTCTAGAGTCTGACATTGCTCTAAAGAATTTTGCAGCAATGCCCTTGGTGCCACTCATTCCTGAGCCAACAACTGCAATAATACTGCAATGATTTTGTATTTGAAGCTTTTGTAGATTTCCATTCTCAAAATCAATTAGGAATTCATTTCTAACTACACTCTCAATACGTTCTGAATCTTTATCATTAATAGCAAAACAAATAGAATGTTCAGAACTGGCCTGTGTGATTAGAACCACAGAAATATCAGCATCACTAAGACAAGAAAACAAACGCTTGGCGGTACCTGGGACGCCAATCATCCCTGCACCTTCTAAGTTAATAAGAGATAAATCATCTATGGTTGTGATGCCCTTAACGCTTTTTTGTTCGCTACTCTCCAATAGAATTTCAGTGCCATTAGAATTGGGATTGAAAGTGTTTCTAATGTAGATGGGTATGCCTTTAGTCATCAATGGTGACATGGTTTTAGGATGAATAACTTTAGCTCCAAAATAAGCCAATTCCATTGCTTCATCATAGGACATTTGTTTAATTATTTTAGCTCTTTCAATTTGATTCGGATCGGCTGTCATAATGCCATCAACATCAGTCCATATAGAAACAGAATTAGCCTCAGCCAATGAGCCCAAGATGGAGGCTGAATAATCACTTCCATTTCTGCCCAAGTTGGTAGGCTCTTCATTCTTATCAGACGCTAAAAAACCACCCATAATAAATATTCCTGACTTATTCTGAGTTTCTCGTTTAAACGCATCCAAAGATTTTTTCCAATTCACTATAGGACCCATTTCTCCATAGGAGAGATTGACAATATCTAATGGATTCAAGAAATGAACTTCCCTCTTTTGAGGATCTTTTGAGGATAAACTCAATAAGAGATTAAAGATAATGTTTGATGACCATACTTCGCCAAAACCTAGTACTGGATTTTCTTCAGTTTTACCTGGATCAAATTGATTTATAGCTATTAGATTCTCTATGATTTCCAGGTTTTTGGAGAAATTAACCATTAATTCTGTCTTTTTTTCAGAATCAATATTGATCTCTTTTAATGTTTTTTTGAAATGATCAATTACCCCATTCCAATTTTGATCATTCTTTTCTTGTGAGATAGCTAGCAACTGGTTTGTTACTCCTGACATTGCAGAAACAACTATAATTATATTATCAGAACTATTTTGATGAATTAAATCACAAACATGACGTAAACAGTCTGAATCAGCCAGACTGCTTCCGCCAAACTTATAAATATCTAAATTATCGTTCTTCATACCAATTTTACCCTAATTAAAAAAGTTACTGCCTTAAAAAGGCGACCATGATAACCTTTTCCATTAAATTAACACAATAAGATAATTAAACTAGAAGTCTCTGTATACTTATAAAAAAACAACCTACTCAGCACTAAATGAAAATGACATTAAAAGAATTCAATGAGTGGCCTAACAAAGCAATTACTTTACTGGGTATGTCAGGCATTGGGAAAACAACATTAGCTAACAGACTGCCTAAATCAGATTGGTTTCATTACTCAGGTGACTATCGTATTGGCACTCAATACCTGAATGAGCCAATACTTGATAATATCAAAGAAAGAGCTATGGAAATTGATTTCCTCAGTGAGTTACTCAGAACAGATTCAATTTATATTTCAACCAATATCACAGTGGATAATTTATATCCTATTTCAACTTACCTTGGAAAAATAGGTGATCCTAATAAAGGAGGGTTACCTTTAAAGGAATTTTTAAAAAGGCAAAAACTGCATAAAAAAGCTGAAATTAGAGCTATGGAAGATATTCCTGAATTTATTGAAAAAGCAAATAGAATCTATGATTACAATCATTTTATTAACGATGCAGGGGGCAGCATTTGCGAGTTAATGGATACTACTGCAATGGATGCAATCGTTGAACATACGGTTGTCCTCTACATTCAAGATGATGAAGAGTTTAGAGATGAATTGATCAAAAGAGCCACTCTCCATCCTAAGCCTATGTTTTATACAGAAGAATTTTTAATTGAGAATCTTGATTTGTATACAGAGCAAACCGGGGTAACGCATGAAACAATGGACCCTGATGATTTTGTTAAATGGGTGTTTCCTAAACTCTTAGATTATAGAAAAAATAAATACGAAACAATTGCTGAAAATTATGGATATAAAATCTCAGCCTCTGAAATAGGGAAGGTACAAAATGAAGAAGATTTCTTATCCCTTATCTCAAAAGCAATGACAGACTAACTATGCAATCAATGCAAAAAAGGTTTATTTCTATTGCAGATAAAAAAGTAGCATATTATGAGAAGGGAAAAGGAAATCCAATTATCTTCCTTCATGGAAACCCAACATCATCTTATCTTTGGAGAAATATTACGCCCCATCTAGAACAATTGGGTAGATGCATATGCATCGATCTTATAGGGATGGGCGATTCAGACAAATTAGATCAAAGTGACGCAAACTCGTATCGATTTGAAGAGCATTACGATTACCTCAATCAAGCCATTGACTTATTAACAGACCAAGAAAATATTACTTTTGTACTTCATGATTGGGGTTCTGCACTTGGTTTTCATTGGAGCCATATGCATCCAGATTCAGTAATGGGAATTGCATATATGGAAGCTATAGTCAAAGAAATGACGTGGGATGATTGGAATGAAAACAGTCGTAGTCTTTTTCAAGGTTTTAGATCAGAGGCCGGTGAGAATTTAATATTAGATAAAAATTATTTCATAGAGAAGGTCTTACCTGGATCAATTATTAGAGACTTAGATGAATCGGAAATGAATGAATATAGGAGACCTTTCTTAAATTCAGGTGAAGACAGAAGACCCACTCTTTCATGGCCTAGAGAAATACCAATGAACGGTGAACCTAAAAATGTCTGTGATCTAGTCAATGCCTATGCTGAATGGATGCAAACAAATGATATGCCTAAATTTTTTATCAATGCAGAACCAGGAGTTATTCTCACCGGAAGAATGAGAGAATTTTGTAGAACATGGAAGAATCAAAAAGAAATCTCTGTGAAAGGCTTGCATTTCATTCAAGAAGATTCTCCTGATGAGATAGGCAATGGTCTGTCTTCATGGTATAACGATATTTTTAAATCATAATTAATTAGGATAAATTAAAATGAGTACAGATAAGCCTCTTAAAGGAATGAGAGTAATTGAAATGGGTCAATTAATTGCTGGACCCTTTACGGGGAGTATTCTTGGTTACTTTGGAGCTGAAGTAATAAAGATTGAACCCATAACAGGAGATCCTGTTCGATATTGGAGATTAACTGAGAACAATACTTCTTATTGGTGGCATAGCGTATCTAGAAATAAAAAATCAGTGACTCTGAATTTAAAAAGTGAAGAAGGAATACAAATTGCAAAAGATTTAATTCTTAAATCAGATGTCTTAATTGAAAATTTCAAACCAGGAACTCTTGAAAAATGGGGAATTGGCCCAGCAGAATTAGAAAAAGAAAACCCAGGACTTATAACAGCAAGGATTTCAGGATACGGTCAAACAGGCCCTCGATCGCATCTACCTGGTTATGCATCCGTTTGTGAAGGATTTGGAGGTTTCAGATATGTCAATGGATTCCCTGATAGACCGCCTGTGAGACCAAATTTAAGTATAGGTGACACCTTAGCAGGCCTTCATGCTGCTATGGGTGTTTTGCTTGCCTATATCCAAAGAGAAAAAAATCCAAATAATAAAGGACAGGTGGTGGATACGGCTATTTATGAATCAGTATTTAATCTTATGGAGGCTGTAGTACCAGAATATTCAGGTTGCGGAGCTATAAGAGAGCCATCTGGTTCAACAATTACTGGCATTGTTCCAACTAATACTTATGTTACATCAGATAATAAACATGTGATTATTGGTGGCAATGGCGATTCTATATTTAAAAGATTAATGAAAGCCATTGATCAACCAGAAATGGCTGCGGATGAAAGATTTGAAGACAATATGGGAAGGGTTGAGCATGAAAAAGAGATTGATGCTGCCATTGAGAAATGGACCAGCGAACATACTTCAGAAGAAGTTCTGTCAATAATGGATGGAGTCTCTGTTCCAGCAGGTCCAATATACAGTGTTGAAGATATGATGAAAGATGAACACTATATTGCAAGAGGCATGTTTGAAGAAGTTGAAGCCAATGGAAGGCCTCTAAAAATTCCAGCAATGTTGCCTATATTGACTGAAACACCTGGAGGAACAGATTGGTCTGGACCTGAACTCAGTCAACACACCAATGAAGTATTATCAGAATTATTAGGAAAGAATGCTGAGGAAATTAAAAAACTTAATGAAGGTGGAGTGATTTAATGGGATTTTCTTCTACGAATAAGAAAAACAACCAATCCCAAAATTAATAACATTGTTAACCAATAATTGAGAGGGATATCACCTGTAGCTATTTTACCGTAGGTACTTTTTTTAAGATTCTTGAACTCACCCCTCCAAGCATCAATCTCAAGTGACTCATCGTTGATGATCTCAAATGTTTTATCGAAGGCATCTTCATTAAAAGCAGACTCAACCAAAACCGAAGCAACATCAGCTCTGGGTATCCATCCAATGATTTGATCGCCTTGTGCTAACTTTATACCTAATACTCCTGGGTCGCCTCTCAGACCTCCAGGCCTAATAATGGTGAAGTTGATGCCGCTATTTCGAATATATTCCTCGCCAAGTGACTTCCATTTCATTGTTTTCCCTACAACAAGATTCAGCAAAACAGTACTAAAGTTATCAGCGCCTCCAGCGCCAATGGATGACATAAAAATAATATGCTTAACGCCAGTCTTCTTTGCAGCTTCTACAAAATTAATAGATCCTTGATAGGAAACTGATTCAGGAGATTTTTTACCTTTTCTTTCTTCGGCACCAATAACCGATATTAAAATATCAACACCCTCCAAAGCATTCATGAGAGTATCTGGTTCAGTTACATCGGCTCTCATCCAATTATAGTTTTCATTTATGGATGATTGTGCTTTTTCAATATTCCTAGACAAGGCTCTAATCCTTGCACCTCGAATTGATAATTCTGTAAGCACATGCTTCCCTGTTCTTCCTGTGGCACCTAGCACTGCAACCAATGGCTGGTTTAGATCTCCTAATAGAGCATCTGAGACCCTTATGGATGATGGCTCTATCATTGAACGGTCTATAGCATTCAATGCTCTTGGTTTAAGCCTTTCTACACAAGGTCGACTGAGATCTGAAACATTTCTTTCAAAACACTCAGTTTGATGTGCATTAACAGATATAAAATATGGAATTGATGCAAGCACTAAATAGATTTTTTTAAATTTCATAATTTAGATAAATAATTTTTAATTTTATTAATTTAACTTACAATATCTCCATGAAAAAATCCGTTATATTTTTAGTTATTTTAATCCTACCCTCATTAGGCACTATCGTTGCTGAGAGTATTGAAGAAATTAGTGTCACAGGCAGTTATATCAATACTGATAAAGAAAACATAAGCATTGACTTGATCAGTGAGGAGGACTATAAAAATCTAAACATAACCAACATAGCAGAAATATCTAAATACATAAGTTCCTCATCAGGATCTCATTTCCAATCCAACACATTAGATGGTGTGGATCAAGGAATGGCTGCTGTAACACTGCGAGGCCTTGATCATGCATCAACCTTAGTGCTTCTTAATTCAAAAAGACAAACCTTTGCTGGAACACCATCACATGAAGGCGAAGGATATATCGATGTAAACATCATTCCTGAAATAGCTCTTAAGAGAATAGAAATTTTAAAAGAAGGTGCCACATCCACTTATGGATCCGATGCTGTTGCAGGTGTTATAAATTTTATTACTCAAGATAACTTTACAGGAACAAGAATTAATTTAGGTCATCAAGAAACATCTACTTACGATCAAAGTGATAAAACTTTTGGTGTCTTATTTGGAAAAGCATTCAATGATTCTCATATTGTCATTGCTGCAAACTTTCTTAAAAGAAGTCCTCTTTCATCATCGGAGATACCTAGAATAGCTGAGAATGGCTTAAGTACATTAGGCAATACATTTAAAATGCGTGGTAATGATACGATTAATAATGGTGATTACGCTGGCTCTTATATAACAGGACAATGGGTGGCTGATCCCAGTTGTGAAAAAAATGGTGGTATTATCTCAGGACCATTTTGTAAATTTCTTTATGGCACTAGATTTAATATTGTTAACGATGAAGATCATCGAAAACTCTACTTAAGCTACCTCAAAGAAAATGAAAATATTACTTATAAATTAACTGCAATTAAGTCGAGTATTGAAGTTAACGATAATCCTCAGTCTCCCTCTTATCCAGCCCTTTCATTCATGTCGAGAAATATTGATCCAGGTCAAGGAGGAAGTCCGTTTAATGTTCCAGTAACATGGTATGGAAGGCCTCTTGGTTCCGCATTTCCTTCTCCTATCTCACCAAAAGAAATTGATCAATATCATATTTCTAATATGATTAATTTTAAGTTAAATGATGATACTGACATTGAATTATCCATCACTCAAAGTGAACATCAGAATTTTCATAATAGGCCAGATACAATTGATTCAAGATTTGAAAATGCTGTGTTAGGCAATGGTGGAATTAGTGGTAATCTAACTTGGAATATTTTTCAACCCTTAACTAATTCTGAAGAATTGATTGAGTATATTAAAGGATCTGAGAAATCAATGAGAACAGGAAAACTTATCTCTTTTGATGGAATAATAAGAACATCATTAGGAATTAATTCCCTAGCATATGGTTTTCAGTACAATCATGAATCTTTAGATATTGCATACAATGAATTAGCAAGAGCAGAATTCAATCCATCTGGCCAACTGATAAAAAGTGCTGACTTACTGTTTCTAGGAGGCGGTATGGATGTATCATCAACACGTAATAAAAAAGCATTATTTTTAGAGTTAAATCATCCAGTTAATCAAAAAGTTAATCTTATAGTAGCCTCTCGTTTTGAAAAAATTGATCATGAATCTTCGTTTGATCCAAAAATATCCATGACCTATCAACCCAATAAAAACATAACTTTAAAAGGTGCATTTGGCACTTCTTTCTCAGCACCATCCATGGCTCAACTTTTTAGTTCAGACATTGCACTTGGTGGTGTAAGGGATGTAATCAATGGTCAAGAGCAAACTAATTCTCTTTTTGTAAGAATTGTTCAAGCTGGAAATCCAGAGCTTAAGCCTGCGACTTCGAAAAATCTAAACTTAGGCTTCAAATGGGATATAAATGATAGCTCGAATATTTTGCTGGATTATTGGAAAATTAATTATAAAGATCGATTGGAACTTGAAGATCCACAGGCAAAAATATTATCTAATCCTAATAGCCCAGATATCACAAGAAATGATTTTGGTGATTTAATTGCTGTCAAGACCACATTTTTCAATGAAGAGAAAACTATTGTGACAGGCATTGATTTCTCTATGAATTATTTAAAAATGATAAATAAAGTAGAAGTAGACTTTGGTGTAAATGCTACATATTTACTTGAATTCTTAACACCTGAACATACTAGCGAAAAACAAGGACATGAAGGTGAGCATGAAGAACACTTAATCGATAGAGTAGGTAAATTTAACTACAACGCACATACGCATTCTCTTCCAAAGCTTAGACTCAATGCATTTTTAGGATTAACTAATGACTCAATTCGTTACGGTCTTAACGCAAGGTATATCGATGGCTATGACAATTTAAGGCCATTACCCAATTCAGCATTAAGTACTGGCTATAAAAATAATATAGACTCTTTTCTTGTTTTTGACCTAGGCATAACAAAAACTATAGAAATGAAGAAACAAATATTTAAAATTGGTCTGAATTTCATAAACATTTTAGATGAATCAGCACCTCTGCTTTACGATTCTCCTGATTTTAGTTTTGATACAAGACTGCATGATCCGAGAGGAAGACTGATTAACCTTGCATTTGATTACGATTTCTAAATCTATTTAAATGAAGGGAGAACTTCTTGAGCAAAAATCTCAGTCTGCTTAACCATAGCTCTTAGTCTTGCATCACGAGGTTCTGCAATTGGAGATCCTCCAAGTAGATAGACATAATCTAATCCAAGTTCCATGAGCTCTCCCAATCGATCGACACATTTTTGAGGTGGTCCTGCAATAGAGAACCAATCAATAAATTCATCGTCTATTAATTCTAAATGTTCACCTTTTTCACTGGAATGGTTTTTCATATCATAACCGGACTTAAGTTTTGCAGTAATCTCTTTTTGCCTATCTGGTAAATGATCTGTTGGAGCTTTCTTCATTGCTGTAAAATGTGCCACCAATCCGGTAAGCATCCTTGCCATAGCAATAGCTTTTTTTTCATCAGGGTCACATATTAAATTAACATAGGCGCCTATTTTAAAATCATCGCGTCTTCTTCCCGTCTGATTGATATGATCCATTGCAGTATTCATGGCCCAAGACATTCTCTCTGGTGCACTCCCGACCGCAAAGGTAACTCGTTCAGCCACATCACAAGCCATTGCAATAGTTTTTGGCCCTGTGCAGGCAATATCCATTGGTACTGGTTTAATAATATCAGGATCAATCCATCTAATGGGTGACTTCATGGTGCCAACATCAATAGATTCTCCTCTTAAATAACTTTGGACTCTTAAAACATAATTTCTTAACTCTTCTGTAGTAGCTTGTTTTTTTCCAATATGTGCCGCAGACGAATCGCCTCGCCCTATTCCACAAATAGCTCTTCCAGAAGATTCTTCTTGCAATGAAGCCATTGCTGACGCTGTCACTGCAGCTTCACGAGTCACAGGATGAGTAACACCTGTTCCCATTTTAAGTGTTGATGTTGCATTGGCTATAAGAGATAACTGTCCATATGGATCTGCTGAAAGATTCTGAGTATCTGGACATAACACCATATCAAAACCCATTTGTTCTATTAATGATGCCATCTCAGCAGAACATTGAGGAACTGGTTCCATCACTATACCAATTTCTGTCATTGCAATAACCTCTGATTTAAAGACTTAATTGGATAGTTTAACACCAGTTCTGATGGAAGACTTTCTCAATATTTTGAATTACACATTCCTTGATATAAGGTATAGCAATAACAATAAATAATTTTATGCATGACTTACAAATAGAAATAGAAAAAATCTTTAAAGAAGCTGAAAGAATATGGGATTCACAAAAATATGGAGATTTAAAAACCCTTTGGGATGAAGACGATCCCAATCCATTTTATTTAGCTGAAGAACAGGCCGATTGGAAAATTGGATGGGATGATTTGAGAAAATATTGGGAACCTGTACCAGGAAAAAGAATGCTGGAGGCAATTCGTATGAGATTTTATGATATTAAAATAAAGTCTCTATCGGATGAATATCTTTTTGCCATTGGTTGGGTAAGGCATGATATGAAAATGAGAGGTCCAATAAAGGCTTGGGGTGGTGATGCAAGAATTAATGCATTGTTTAGAAAAAAAAAGGAAGGTTGGAAATTTATTGCCTATGCAGAAAGTCATAAAACACCCGTCATTTATATGCAAGAACTCTATGGGAAATGGCTAAAGATTCCTTTAATTCATAAAATAACTAATCGTTTTCTTATGCAGTTGTATGAAAATAATATTCATCCAAAATTTGAAGCTTTTCACAGAAGAATTATGGATGATGAAAATAAGGAATATAAGGTTAGTCTAAGAAGAAGATTAAGCTTCATTGGACCCATATTATTTAATTTATTTTCTAAACTGAGAGGAAAAAAAGTTAAACCTAAGGCTTATATACCGGGTCTTATTCCCTGTTTAAATGGAAGGGGTTTCATGGAACAAGATCTGAATGATATCTCAAAATCTTTTGTCGAAGAATCATCGACATTGGAAGGACTTTCACTAGATGTTGGCTGTGCCTATGGAATAGCTTCAATTGCAGCTCTTAAAAAAGGATCCAAAGTGTTGGCATCAGATATGGATCAAGCTCATCTTGATATTTTATTACAAGAAACACCAGATGAATTAAAAGATAATCTTACAACCAGAGTAGGCACATTACCCAATATAGATTTTAAAAATGAATCTTTTACCACCATTCATTGCTCTCGGTGTTTGCATTTTCTAACTCCTAATGAAT
>Ga0075444_10000670_pt1 | contig 20494 bp, 20 predicted proteins | sample CoawatmetaG01DNA_FD_76836 | JGI IMG/M metagenome (GOLD analysis project Ga0075444, IMG submission 76836) | Marine microbial communities from the West Antarctic Peninsula - Coastal water metaG017-DNA | ecosystem: Environmental > Aquatic > Marine > Coastal | place: Atlantic Ocean: West Antarctic... | reverse complement strand
CGTGCGTCCGAAGGGCAAACGGATTCGAGCGCGAGCCTCGGCAGCGTCGATGCTCCCCACAAGCGATAGAACCGCCACACCAACCGCAAGCCACGTCCGCATGGATCAACTCCTTCGCATGCGGCGAGCATGCCAGGACTTTGATGAAGGAGTGCTGCGTGGTTGGCTCGCTTTCGATAGATTGGAATAAGGATCTGGGCCACACCTCCGCGTAGGGCCATCCCCACGCCGTCCAAATCGGTGCTCATCATCCTGTTTTGGATCGCGCCTGCTGCGAAAGGCGGGGAATGAACCGGCGGCAACCCTCTCAGGTGACGGTGGATCTGCATGGAAGCGTCAGCGAGTGGGCGACAGCGTCTGCTTAGTTGCGCCGATCGCTCAGAAGCAGAACGGAAGATTTCCACCCCTAGCAGCCGTTATACTATTTGGATAATTCACTGTCTGTAATTCTATGCCGATTGAAGAAATCCGGCAGTGTAATATTAAATCGCTTGTCGTCCGATGCGCGCTTGGTTCCACCGCGGGGCGGCTGACCTCTCGGAACCTAGAGGGATCTGCCACCATGTCCACGCTCTGTGAATGCTACGCCGATGCCGGCCGCCTCCAGCTCGGCCGCAGACGCCTTCTGATAGGGGCCGCAGGCGTCCTGGCAGCGTCCGCGCTGCCGAGCGGTGCCGTTCAGGCTGCATCACAGATGGCGAAGACCTCCCTCTCGCCCACAGATGCGCTCAAAATGATGAAGGAGGGCAACGAGAACTTCCGGAACGAGGCGCCCTCACTGGCAGCCAACGGACGTGAGCGTCGTCTCGAGCTTGCCCGAGGTCAGGCACCGTTCTGCGTGCTGGTGGGCTGTTCGGACAGCCGCGTCTCGCCCGAGATCCTGTTCGGTCGTGGTCTCGGAGAGCTATTCATTGTCCGGAACGCCGGCAACACCGTCGACACAGCGGCGCTCGGGAGCATTGAGTATGCGGTTGGCGTCCTGGGCGTGCCCCTCGTCGTCGTGCTCGGGCATCAATCCTGTGGTGCCGTCGCGGCGGCGGTCGACGTCGTAGAGAAGAACGCAACGTTCCCAGGCGTCATTGGGGAGATGGTGCAACCGATTGTGCCGGCCGTGCTGGAGGCCAAGGCCCAGGGAGGCGACCTCCTGGAAGCCTCCGTGCGGAGCAACGCGCGCCGCGTCGCCAAGCGGCTGACAACCCAGAGCCTGGTGATCACCGGCGCGCTCAACCAAGGAAAGGTCAAAGTCGTCGGCGCGCGTTATGGGCTGTCCGACGGACACATCGAATGGATGGAGGATATCTGAGGGCTGTGGGTCGGTGAGGAACGGACGGTCCACCGGTCGCCAGTTGCGCCCGGTGGACCGTCCAAGCAAATACGACTTGATCCAGGTAGAGTTGGTGTGAACTACGTCACCGCCTCGTGGCGCCCGCCCCTAAATCACAACAACACATCCACGTGGGCCGCATGAGATCTGCTTGGTGAGTTCGGCGCCCCAGCAGATAGAAAATTGGGCCTATAGCATTCCGGAAGGCAAGCAGACCGTCTTCCGTGGCGCGATTGGCCCGCGGCCCAAAGAGAGCGCCGTACTCGGCCGGCTATAATTTGGCCAGATCCGGAAACAGTGGACCGACGCGAAGCGGCCATGCGGACGAAGCTACCAACCATCTGATTGTTGGGGTAACGGCCCGCGCGTTCAGCGATCTAGAACGGCGCGGTCATTCTTGGCGACCAGCGTGCGGAAATGCGGCGTCAGCTCGCTCTCCGTCAGCCCGAAAGCCTGAGCGAACTGCAGAATCAACCGCTCCTCGCCCGGCTCGGCCTCGCCATCCGACATGGCGCTGTCGATCATGTTCAGCACGATGCAAAGTTTCTGCTCCGGCCGCAGCTTGGTGGCCACTTCGCCGAGGAACTGGTCCGGCGGGGTCGAGCGCATATACTTGAGGACTGCGTCCAACTGCTGCCGTGTCGCGTTGCGACCGAGAACGGACATCAGGTGACCAACCTCCTCCGGATCGATCTCGCCATCGGATGCCATGCAGTAGAGCAGGGAGACAGCCAGGCAGTTGCGCGGCGAAAGGTCGAGCGACGATTGGGACTTGAACATGTTGAACATAATCAGGTCTCTCCGTGCGGCACGGCGCCCTTTGATCACCGGCGGCGCTTCATAAAGTACGAAACTGCCAGTGTCTATCACTAAGGCTTGATTAAGGCTCGCAACTTTATTGTTGCCTGCCGGATTAATCTTGCGCGGTGCACGTGTCCTATCCTGGCGATAGCGCTCGATGAGTCGCTAAGCAGAGAGCTCCTTCGCACGGGGGTCTCAAAGCGCCTTGCTCTCACGAAGAATGACCAGCCGGCAAAGCGCTGCGGTCGGCGGCCGTCTCTCGGCCAAGACCTCATCAACCCCTTGGATGGAAAATTTAACTTGAAGCAAAATCGCATGTCGCAGTGAGTTAGCCAGCTAAATCTTGCGTCACAGCGTCGAATAGTCACGATTCACCGTCTTCAATGTGTCACAAGAGTGCCAAGAGCGATTATTTTCTGCCTCTCGAGAACTTTAGTGACGCTCAACTCTTTAGTTCGCGGAAAATCCAGAGCCGGTGAGTCTCGGCGCGCAATCAACGCGGGTGGGTGTATCTCGTTATGACGGCATCATGGGACTCGGCCCATCCGCTCAAAGGACTGAGTTGCACGGCTCAGATCGCCATCGTGGTGTTCTGTGCCGCTTGCGGCGTCGCGGCATGGCGTTTCTTCCCTCAGCCGGCAACGGCGGCTTCGACGACTCTCACGTCCCCGGCCCAATCCGGTTTCCCCCTGACGGATGCCCAGCTCGCGGCAGTGACGAGCGAGGCCGTCGAGCAGCGACAATTCTTCGAGGAGATCGTCACGGAAGGAAAAATCGGGGTCGACGAGTATCAGTCGACGCCGATCTTCTCGCCCTATCCCGGTCGAGTAGTGTCCATCTTCGCGCGCACCGGCGAGCAGGTTGTGAAAGGTCAGCACCTGTTCTCGATTCAGGCCAATGAGATGGTCCAGGCACAGAACGACTACCTCGCGGCGCTGAACGTCCTAAACAAGGCGCGCTCGCAACTCACCTTCGCGCAGGCCGCCGAGAAGCGCCAGCGCGATCTCTACGAGAACCGCGTCACCACGCTGCGCGAACTGCAGGGCGTCCAGAACGACCTCAACACGGCGAGCAGCGACTTCAAAACCGCCGAGGTCGGCTTGGAGGCCGTGCGCAACCGTCTGCGCATCCTCGGCCTGCGCGACGACGAAATGGCGCGCCTTCAGAACGGGGCGATCAACCCCGAGACGGCGATCAACGCCCCGCTGAACGGAACCATCATCCAGCGCAAGATCGGCCCCGGCCAGTATGTTACGACGAGCGGGGGAGAGCCCTCCTACATCATCGGTGATCTGTCCAAGGTCTGGCTCATCGTGCAGCTGCGCGAGGCTGACCTCGCCCGAGTCTCGATGGGCGGGCGACTTCAGTTCCGGGTGCTCTCCCATCCCGACCGGGCCTTCGAGGGGCGCATCAACTTCATCGGCTCCTCGGTCGATCCCGCGACCCGGCGGATCACCGTGCGCGCCGACATCGAAAATCCGCATCGCATCCTCAAGCCAGAAATGTATGCGAGCGTGCGTATCATCAACGAGCGCGAGCATCTCTCCACCGCTGTGCCGCGGGCTGCCGTAGTGCTGGAGGGACCGAAGGCGAGCGTCTGGGTCCTGAAGTCCGGCAACGTGGTCGAGAGCCGCCGCGTCCGCACCGGCATCATCGACGGCGGCAACATCGAGGTCCTCGAAGGCCTCACGGTCGGCGAGCGGGTGATCTCGCGAGGTTCCCTATTCATCGACCGCATGGTGACCCGGGGCTGATGCGCCCGACAGTTTCGGTTCAGGCCTGAAAGGACGCGCATGAGACTCATCGTCGAGCACGCACTGCGCCAACGCGCCCTTGTGGTGCTGGCGTTCGTACTCCTGCTCGCCGCGGGCTTGGTGGCCTTCCGAACCCTCAACATCGAAGCCTATCCGGACCCGACGCCGCCCATGGTGAACGTGATCACCCAGGCGCCCGGGCTCTCCGGCGAGGAGATCGAGCGCTACGTCACAGTACCAATCGAGGCGATCACCGCGGGGCTGCCGAACCTCAAGCAGGTACGCACCGTCTCGCTCTACGGCCTGTCCGACGTGAAGCTGCAGTTCGGCTTCGAGTTCAACTATCGTGAAGCGGAGCAGCAAGTTCTGAACCGGATCGCCCAGCTTGATCCGCTTCCGAACGGCGCCAAGCCCACTATCTCGCCCGTAAGCCCCATCGGCGAGATATTCCGATACAAGCTCACTGCTCCCGAGGGCTACAGCATCCTCGACCTTAAGTCCCTGCAGGATTGGGTTCTGCGCCGGCTGTTCAAAGCGGTGCCCGGCGTGATCGATGTGATCGGCTGGGGCGGCAAGACCAAGACCTTCGAGATCGCGGTCGACCTCGACCGCCTCACCGCCCACGGCCTCACCCTCGCGGGGGTGGTTAAGACGCTCAACGACAGCAACCTCAACGTCGGCGGCAACCGGATCAGCCTCGGTAGTCAGTCGGCAGTGGTGCGCGGTGTCGGCCTGATCCGTTCCACCGACGACATCGAGGAGACAGTGCTGAGCCAGTCCAGCGGAGCCCCGGTGCTCGTACGCGACGTGGCCTCGGTCTCGATCGGGCACCAGCCCCGCCTCGGCATCGCGGGAATGAACGAGGACGACGACATCGTCCAGGGCATCGTGCTCATGCGCCGGGGCGAGCAGAGCACGCCGGCGATCGAGGCGGTGAAGGCCGAGGTCGAGCGGATCGAGGCGGCCGGTATCCTGCCGCCGGGCGTGAAGATCGAGCGGATCTACGACCGAGCCGACCTCATCGCGGTGACGACCCATACCGTGCTGCACAACATGCTGTTCGGGATCGTCCTGATCCTGATCGTGCAGTGGCTCTTCCTCGGCAACCTGCGCAGCGCGCTCATCGTCGTAGCCACGATCCCCTTCGCCCTGTTCTTCGCCGTCATCATCCTGGTCGCCCGGGGCGAGTCCGCAAACCTCCTTTCGGTGGGGGCGCTCGATTTCGGCCTGATCGTCGACGGCACCGTCATCATGGTCGAAGCGATCTTCCGGCGTCTCTCGGGACACGGGCCGCCATCGACCTCTGGGCCGCCACTCGCGTTCACGGGCAAGCTCGGAAACATCCTGCGGGCATCGAACGACGTCAGCCGCTCGATCGTCTTCGCCGCTATCATCATCGTCACCGGCTTCCTACCGCTCTTCACGCTCACCGGCGTCGAGGGCCACATCTTCGGGCCGATGGCGCAGACTTACGCCTACGCCCTCCTCGGCGGCCTGATCGCGACCTCCACGGTCACGCCCGTGCTCTCCGCCTACCTGCTGCCGGATCATGTGCGCGAGGTCGAGACCGTGCTGGTGCGGGTGCTCGACCGCCTCTACCGCCCAGCGATCCGGGTGGCGCTGGCCAACCGCATCGTGACGCTGGGCCTCGCCGCGATCCTGGCCTGCGGTGTCGGGGCCGCCGGGCGTAGCCTCGGCCTCGAATTCCTTCCAAAGCTCGAAGAGGGCAACCTCTGGGTGCGCGCCACCATGCCGGCGACGATCTCGCTCGCCGAGGGTAATCGCTACGTCAACCGCATCCGGCGGATCATCGCCGCGGTGCCCGAGGTCGAGCGGGTCGTCTCCCAGCACGGCCGTCCGGACGATGGTACCGATGCAGCCGGCTTCTTCAACGGCGAGTTCTTCGCGCCGCTGAAGCCCACGGACCAGTGGCGGGCCGGCGTGAGCAAGGAGACGATGACTACGGACTTGCTCGACCGGCTGCGCCGCGAGTTCCCCGGCATCGAGTTCAACCTGTCCCAGTACCTGCAGGACAACGTTGCCGAGGCGGTCTCAGGCATCAAGGGCGAGAACTCGTTCAAGGTGTTTGGCCCCGACCTGCAGGTCCTTACCGACGTGGCGCGCCGCGTCGAGTCCGTGCTCAGGGACATTCCGGGCGTGACCGACCTCGGCGTCTTCACCTCTCTCGGCCAGCCAACCGTCCAGATTCACGTCGACCGGGTCCGGGCCTCCCGCTACGGCCTGACGCCAGGTGACATCAACGCCACGGTGCGCACGGCAATTGGCGGCGACAGCGCGGGAGACCTCTACGATTCGGGGAGTGACCGACATTACCCCATTGTCGTGCGCCTCGCCCAGCAGTTCCGGCAGAGCGTCCAGGCCATCCGTAACCTGCGGATCGCGGGCCAGGGCCCGAACGGCGCGGTGATCCAGGTGCCACTGAACGAGGTGGCGAGCGTCGAACTGGTCTCGGGTCCGGCCTACATCTACCGCGAGGGGCAGGGGCGTTATCTGCCTGTAAAGTTCAGCGTCCGCGACCGGGACCTCGGCAGCACCATCCTGGAAGCGCGAGAGCGCGTGGCCGCCGAGGTCAAGCTGCCGGCCGGCTACCGCCTGGAACTCGTCGGCGAGTTCAACAACATGCAGGGCGCGTTGGACCGCCTTTCGGTGACGGTGCCCCTGGCGGTCGGCCTCATCGCAATCCTGCTGTTCGTCAACTTTGGCTCTGTCGTCGACACGCTCCTGGCGCTGAGCGTCATCCCTATGGCTGCTGCCGGAGGCGTCCTCGCCCTCGTTCTGACCGGGACGCCCTTCAGCGTCTCGGCGGCGATCGGCTTCATCGCGCTCCTCGGCATCGCCGTCATGGACGGGATCATCGTCATCGCGCACTTCAACGACCTGATCGCCCGCGGGGAGGAGCGGGTCCAGGCCATGCTCAAGACGTGCGCGACCCAGATGCGACCGGTGGTTATGACCTGTGTAGTGGCCGGCGTTGGCCTTCTGCCGGCTGCTTTCTCCTCGGGAGTTGGCTCTCAGGTTCAGAAGCCCCTTGCCCTCGTGGTCGTCGGCGGCATGAGCCTCGCACCGGTGCTGATTCTCCTGATCCTGCCGGCCCTCGTCCTAGCCTTCTCACGGCGCGCCCCTGGGGCAGCCCCACAGGAGGCATCGGTGTCGGATCCGCATGAGAGCCGCAACCTCGCACAGGTCGGAGGCTAATGCGCCACACGCTCCTCACTTGATCGGGATTGTCCTGATCTGCCTGCCCCGACAACAACTGGGAAACTGTCAGGCTGGCCATGATCGGTGGCAAGCTCCGGCGCCCGTTCAGAAATCCACATGCAGGCGGGCGGCGAGGAAGTCTGCTGGACCCCGGTCGCCGTTGTAGGCTGGGTTCTCGACATGCTGGTAGTCGAACGTCACCGTCATCGCCTTCGTCAGGCTCACCGCGTAGAATGCCTCGAACGCACTCTCGGGTGCGTAACGAGTCAACCGCCCGTCACCGATGAGCAGGCCCAGGCCGCCGACCGCGAAGAAAGCCCGATGGGCCGGGGTGATGCCGTTGACTGCGGCACCGATCCCTACGGTGTCGTTGGGCCGTCCCCAGGCCGCGCCCTTCAGAGAGAACCCGCCGGAGAGCGAGCGGTCGATGTCGGTGAACGACAGGCTCTCGTTGCGCCCGTCGTTGAAGCTCGCCCGTGCGAACAGGCCGAGGTCGTCCGTCAGTTCCTGCTCCAGGTTGGCGTAGAAGCCGGTCTTGCGGCGCGGGCGGCGCGTCAGAGTGGTTGCTGCCACGGCGTCGTCGAACACACCCGCTTGAGTCAGTGCTGCCACCTGACGGAAGTCGGCGACGTTGCCGACGTTCGAGAAGAAGCCGAGCCGCAGCACACCCGGCCGGTCGAGCGCCAGCATCCGGTAGCGCCCCTCGAACTCGACGTTCAGCCCAGCCCGCTCGAAAATCCGCGGGTCGAGAACGTCGCTGGAGGGCTGCTTGGGCACCTGCGTGTAGGCGGCCCGGATCGCGAACTCTTTACGGTTGTACTCGGCCATCACGCCCTGCGTGAACCCAGGCAGGTTCGCCGGGAAGTCCCAGGCGGACGATGCCCAGAGCGACCAGTTGAAGAAGTCAACGCGCGGGTCGTGGGCGTAGCGGTTGCCGTCGAAGAAGTCGCCGAGAGCGAACTTGCCGGCGACCACGGTGATCCGCTCGATGTCGCGCCGGGTCGCCACTTGGTTCGGGCCGTCCGGCACGTCCTCGGTCTCGCCACCCAGCCCGAAGGTCTGGCGCACGAAGTAGCGGTTCGAGCGGAGGCGTGGGAAGGCCGCGCCCGCCTTCTGGGCCTCACCGTTGACGAAGCCGGCCACGCCCGTCGTGCCCGACAGCCCGAAGCCCTGGCTGAACTCCGGATTGTAGTAGAGTTCGGTGCCCTCCCACAGTTTGAGGCCGAGGAAGATCGTCGCCGTCGTAGTCTGCTGCGTTTGGCGCGGCACAAGGCTCTGCGGGCCGAGATAGGGCGAGCGGAAACCCGGAACGCCCTGCGCGATCAGGGTCGTCTGCCCGTGTAGGGAGAAGCGGTCGCCTCCACCGTCGCCCGGGTCGTGTGGGGCGGCTTCGTCCTCCTCCGGCGGCAGGCGCAGGCCCTCCGGGAACCAGATCAGGCGGACGAACATCTGGTTGCCAGTGGCCGACGCCTGAGTCGACACGGGTCCGCCCGCCGGTCCCGGCACCGCGCCGAGGCCGAACCTGCGGCTCTCGCCGAAGTCGACGTAGCGGTAGTCGATGCCGAGCGCGAAGTTCGGGTGGAAGGCGAACTGGATGCCCGCGCCGAGCGTGAAGCCGAGGTAGCCCTGCTCCGCGCGTGCCGCCACCGTGCCGCCGTTGGCCAAGTCCGGGTAGGTAGCAAGGAAGCGCGAGTTCGCGCCTGCTAGGCCGAAGCTGGCGTAGACGAGGTAGCGCTCGAAGCTGTAGCCGATGCGCGCACGCAGGGAGCCGTAGAGGTCCGTCTTGGCGCGCAGGAGGCTGCCGTCGACGTCGATCTCCTCGTAGCCGAAACCGGGTGTAGCCAGCGCCAGCGGTCGCTTGAGGTTGGCCGCGGAGAGGTCGGCCTCGACGCCGTAGGCCCAGCGTCCGGTCTGCCACGTCCAGCCCCCGAAGAGGCCGCCGACCGCGGTGGTGGCGTTCTGGCCTCGATCGCGGCTACCAGTCGCGTCGCCCGTCCGGAACACCTCGACCGGCCGCCCTCCGACAACCGTCCGGTCGAAGTTGAAGGCACCGTAGGACGCCCCCGCGCTCGCCTGCACGCCGAGGTATCCGCCCGACCAGTCCACGAAGGCCGGGAGCGTCGCCCCCTCCCTTCTCGGGAGATCTGCCGCCCGGGAGAGACCGGGCGACAGAAGGATGGCGAGGCCGCAGACGCCGGCGAGCCAGTCGATGCACGGGGGAAGCGCCCGATCCCTCATTCGCCGTCTGTTCCAAGGTGTCCGTTCCCCGCGAACAGTCACGATGAACCGGCGGAGTCAAAGCGGTCCGGCTTCGACAGTAGGAAGATCACGCAAACGAGAGGCCTCTGTTGAGCCGGGGCAACACACTCGACGTCCGTCAAGTCCCGCCCCTGATCGGGCTTTTGTGCATGCGACCCTAGGCGCATCTGAACCGTTGCAGTCGCCGGGCGCCAAAGTCGGCGATTCGAAGGGGGGCGGATGATGCTCGCGAAAACCAATGCCGTTGCCCCGCCGAAGACGCCGGGGGTGGTGATGGCCGCAGCCTACGCCGACGGACGGCGCGTGGCGGACGTGGACATCGGGCAAGCCGGCGAATGGGCGCGCAAGGACGGGCATCTCGTCTGGATCGGCCTCTACGAGCCCTCGACCGAGTTGCTGGCGGACATCCAGGGTCAGTTTGGCCTGCACCCCCTCGCCATCGAGGACGCCCAGAGCGCGCACCAGCGGCCCAAGCTCGAACGCTACGGCGACTGCCTGTTCGTCGTCGCCCGCACGGCCCAACTCGTTGATGGCCGCATCGCGCTCGGCGAGACGCACCTGTTCGTCGGGCGAGGCTTCGTGGTGACGGTGCGCCACGGAGCCTCGGTCTCCTACGCCTCGGCCCGCGAGAAGGCGGAAGCTTGTCCCAAGCTCCTGGCGCACGGCGAGGACTACATCCTCCACACGGTGCTCGACTTCATTGTCGACAACTACGCGCCCGTGATGGAGTCGGTGCTGGCCGAGGTGGAGGCCATCGAAGACCGCATCCTTAGGCGCGAGTTGCTGGCCGCAGAGGTCGAGCGACTTTACCAGTTGCGGCGCGATCTCCTGCGGCTGCGCTCCGCTGTGGTGCCCCTGGTCGAGGTCTGCCGGAAGCTGGAACACGGCGACCTCGTGGCCATCGACGAGGAGATGCAGCCCTTATTCCGGGACGTGTCCGACCACCTGCGGGGAGTGCAGGACGAGATCGACGCGATGCGCGAGGTGCTGGCCTTCGCCTTCGAGGCGAGTCTGATGCTGGGACAGGCGCAGCAAACCGTCATCACGCGTCGGCTCGCTGCTTGGGCGGCGATCCTCGCGGTGCCGACCGCGATAGCGGGTATCTACGGCATGAACTTCGATAATATGCCCGAGCTAAAGTGGCGCTATGGCTACTATGTCGTGCTGGCCGGCATCCTTGGCGCCTGCACCCTCCTGTACTGGCGCTTCCGCAAGAGTGGCTGGCTCTGACGCGACAGTCTTCGACAGCAGGATTGAGGCCCGGCGCTCGCATATGGGCCGCGCAAGCAAGCCAGGAACAGCGCGCCCATGACACGCACGCCGTCAGATGTCGATCCGGGCACCGATTTCAACGGCCCTTTCCGCCGGGATGCGGAAGTAGCGCGAGGCGTCCGTCGCAGCCCGAGCCATCGCGATGTAGAGCCGGTCCTGCCAAACCGGCATGCCGGTCTCTGACGAGGGCACCAAGACACGGCGCGTTAGGAAGTAGGACAGAGCGTCAGCGTCGAACCCGGCCACGGCCAGGGCGCGAGGCAGGTCCGGCAATTCCATGAACCCGAACCGCACGCTCACGCAGGTGAAGACGTCCGAGAGCGGCTTGACCGTGACGCGCTCCGCCTCCGGAACGCGTGGCAGGTCGTCGGTAACGACGTGCAGGATGAAGTTGCGAGCATGCAGCACGTGGTTGTGCTTCACGTTGTGCATCAAGGCCCCAGGCGTGTCGCCCGGCGAGCCGGTCAGGAATACGGCCGTGCCCGGTGCGCGCAGGACCGAGCCGGCCTCGGCCATCCGAGTGAAATTCGACAAGGGCACGCGGCGCCGGTGGATCTCCGCGGCGATTAGGGCCGAGCCGCGCCGCCACGTCCACATCGCCGTGACCAGCGCCGCTCCAATGGTCAGAGGTACCCAGCCGCCGTGAAGCAGCTTGAGCGCGTTGGCCGACAGGAACACGAGCTCGATGAGCAGGAACGGCGCGATGACGAGCGCGGCGACTGCGGCGGGCCAGCGCCAGAACCTCCAGGCAACGACGAAGACGAGGATGGCTGTGATTACCATGTCTCCAGTCACCGCAATGCCGTAGGCCGCCGCCAGCGCGCTCGACGACTTGAACAGCACCGCCAAGAACACGACGGCCACGAGCAGCCACCAATTCACCCGCGGGATATAGATCTGGCCCTTTTCCGTCTCGGATGTTCGCTGAACCCGCATGCGCGGCAACAGGCCCAGTTGCATAGCTTGCTGCGTGATTGAGAAAGTGCCGGTTATGACAGCTTGACTGGCGATGATGGTCGCCACGGTAGCAAGTAGCACCATCGGCAGCAGAGCCCAGGAAGGATATAGCAGGAAGAAGGGGTTCTCGATGTACTCGGGATGGGCCAGGAGCATCGCGCCCTGGCCTAGGTAGTTGAGAGCGAGTGCCGGCAGGATGAGACCGAACCAAGCCGCGCGGATCGGCGAACGGCCGAAATGGCCCATGTCGGCGTAGAGGGCTTCGGCCCCGGTCACGGCCAGGAAGACGGCGCCCAGCGCTAGCAGGCCGGCCGTGCCGTGGTTGAGCAGGAAGCTGATCCCGTAGGCCGGATTGAAGGCCGCCAGGATGCTCAGGTCGTCGACGAGATGGCCGAGACCGCCGAGCGCCATGACGATGAACCAGAATGCCGTGATCGGCCCGAAGAAGGTCGCAACGCGGGCCGTGCCGTGACTCTGGACCGCGAACAGTCCAATCAGGATGGCGAGGCTGAGCGGCAGCACGTACGGCTCGAAGGCGGGGGTGACGAGCTTCAACCCCTCCACGGCGGAGAGGACCGAGATCGCCGGGGTGATGATGGCGTCGCCGTAGAACAGCGCGACGCCCACCATGCCAAGTACGATGACCGGCCCCCCGGTATGGCCGAGCGCCCGCTGCGCAAGGGCAACGAGGGAAGGGGTGCCGCCTTCGCCCTCGTTGTCTGCTCGCATGACGAGCAGCACGTATTTGAGCGTGACGATAAGGATGAGCGCCCACAGGATCAGTGAGACGACCCCGAAGACCATGTCGCGTGTTGGGGCGTGCGCGCCGCCGGCCGCGGCGTGCAGGGACTCCTTGAGAGCGTAGAGTGGGCTCGTCCCAATATCGCCGTAGACGACGCCGACGGATCCGAGCGTCAGGGCCCAGAACGAGGTCTTGGAGCCATGGCCTGCATCGGCCGGCAGCTGCGTCCGCGCCGTTGCGAACCCGGTTGTACCAGGTGCAGGCATCTATGGGTTCCTCTGTCCGCGATCCGAGGCCATTCGGGTCCGGGCGTAAACGGTCGATAGCTCCTGAACGTTCGCCCGAGCCGAAGCGTGCGATGTACGCCTATGCGCATCGCAGCACGGGGCGCCGCTTACGGCGTAGAGACACCGCGCTGGCAGGCATGGCCTGGCTCCGTTGTGCCCGCGTAACCACCCTCGGGCACCACGGGGCGCGCCTCAACGTTATGGCACGCCACCACTTTCTGGAGCCTCCATGCTGAACCCCTTCTGTGCCGCGTTCCTGCTCGCCATCGAGGCGCAGAAGGTGATTGAGTTGAGGCTGGTGCGGATCGCTTGGGGCGGGGCAGAGGCGCAGGCCGAAATGATGTCGATGGTAGGCGAAAAGGTCGTGGCTGCGATGGAGGCCTCCAACACGCTGCTTGCTGGCGGCACTTATGACCAGGTCGTTGCTCGCTACCGGCAGTTGGTCGCGGACAATACGCGGCGCCTGACGGCGTAAGCAGGAGCTCGAGACCAGCGAGCAAAGCGCCATGACCCGGTCGGTGTGCTGCAGCATCGTCAACGATGCCGCATTCAGGCCTGAGCCGCAGCGAGCCAAGTCTCCAGAGATCACGCGAGGAGACGGCGTGACGACAGATTTCGGTATCGCTGAGCCGAGCGTCGAGGGAGACCTCAGCTAGCGAAGTTGAGCGAGCGTTGCTGCTGATACACGTCAGATATTCTCCAAGAAAAATGTTGATGCTGGTCGCAATATCGTAAAATTCCACAAATATCCCTTGACTACGGCCCGCACCGGTCCCGTTCGTGGTGCGCCCACTGAGGAGTTGCAAATGGACGAGACCGCCTCAATTTCTGCGTCGGAACAGACCAATTTCATCGAACTCACCTCCGACATCGTTGCAGCTTACGTGTCAAAGAATTCTGTTCGGCCGGCTGACCTTCCGGCTCTCCTAGCCGAGGTTCACGGCGCGCTCTCTGGGCTCAATGGCCCCTCTGCTTCTGCCGAGCCCAAGATGGAGAAAGCGACGCCCTCGCAGATTCGTAAATCGATCACCCCGGACGCGCTGATCAGCTTCATCGACGGCAAGCCGTACAAGACACTCAAACGCCATCTGACCGGCGCCGGCCTGACGTTTGAGGAGTACCGGGAGCGCTTCGGCCTACCGCGGGACTACCCGACCACGGCGGCCAACTACTCAGCCATGCGAGCCGAGTTCGCTCGCAACGCGGGGCTGGGGACACAGCGCCGGAACGCGGCCCCGAAGGCTGCTGCCGCCGATGAGACGGTTGCGAAGGCTGCTGCCGCCGATGAGACGGTTGCGGAGGCTCCCAAGACTCGTGGTCGGAAGAAGATGGCCGAGCCCGCGCCTGCGCCCGCTGAGAAACCTGCCCGCGCTCGTAAGTCGAAGAAGGCTGCTGTCGCAGCGGAGTAAGGCTGCCCAGCACCCTAAGCGTCGACCCCTCCAAACCGCCCGGCTCCGGCCGCGGCGGTTTTTTTGTGCCGGTGGCCTGCCGCTTGCGATGACCCGACGTTTCCTCCCGACTTCAGCCCCGCCGGCACCGCCGCGCGGGGCTTTTCTTTACCTATGTCGCCTTATGGTTGCACCGGATCCAGGCGCTTGCCCCCACTTGCCTCGGATCTGGGAAGGCCCGCCTGGTTCGCCGGCGCGGGCTTTTTCCTGGGCGATACCGCGGTGGTCAATGCCGTGCTTGGGGCCGATTGCCAGCGAAGGCTGCCATGCCGTCCGTCTCGACCATCGCGGTGAAGGCCTCATAAGCCTCCTGATCCGTGGCGAAGGTATTAGCCCAAGCGATGCAGCCGCCTGACGACAGGTCAATCACGACCAGCTGCCAGGGATCCTGCATGCCGGCATAGCGGTAGATCTCGACGTCGACGGCTCCGCCATCGAAGCGGAATGTGCCGGACAAGGGCGAGTGCTCGAACTCCCGGTCCTCATCGTCCATTCCCGCCTCGGATCTCGTCCGACGCGCACCCAGGCGCGTGCGTCTCCACCTCAGACAATTCTGGGGCCAATGCGAGCATGGTCCGGTAACCGCCACCCGCCATCCTACCCGCGAGCCAAGTTGCATATCGGCTCGGCTCACTCGCTGGTGAGATCAGGCGCTTCCCCAGTGCTCAGTGAACTAACCAGACACTCCCTCGTCAGTTCATGCGCCGGCGCCGGTCCTGCACTTGTCGTTGAGCGAGCTTGCGACCGAGCGCCATAAGCAATGCATCCGCGCAGGCCTTCAGCTCAGGATCCTGCAACTCAACGATCGCCTCCTGTGCGTTGATGGCGTGCTCCGCTGCCCTGTCCAGCGGCGCTTCGTCTGGGAAAGCCTCCGTCTCGTCGAGCGCGTCCTCGTCCTTTCGCACACGAGTGATGTCCACAAGGATGCCGCTTCCGCGCATGAGCCGGCCGGCGTCATCGTTGAAGAACCGGCCACGCGCCAACACCCACCGGACTGCGCCATCGCCCGAAATCACGCGGTATTCCGTGAGGAACGGAGCGCCCTCCGAGGCGCTGCGCCGAGCCACAGAGCGGACCCTCTCGCAATCGTCGGGATGGATGGCTGCGACATAGGCCTCGGCAGAAACGCCGCTCTCCGTGTCACCGGGATCAACATTGAACAGCTGCGCGATGAAGCCGTCGACAACTACGCGGCCACCTATGACGTCGCACTGCCACCGGCCGATTAAGTCCTGCTCATCGAGCGCGGATTGAAGCGCTTGGTAGGGGGACCTACCATCCAAGGAGTTGAGTTTCGGCACGAGCAACACGCTGGCAATCTGCGCTGGGTAGGGTGTGCCGTGTCGCACGCCACAACTTCTATGAGCAAGCTTTGCGCTAGCGCACCCGTTGCGCATTGCGCGCAATCAAATAGGATACAACTGACCGGAACCTAGACAAGAGGCGCCTTTTGCGCCCGCTCGGAGAACTATGGGATCTAAGGCACGCCCGCTCAGCGATCCGTCTTCGGACGCGTCCCATCGGGATGGAGCTCGCGGAGCCGCAGCGCTTCGGCAGGAGAGGACAGAGCGGCTGCTGAAGCGGATCGCCGAGGCGATGCAGGTGCCCACGTCTGCGTTCTACAAGCCATCGAACGCCGTCGATGCGGGAACGCCGACCTCTACTGGCTCCACCGCTGCAATCGCGAGCGAGGCTGAATGCGCGGAGTTGCTGGCCGCCTTCATTCTCGTTAGCGATCCTGAGGATCGGCGCAGGCTCTTGGAGCTTGTGCAGAAGATGGCTGAGCGAGGCTGAGGTCAACTCGGCGCCCCCCGCCCCGTGAGCAGATCGGGGCAGAGCCGAGCGGAGCAGAACGGATCAGCCTCGCGCCGCTCGCCAGCCCGCCGCCTTCGCCTCGTCCTCGCTGCAGAACATGCGCTCACCGGACTTGGTGGTGATGACGGTTCGGTCGTAGTCCCGCGTCCCGGGCAGGTGGTAGATCTTGTCGCCATTGCGCGAGATGTTGCCCTTGATCGCGCACACGGCCTGCGTGGGCGCCGGAGCGGCCGCCGGGGGCTTCTCCATCTCCGGCCGGGTCTCGATCCCACTCGCGCGCTTGGCGCGCCTCCAGTCCGACGGAGGGTCGAAGGTGCCGGCCCAGAGCCCGCGCTTCAGCGCCCTCGCGGTGGTCTCGGCCCCGACGTAGTCGCGGGAGTAGCGCTGGTAAGCCGTGGCGTAGCCGTGACTCACCATCCAGGCGTTCAGGTCCTCCTCGCCCTTCCGGCACACGGCAACGGTGCGGCCGTATCGGTCGGTGTCGCGGGGCTCGCACGAGATGTTCGCCTCGCCGATCCGGTCCGCCAGCGCGAGCGCCGCCACCTGCCCGCAGCGATAGGACTTGCCGGCTGCGTCCTGGCAGAGCTGCGCGCTCTCCGGCGCGTCGATGCCGTGCAGGCGGATGCGGGTCCCGCGGATCACCACCGTGTCGCCGTCCGTGACCGAGGCGCGGCCGACGATCGGTTCTGCAGCCAGGGACGGACCGGTGAGCAGCAGGAGGGCGACGAGGGCTGTGCGCATCCCGCCAGGATAGAGGCGCTGCTGGCGCCGGCAACCAAAGGCTTCACCGATGCCGAGGTGAGCTCATATCGATCTCGGGCGTGTGGACGATCGTCACGCCGTCCTCGAAGCCGGCGCCGGTCGGAACGAACGTCACGTCGAAGGTGCAGCTCGCCTTGGCGAGCGCCGCGAGCCCGTTGCACGGGCCGATCAGTCTCTCGGCAATCGCTTCCGTCGTCCCGCCGCCGAGACCGGAGGCATCCAGCCGCAGCTGCTGGCCGCCCACCGTGGCCTCGCAGATGAACCCGCCCGGTCCGGGGTCGACGCACCGGATCCCACGGACGATGACCGTTTCGCCGCGGTGCCCTTTTGGCTCAGCGAGCATCTGGCTGACGGTCAGAGTGACCTTGCCTACCGCCTGAGCCTCGCCAGCCGCGACGACGAGAGCGAGGGCGGCGAAGGCTGTGCGCATACGAAGCTTCAAATGGCCGTGATGAAGGTCGCTACGCGGGTTGGGTCTGTGTATTGAAGCTGCCAGATAGATTGCACGTTCTGCGCCGGCCCCTTCGGTGTCAAAAGCGAGCCGCGGAAATATATTCTACTGCTGTCAACCACCTCGATGTACCCTTGATAGTTGCCGAGGCTGGTGTGCATAAACAGAGCGTGCTCCAAGACGCCTGGGTGCTGCGGATCAAAACCAAGATCTAGAAAGAATTTCGCGCGATCTGGTTTCTGTCCGGCCTTATTGAGCAGAAATCCAGTGATTTTTCTCGGATTGATGTAGAATCCGAGTGGCCACGGAACATAGGTCACTTCAGTCCGCTCGCCGCACCAGTCCGATATCTTGATGCCTGACCGTGACTATGCCGTCGTAGTCGTTAAACTCGACATCGTAGGCATAGCCGTCAGCGTACACTGCCACCACCGTGCCCCGTGTTCCGGCCTTGAACTTGCGACCTTCTAGCACGCGATCATCGATGAGGGCGACGACATCAAGGTCATCGATATCGAATCGCCGAGGACGCTCGTAGCTCTGGAACTGGACCGGCTCTTGGTAGGACATGGTCGTCCCGCGTGTTGCAGGGCTACAACCTGTAGCAGTCACGAGCCTTCCGCAAGTGCGGCAGTGCAACGCCCTGTTCGTGGCCTCGCTCGGCGACGCGCAGACGTATAAGCCTGGCGCGGCGCGGGCTGTGTGCAGAAGTATGAGCTTATGGAGTGGCCGCGCTCGGCATCCCGGCTACGGGTGCGAATGGAACACAGGTCAGATCAGGCGCACGGCTCGTCTGATAGGTCAACTTATAACCCTGCGATTAGTAAGTCCTCTCAGCTGCTTGTTCTTCCTTCTGTAATTTTCAAGTCTATGTATAATATCCTTCGATATATATCGATGGAATGTGGTTGTACTATTTTCTTTTCTAACAAGAATTGGCGACTCATTTGCGTACCTTGGCTCTTGATTTTGGTATAGTGCAAGAGCTGCATGCAGAACATCGCGCCTTGCTGTCAGGTGCAAGTCAATGCCATCCCTGAGATGTTGATGAACCTCACTTACACCGTCGATCCCATCCCTGATTAAATCCTTAGCGTCTCTTCCTTGAATTTCCGATGTTTTGTCGCGCAATGATCGATCGATTTTTGGATCGCCAATTATACTATCGATATTAATCCTTGCTCGAAGATCGTAATAACTCAACACTTTGTCGTTTGTTCTCGTTGATGACGCGCCAACGCTGAAATCTTCGACAGCGTAGCCTGCATGCTGTGAGTAGTTTCGAATTTGCTCAAGCAAAAAATAGCCTGTATTTGTCGCCTTAACGGTCTCGCTTTTTTCGGAAATTGAAGCTACAAGGTTCGATTTTCTTCCGAACATAGCAATCAATTGCTTGCGAGTATGATCAATATACATCTTTGCTGCAGACAGGAGGTTCAGGAGTCGCCTATTAATTAAACTTGTCTGCCCGAAAAAAACCTCATCCGTGATTTCGAAAAGCATATGCCGAGCGGCGATTTCGATTAACTCACGCTCGAACTCGTAATAGTTTTCTACAACGGTGTCATATTTCTCTTCAATTAAAATCACATTCACATAGAAAGCATGCGCTTCTGCCACTTCGGTAAAAGTTTCTCTACTTATGGCAATCGACTTAGATGAGCCCAGGACACTTCCTGTAAGATAGAACTGTTGTCCACTCGCTTCATCAGCTCGCATCAGATGCTACCTCCCTCAGCCGCACCCCAGGCCCCTCACCGTTCTCGTCGATGAATATGACGCTGGCGGTTGCTGGTATAGCCGTTGCACGTCCTGTCCGACCGCCCCCACCCCACAGGAAGGCTTTGTCATGCCGACCAGGAGCCAAGATCCGGCCGAGTACAGCACGCTCGCCGAGCGGTGTGCGATCGCGATCGCCGACGCACACTGGTTCCGCAACATGGCGACCCGGGCGTTGCGGGACGGGAAGCCTAGGGGGCGGATCCGCGCCGAAAGGGCACGAACCGCGGCTCGCATCATCCTGATGAGGGCGAAGCAAGACACTGCCATGCATCAAATGATCGTCGAGGCCGCGGCAGCTGGGCGGCAGCCTACCTGACGCCCCGCCTTCAGCGTTTCTTCAACGACGCAAAGAAGATTGGTGGGCCCGGCAGGACTTGAACCTGCAACCAGACCGTTATGAGCGGTCGGCTCTAACCGTTGAGCTACAGGCCCCGCGTCCGCATAGCCCTCGCGGCCCTGCAAATTCAACCTGTCGACAGGGCCGCGTAGGACTGTCGGGCCTATTCCGCGGCCTCAGCCCTCTCGCTGTCTTCCTGATCGTCCTCAGTCCGATCGTCCTCAACGGCGCCTTCGTCCGCTGCGTTCGCCGCCGGAGCGCCGGTCCGGTACTTATCGCCCTGCCGCTCCAATTCGCCGCTGTTAGCCATCACGCTGAGGTACGTGTTCAAGGTGTTGGCCGCCACATCTGTCAGGCGCTCGCTGATCTCGGCGTGCGTCAGACCCTCAGAGCCAGCTTCCTCAAGAAGCGCTTTCAACCGCCCCTTGGCAGAGTTGGCGCGCGGTCCCCGGGGACCACGGCTACCACGAGGCCGGTCCTCACTCGCCGGCGCGCGACGGCGAGTTGACAGATCGTCGGCAGGCTCGTCCAGCGGTGCGCCTTCCACGATAGATGCAAGTGACCGCTCAGCCAGGCGGAGCTTCGTCAGCTCGCCGCTCAAGCGCTCGTACTCAGCCTCAAGGCTCTCGCGCTGGTGCCTCACGTTGGCCAAGGCCTTCGCGAGCGTGTCGTCATTTGCCATCGGTGACTCGACTTCTTCCTTCTTGGCGCTCGGGATCAGAGGCGCGGTTGCAAACCGTATCATTGCGCGCCCCTGGTTCTCGCGATGCTGAACGTGACGCCTGCCCGAAGTTTCTCAACGTCGCACGGCATGCCGCCACGCTTCGTGGATGCGATCTCCCGGCCAATTGATTCCGCCGCGGCTCCGGGACGAACCGCAAACGACAACGGCATCGTGGTCGTGTGAAACCGCAAGGTCGCGCCACTGCATAGGCGGCCACGCTAGCAGCGTCTCACACGTAGACGCGCTCAGGCAGCACCCACACACGCTGTTGAGATCGGCTGTGTGAGACGCCAGTGTGAGCCGCGTCAGCAATTTCAGCTAAGTGCTTGATTTTGCTGGCGCGCCCTACGGGAATCGAACCCGTGTTTTCGCCGTGAAAGGGCGACGTCCTGGACCGCTAGACGAAGGGCGCTCTGGCTGGGCCGGGGTTCTATAGTCGGACCGGAGACGCCCGGCAACCGTCCAGGCGCGGCACAGGTGCCACAGGTCCCGAGTTTGACCGCGCGCCGGGTTGGGGCGATGGAGAGCCATGCCCCAGCCCACCCCTCGCATGACCCTCG
>Ga0075444_10000668_pt1 | contig 20512 bp, 11 predicted proteins | sample CoawatmetaG01DNA_FD_76836 | JGI IMG/M metagenome (GOLD analysis project Ga0075444, IMG submission 76836) | Marine microbial communities from the West Antarctic Peninsula - Coastal water metaG017-DNA | ecosystem: Environmental > Aquatic > Marine > Coastal | place: Atlantic Ocean: West Antarctic... | reverse complement strand
AGCATAAAAGAAAGGCCCTTCGGGGCCTTTTTCTTTTGTCGTATATTTGCGATATAATTTAATACAGTGAAAAAATACTTACAGTTTATAGACGCGGCAGACGATGCGGCAACGTACCCAGCAGATAATCTCATAGCAATGACTGTGGGGGCTGACGCTACGCTTATACTTAAGTTCTCTCCTGGCTCTTTAGGGGTAGGTCAGGCCGCAAGCCTAGACCTTGTAACTCTGACTATTACGTCAAATACAGAGAAATCAGTTATGAAAGCTATAAGTGACGAAATATCTTTAGGTGTTACCCCAACTATTCTCGTTTGTGATGACGTAAGCAGTTTGTTTTTACATGTTCATATACTTTCGTGTGCAATAACCCTTGATGCATAATGAAGAAGTTTTTTTTATTTAGAAAGGAAGAGATTAGTTTATCTAGCTCAAAAGCTTCAGACACAGGTAAAGGTGTTAGTGTATTTGCAATAGAAGTAGATAATCTTGCTTTTATGACAGCTTATAAAGGTGTTGTAGATATTACTTTTAATAACGCAAGCCTTTACGAAAGCTCTGGTTTATTTAAAGGAGAGTCTATTGAAAAAACTAACGTTAACATTTCGTGCCCTCCAGGAGAAGAACTGTCTTTAATGGAAAATATTTTAGACTTTATTTCTAGAGATGGCACGGAGAATGTTATGAAATTTGACGTAGCTGAAGGAAAAAGCACATTTAAAAAAGCACTTGTTTCAGACGTGTCAAATGTTTCCACAAAAATAAAAGTTAACCCTAGCGTAATGTCTTCTGGTCGTATTAGTAGAGGGGACACTGTAAAACAATTTTCGGAAACTGTAGCTGAGATATTTTTTGGAGACAACCTCCCTTCTTTAGATTTTAATCATGAGGGGTTAGCTGATTACGCTAACGGTGATGAGATCACATCTTGGCACAATGCAGGCACATCGGGAACAACACACAGCATTGCTTCCAATCAGGGAGCGCCTGAGGCTGATACAGATTTAGACCAGACTGGTTTATCAAGAGTAAGTGCAGGTGTGGCCGCAGGTGATTTTTTTATTGTACCTAATTCTTATACGGTATCGGAAGAATATACAATTTACATGTGTATTAGACCTACGACATTAGAAAGCGGTTTAGGTGTAGTATATGGGGACGGAGATGGAGCCACCATAGGTTTTTGTTTTGAAAGACCAACAATCGCTTCAGACGGGGGGATTCATAAAAGTTTTCAAGCTGTAAGTACATTTAGAGTTAGGCACGGAGGTAGAACAGGAGAGCCTGCTTTTTCTTCCACTAAAAGCAAAAAAGACGGAACTATTCCGTATGAGTTTCCTGAAAACTCTGTTGGGATTACAGACGGAAGTGAAACATGTCATGTGTTTATTATACGTCGAGATAAAAATCACAACATGTATCTACATAACCGTACAGGAGATCTAGTTGGATTTATACCTGGTTTTAGTAGTAATCAGACTAGCAATCAAAATTTAACTTCAGATGACTTTATGACTGATGGACCATTGCTTATTGAGCAAATAGGGTCTGCAGGAAGTTTTACTGGAACTACAACTTCAGGCAAATCCTTTCAGGGAGGTTTAGCCAGATTTGGTGTTATTGAAAAAGACATAGGTGTTAATGCATCAGTTAAGCTTGCAGAAGACCTTTTTAATTTATATAATTTTTAATTTAGTTTAATATGACAAACAAGAAAAAAGGATCTGAACGCCTTAAAGTTCAAGAAGACGTAGCAATAGCTGCGCCAAAAGCAAAAGCAGTTTTAACTCAATCTCCTATAAGGAGAAGAGAGACTCCAGCTCAACACTCTGAGTACGAAATAATAAAAGGAGGAGGGGTTGTATTTCTTTTAAGCCAGAAGGGAGTGACATACTTTGACGAAACGACAAAATCGGTTAATGAAATACGGTACTGCCCAAACGAGCCATCAATATACAGAGACGAACAATCAGATAAAGCTTTAAAGTCTCCTGTTGCTTTTCGAGAAGGTAAACTTTTTGTTCCAAAGGAAAAGCCTAATTTAATGGCATATTTAGATCGACATCCTCAAAACGTTTCCAATGGAGGCTCGGTGTTTAGAAAAGTTGACAAGAAGCAAGACGCCAGCAAAGAGATGGAGCAAGAGTTTGTAATTAATGATGCTATCACCATGGTCCGAGAGAAGGACATAAATCAACTGCTTCCTTCTGCCATATACTTTGGAATTAACATAAATAAACCTGTTGCTGAGATCAGATATGACCTTCTTAGGTTAGCTAAAAAGAACCCTAAAGGGTTTATTGATTCTTTTGATTCTCCTCAAGTTCGAGCCAGATCTATTGTGCAGCAAGCTAAAGACTTTCAGATGTTGAAAGTATCTGAGAATGGGTGTTATTGGTTTGATTCAAACAAGCTTATTGTTAGCGTTGCAGCTGGTTTAGATCCTATGGATGTGATGACTAGATTTTGCCTTACAGAAAAAGGCGCTGGGGTGTACTCTATTTTAGAGGATAAGCTTAGTAAGCTCTCTTAAATACGCATAAATACAGAAAGAAAGCCACCTTAATAGGGTGGCTTTTTCTTTTTGTATATTTGTAGTATGATAAGCGTAATACAAACGTATAGAACAGTCCGAGAACTTTGCAATAAAGAACAGAAAGGCTTTGTTACTCCAGAGGTGTTTAGTCAGTTTGCGGCTGTTGCCCAGCAGAACATTTTTAACGAGATGTTTATTGAGCTGATTCAAGCCAAGCAGGCTCGTCGTAGCGGAAGCGACCCTGGAAGAGATAAATCTTTATACAAACGAGTAGAAGAAGATCTAGCGTACTTTATTTACGAGATAGTTCTGTCAGACGAGGTTGCTGAAATTCCTGTTGATGAAGCCGATGATTCTATTACATATCAGCCTGCAGACGATGGTGTTAGCGTTTTTATCAAGCCTGTTGATTTAGCTCATATTATATCTATCAGGACAGAGGATACCCCTCAAACCTCTTTAGAGCTTGTTTACAATTCTGAGACAGCAGAGCGTATACTACAAAGCAATCTTTCTTCTCCTACAACAGATTTTCCTGTAGCTGTTATTTCTAGCGTAATAGAGGTTTTACCTGAAGATGTAAATAATGTGATACTAAAATACTATAGACTGCCTAGGTCTTTGTACACTTCATCTATAGGTGATCAAATACAAGGGCGGGTAGACAGAAGCAACACACCTGTTTTCTCCGCTTTAGGCACTAACTCAGATTTATTAGTTCCTAATCTTTTAGGTTGCAGGGATTTTGAATTGCCTGGACGTTATTACCAAGAGTTAATTTCAGAGATTGCCAAACTTATAGGAATAAGATTAAGGGATAATTTTCTTACAACAATATACTCATCCGAAGAAAAATCTGAATAATGCCATTTACACAATCAACAGACGTTTCATCTAACGGAATGAATTACGTTACGCTTCGTCAAGTTATTAATGACTACATTATAACTTTAGATCCTGACGATTACGTTTCTGGGGTTTCAGACGCTGCAATAAGAAACATTGCTTTAAGAGGAATAAGAGAGTTTGGATTTGATGTAACCTCTAGGGTAAAATCCATGAAACTGCCTGTAGAGTCTAACAACACCGTCATACTTCCTGACGATTACGCTGGACTTATTAAGGTAGGTGTTTCTGGCGCAGATGGCCTTCTTAGACTTTTACGGAAGGACAACAACATTAATTTTTCTAGACGTATACAACAAGTAACTGATGCAGAAACTGGAGTAGTTGCTGACACAACGTCTAACTCTCAAAGCAATACTGACACTCCTTTAAACATAGATGAAAATTTAATCTTAAATAGACAAGATTCTAAAGGATCTATATCTGGAGCTACAACTGGAGACTCTGCTTACAATGTGTTTCAAAACTATTTATATCAAGGAGGATTAGGTCGTCTTTACGGGAGTACTGGATATCATGGTAGCGGAGGGTTCAGAGAGAACCTTGATCAGAACCGTTTAGAGCTTGATACAGGGCACTCAACAGACGAGGTTATCATTGAATACGTTTCAGATGAAGCAAGGTCTACAAACCCTGTTATACACGTTTACGCTGAGGAGGCTTTAAGGTCTTATCTATACTATAAACTTTGTGAAAGAAAGTCTAACGTTCCTTCTAACGAGAAAGCTAGGGCCAGGTCAGAGTATTACAACGAAAGAAGAAAAGCCAAAGCACGCTTAAGCGGTTTCTCAAAACAAGAAGCTTTAGACGTAATACGAAGAAACTTCACATTAGCACCAAAGGCTTAATGATAGAGAAAATATTTCCTAGAAAGTTAAATTCTGACAAGGACGCCAGACTAATGGGTCCTAACGAAATGCTTGATGCGTTAAATGTTTCTGTATCTAATGATACAGGCCCCGCTCCAAGTGACGGAACGGGTAGCTTAGGCGTGTTAAAACCTAAAAAAGGAAATGCATCAATTCCTGTAGTAGACCAATATTTTTCCGATACACAAAATAAAAGAGTATTAGGTAGTGTTTCAGATGAAACTTTAGACGTTGTTTTCTTTTTTGTGTGGTCTCCTATTCAGGGGGAGCAAGGTGTGTATGCGTATGATAAGTTTGGTAGACTTCCTGGGTCAGGAACTAACCGAGTTGTAGAGGTTTTTACAAGCAACAGGTTTGCTTTCCCGTCTTCAGGGTTTGTTAAAGGAGATATAGTTCATACGGGTCAAAGATATGACTCCACTGAAGGAGGAACTTTTGATAGAAAAGTTATGCTGTACTTTACGGACAACATAAATGAGCCGAGAAAGATAGATGTCTTTAGAGCAATGGACTCTGCAGCATCTGATTATGACCAAATGGACATAAAAGATTTTATTACTGCCTGTCCTAAAACACCTTTTGAACCTATAAGATTTAATTTCTCTCCCGACTTAAGAGGAATAGAAGACGGAACACCTGCTAGAAGAGCTAGCGGATTTGATAAAACTAGAGGGATGCAGTTTGCTTATCAGCATATCTACAAAAGCGGGGAAGAGAGTGCTATATCTACCTACTCTGTTTTAGCTGTACCACCATCATATACCTCTCAAGGAACTCTTAGTGTAGCGGATATACAAAGTCACGGAAAGCTTAGTCTGATTATACCCTATGCTTCCTCTTCTGATAACACGTTAAAAAACAGATCTAGAGATATAGAAACAGTAAGAATTCTTGGAAGAAACGGCAACGTTGGTGATTTTTTTGTTATAGATGAAGTTGTTGCTGATCCAGGCGTTGATATAAAATACGCTTACTACAATGACAGGGTTGTCACAGGGGTTCCTCAAGAAGATTTTTTAAAACAATTTGATAACTTACCTATTGTAGCTGAGGCTCAGTCTGTAGTTTCTGACAGGTTAGTTTACGGCAACTACATAGAAGGATATGACGAAGTAAAAACAGACTCAATTGGCCAACCTGTTTTTAAAGAAAGAGCTGCTGATTTTTTTAATTATCAGCTGAACGCAAAAAAATATATATATCAACCGTCTGGAGACGCGTCAGAGCCTGTAAATAGAGAGGCTGGATTTAAAATTTCAGCTGAAGGTTTTCCTGACTCGTTGCCTGGTCAAAGCGTTATAAATATTTCTCTTACGGTAACTGCAGAAAAAAACTTTCACCTATACAACTCTCATAACTCTTTTCACGGAACTAGACAAGGTCGTTTAAGTGGAGAAGGAGTTCCTAATAGCGATCTTACTGATGGTGACTTTATATTTCCGCAATCGGAAACTATTTCTACTCTTTTTCACGAAGGAGAGCAAACACCAGATCAAACGTTCACAGATTTTGGTGGTGACAGACTTTTTGGGTTGAACGAAGGGATTTCTCCTTTAGGGGGAGATGCTCCAAAATGGAGAGTTACAGATTCAGCCAACGAAGGTGCTATAGCTACAGCCTTGTTAGACACTGAGGTTGAAGTTGTTTACGGAACCTCAGCAACAAATCCTTTTATACTTAAAGGAGATGATTTAAACTTTTACTTTTCTTTTTCTATAGCTAATCAAATTCCTAGCGGGGCCAAAGCTATTATCATATCTGCTTTAAAAGCATCCATTAACGGGACTTCCTTGCCTTCAGGAGTAAATGTTTTAAGCTCACAGTCAGAAACTCAATACACTTATGATTTACAGTTAGGAGATGATGATGAAATACTTTGCAGAGAGGGTAATGACGAAAGAAAAAATCTTATCGTAGCTGTAGGGAATAAAGAAGATCTTTTAGGGGGGAGTGAAATAAGTGCTGATAACGGAAGACATATGCCGCCTTGTGGGTATTTTATTGTAGATAAAGCGACCCCACAAATTTCACTAAAAGCTCACCCTCTTGGAGAAGGGGCAGAGTCTTTAATAGTTTCTTTAAGGTTAAGTCAATTAAGTGGTGTTTCAGTAAAAACATGTATCCCCTCTTTCTTTAATCCATACGATCCAGATGTGCCAGGGTTTATCTCTACAAACGAAGAGTTAACCGCTGAAAACTCACAGATATTTTCTGACTTCTATGCGTTTCATTTAGATAGATACAGAGTTTATTCAAAAGGATATATAACTGAAAATGAAATAGATACTGGTTCTTCTATCTTTACAAATCATGACGATATCCCAAATACTATAGATATAGGAAACCAAGACTTCGGGAATGATCAGGGTGAGGCCGAATTTGATCAGCTTTTATTGACGGCAAGAATTTTTAATGCGTCTTATCATAAAAACAGATATAGAATTGCAGGATATTTAAATTTTAGCGACAATTTTGAAACGGGAGGTCTTGTAGACGTTTCTGTTGACAATAGATACAGTTTTTTAGATGGAATAAGCGGGCCAGGAACTGCCTTAGACCCAATTTTTGAAAACGGATACGGTTCAGTTTCTGGGCTATCTATGTGGACGGGGCATATACATCAATACGCTATATCTGGATTTTTTGACAACAATACCAACTTGATACCAATTCAATTTGAGTCTCTTCTTCCGAGACTTAGCTTTGGACCAGATGCCTTAAGCCTTGAATTAGAGTATATATATAACGTTTATGAAAATAGTCAGGAAGTAAATGCTAGCAATCCTGGACTGCGGTATGACTTTTTTAATCAAGAAGGTGAGTCTTTCTTAGAGTTATTAGAGTTTTCTTCTTGGTCTTCGATAGGAGGTTTAGATCAAGCGTCTAGCAGATCTTTTAAAACTAGCGCAAACCACGATTTTGCTATAGTTTATTATGACGAAAGAGGCAGGGCTGGATTTGCCAATCCTTTAAACTCTGTTTACGTTCCAGGGTATTCTGAGCAAGAGAGGGGGCAAGAAAAAGGCAGGGTAGAGATACAAATGTCTTTAAACCACTCTCCTCCTGACTGGGCTCATCAGTATCAAATTGTTTACGCTGGAAACAGTTCTGTTTCTAAATTTATTCAATATACTTCTGGGGGTGCTTTTTCTAAAAATGACTTAGACGCTTCAGAAGAGACTGAGTCTTTTGTTTTTGATTCTCAAGAAAATTCAACTGAAAACTCAAATAATATTTTTGTTTCTTTAAATTATCTGCAAGAAAATTCCGAGGTTTCTTATTCTAAGTCTTTTGGAGCTGTAAATAACGAGGGAGGAAACAAGCTATACAGCTATGTACCAGGAGATAAGCTCAGAATAGTATCTTATTTCAACGATAACGAGTATAAACTTTATCCTTACAAATATGAGTTTGAAGTTGTAGGGGTTCAAAGTTTTAGTCAGTCTATAGAAAACCCTTTCTACAACTCAGATTCCGAGAACGATCAAAATAACCTTGCAGCAAAAGCAAAGTCTGGAGAGTTTCTTATCTTAAAAGACAACCCTGCTGCTTTAGGTTTTACTTTAGCTGATGTCAGAAACGCTGAAAATGAAATAGATCAAACTTCTCACAAATGGAATTCTCGTACTGTTGTAGAGATTTTCTCTGTAGCTTCTCAGGTTGACAAAGAAGAAAGAGTGTATTATGAAACAGGGTCTGTTCATAACGTAGGCTTCTCTAACGACGAAAGAGTTCATCAAACAAACCCTGTAAGACTAAATCAAGGTGATGTATGGTGGAGAAGGATACCTGTTAATATCGCTAACTATAACAACGAAAGCGGAGCTTTTAACAGCATTATTAGAGTTAATGACTCGTTACCTAATTTCAAAAACGTGTTTTTAGAGTCTGAAAGTTTTAATGACACTCACCCAGGAACTCGTCAACAGCACTTTGGTAAACCTAAATTTGTGTTTCCAGGCGTAAAGCAAACAAGAAAAAGATCTTCAATTACATACTCGGATAAAAACAACTACGCCTCTAAAGCGGTTCGTTTTACTTCTTTTAATCAAGCTAAAGCTCCTTTTAAAAATCTTCCTAACGAGTACGGGTCTGTAAACTTCCTGTTAAATAACTATGATAGTTTATTTGTTGTTCAAGAAAATAAAATTAGCGCAATACCTGTTTCTAGAAATATTATATCTGATGCGTCTGGTTCTCCAAGTCTTATAGCTACGTCTAAAATATTAGGGACTCAAAAATTTTATGCTGGTGTAAACGGATGCGATAACAATCCTGAGTCTGTAACTAGAGCGGGAGAAAACATATACTTTGCAAATAAGTCTAGAAGAGAAGTTTACAAATGGAATTCTTCTAACGGGGTTCAGGTTATTTCTGACGCGGGAATGAAGACGTACTTTGACAATCTTTTTTATAACGCAATTAATAATTCTATATCACAGCAATCTAGAGTAAGGGTTACTGGAGGTTACGACCCTCAAAACGATGAGTTTATACTGTCTGTATTAAACTTTGCACCACAAATATCGGAAGGCTCAACGGATATCCCAGGGGAAGGTGGCGATGTGTATGGAGATATACCTAACCTAACCGTCATTGACGAAAGCATAGATGAAGATTTAAGTGATTTTGAAGGGAGTTCTAGTTCAGACGTTATTGAGGACTTAGAAGGCGAAGTTGAAGATTTAAATAATCAAATAGATGTTCTAGAGGATCTTGTTGCTGATGCGGAAGCAGATGTAGAAAATGTTACAGAGGACTTAAATAACGTGTTAGATATCTTAAGTGAGATTTCTTCTGCTACCAATCAAGATGATTACGGAACTGTTATTGAAGATTTTACAATTTCTGTAAATAACGAAACCATAACGGTTTCTTTTGATAATTGGACAAGTGCAATTAATCAAGCTAGTTCTATTGCTGATGGTTTACAAACTCAACTTGATGACGTAAATGATTCAAGGTTATCTGCTCTCGTACAAAGGTCAGCAGCCACAAAGAACTTTTTAGAATCCGTACAGTCTTATGTGGATTTAGTTAACTCTTTTGAGTCTATTATAAATGAGTTAAGTCTAAATGAAACCTTTGGATCTTTACAAGATGAAGTAATCTTAATTCAATCAATTTTAGATTCAGTTGTAGAAATCGATGCCAGCGAATTTAACAGCAATGGTTCTCCGTTTAACTACATTATCTATGCAGTAAGTAATGTTTCTACAAACGCATGGACTGGACAGATATCAGATAGCATAGCTGTATTATCTGGCAGTCTTGTAGGCGAGGAAACATTGAGCAGCTTTTCAGATATAGTTGCCGAGGCTGTGTCAAATGTTCAAACTACTAGCGAAAATACTGAAGAGCAGTTAAGAAACATGTTTTTAGCTGTCGATGAATTGAAAGACAGCCAACAAAACGATATATTTAAAAGTATATTTGGTGAGAAGGTTCAATCATTTATTAATGGAAAAAGTCTTATAGAGGCTTTTGATACAAATGAAGATGGGGTCTTTGACAGCGATGAAATTGTTTCTCAAGGAGACCTTAACTTATCTATGCAGAACAAACTGACTTCTGTTATAAGCAGTTTTGGAGCATCTGAAGCAGAAGCTGTTATAAATGCAATAATGAGTGTTGTGACCGCCACCGACTCAGAAGAAGTTCCTTCTACAACAGAGGGTATAAAAAACTATATTGATAAATTAGAACAGGCTGTACTTGATGCAGCGGATATAACTCCACTAACTGCGGATGACGAAGCTCTTTTAGAAGATTTAAATGTGCTTCAAAATGATTACTACACTCTTATCGGAGATGCAGATCTTGGAGATGACCAATTGGATTGGTTTAATTTAATAAATGCTGGAGAAGGCGAAAACCCTTTAGTTAACGCTACCAACACTTCTAGTATTATAGCTATTTTAGGTGAACTGCTTTTTACCTCAAGAGATGATCTAACTACTTCTGATGCCGATTTAGAAACAGCACAAGAAGATTTAATTATATCTGAAGGAAATCAAACTACATTGTCATCAGCTATAACAAAGATAAGAATGCAAATAGGAAGGCTTCTACAAAACATTTTGTTAACTGGGTTTTCTCCGCTTACTTTAAGTGAAGTCAATACTTACAATACAGAAGCTAACAGCGATTTAGCACAAAATTTAACATGGGCAAGTGCTCTTGAAAGCTCAGAAGACAACACGTTTCCTGACAGAACTAACGAGATTGTTGATCAAGCAGTAAAGGCCGCAAGCATGTTAAAAGGATTTCAAGATCTACTATCTAGCAATGTAGGAAATTTACAAAACAACCCTCAATTTGGAGAAGCTGGGTTTTATAGAGAGGAGGGTTTAATAGGAACTTTGGGGGGAAATGAAAGTTTTGTTGCTGGTGCGTCTGCGGATGACATAAGTGCTTTTGCAAGCGGAACGAGTGCGCAAGTAATGAATTTTTTAAGTGTTTTCAATCAAGCAGGTTTAGAGGCCACTGCAGGTAGTATTTCTCAAGAGGATCTGGCAGGATTTTATTTGCCTGATGAAATTTTACAAGCTTTCTCCTCACCTATTAACCCTACGGAGGCTGCTAACATTTTTGAATTTTTGGAAAACAAAGCGACTACAGGAGCAGATTTATCCACCTTGTTAAAAAGCTTAAAAGTTAATATTAACGACGCGAACCCTCAGGCTGCTACTTTTTCCAGACTTGGGACTGACTTTGATGGAGACGCTGAAGTAGGATCTGCGGATCTGTTAATCTTCTTATCTGCTTTTGGAGGCAGTCTTGAAGAACCTACTGGCAACTTTAGATGGAATCCAAATGGGGGTGGCTATATATCACAAGAAAATGAAGATCCTCAAACTTAGAATCTAAAAAACGATGCACACACCTTTTGATAGACCTGAAGATACGATAGCTTTTGACAACAAAAGAAACTTTTGGAAGAGCAGATACAGCTACGTTGCTAGTTGTTTTGCAAATTTAAATAAAAGTTTTTTTTCCAGCCCTAGAAATTTTACAAATTCTCCTTTATATTCATTTGATAGTCAAATGTATACAGTTGGAAATACACAATTTCACAGCGGGGTGGCGGTTGGAAGTAGTATAGATCTTGTTTTTAACAACAACCCTTCTTCTAACAAAGTGTATAAGTCGGTTTCTTTAGAGGGGTCTTCTAATATGGGGGGAGCGAATACATTTAAAGTTAACAATTCCCCTAACCCTTCTCAGCTAAAAACAACTGCAGTAGGGTTAGTTCAAGAAATGGGCGGAATAGTATACGGTCAGATAGGTAAGGAGATTACAGTGGGTGACGGAACATTAAGGATTTTAGGAGTAGTAAGAAGTTCTACGCCATTATCGACTCTGTTAGAAGATACAGACGTAACGGTTTTTGATCTTGTTGGTACGGTACCAGCTGGATATACTGCTAGACATATACAGATAGAATCTTCAGGTTTAAGACCTATATCTTCTTCATCTTCTGTTAAATACCTACTAACTTCACTAAATGGAAACGGCGATCCTGGTATTCCTAGTAGTATAACAACTGATACTATGTTTGAATCAGTTAGTGACACAATTATAGGTATTGGCCCCAACGGTCCGTCTTGGTACGCAAACGGATTAATTGTTTTCGATGCGCCAGGAGGAGGTGGATCTTTTGAAGAGGGTGATATTGTTCATGAAATAACACAAGGAGACATAAACGGAGACGATCCTAAGGGTCAATATGCAGAAGGAAATTTTGCTTTAATGGATATGACTGATAATTCAGATTGGGAGCTTTACGCAGTAAACGTAGAATATGAGTCTACTGATTACTCGCATGCTTCGAGATCTGGAAGAAAGCCTTCCGAAACAACTGAAGGTTAAAGAAAAAACCTTAACTTTGTGAACATAACAAAAAAATTAAAACATGGCATTTTCAGATATAACAGGAGGGCAATTTGCTGGGGCTGGAGTAATAGGAGATATTTTAGGGGGGGCAATTAATCTTTATGCAGGGAATAAGCGTAGAAATAAAGGGGATGAAATGTATACCCAGGGGAGAACTGATTTTATCGGAAACCAAGAGATCAATCAGCAAGTTTTAGATAACGCTACTAATCAACAAAACATATTTGCTAACGCGGGAAATGTTGCCTCAGAGGCTGTTAATACAGGTGTTGCTGGATCTATATCCGCAATGAGGTCAGCTTCTCCAGAGATGATGCAAGCTATTCTGCCTCAAGCAATACAGTCGGGCGCTCTGGCTCAACAAAATATAGGTTTACAAACCGCGCAAAATATTGCAAACTCTAACCAAGGGGTTGTAGACGCCGCAAACAGAAAGCAAGAAAACATAAGCTCTTTGTACGGGCAGGATATGAGCAGGGGTCAGGGCATGATAGACCAAGGGACAGCGATGATGTCTCAAGGGGCGGGTCAGATCTTAGGCGCTCCAGGACAATTGTTTAATATGGGTGTGGCTGGAAAAGAAGCTGGATTTAATTTTGGCGATGCATTATTTGCCGCTAAGGGAGGTTCAGTGAGAATACCTAAAAAAGGACAAGAGATAAAGACTTCAGGGGAGTTTAATCATGACACTAACGAGAAGTCTTTAATTGGTGAGGACGGTGGTGAAGTAGGAAAAGTTACAGGTCAAGAAGTAATCCAGGGTACAAAAGATGGGGCTGTGATAACAAACCCAGAACAAGAGCAATCAATATTTGACATGTATCAAGAACTTAAAGATAAACCTTTTACAAACGAAAACTACAAAAAGATTATATCTGTTCTAGGAGGAACTTACGAAAAAAGTCAATTTAAAATGTCATAATGGCTAGAGAAACAGAATCATCAATGGGGGCAATAGCTCCTGGAATTCAAACAAATAACATAGGGGCAATATCTACTGCTTTATGGAATTCCGCCCAGTTAAATCAAAAGCGTAGCGCTCAGGACCTTAGAGCTATTGATGCGAGAAGAAGGTCTTCAGAGAAACTTTCCGCCCAGCTAGAGGATGCAGTTGATGGACAACTGCCTTGGTGGGGAAGAGCTATTGTTCGAGACAGGATGTTTGATATACAGGAAGAAACTCAAAACTTTTCAGGTTCATATGTAGACGGGTTATCTCGTGTCTCCGAATTAGAGGATTTAGTTGGTCAAATTATGACGTTTGACTCAAACGAGTCAGGATCTAAAGCTAAAGATATTTATTCCAGCTTAATTGACAATGGAGATGATTTAAATTCTACCGCTAGACAAACCTATGAATTAGGACTGCCTCCAGGTAAAGTGTTATCTACAGACACAGAGAGTTTTGAGTTAAGATCAGACTTTTTCAACGGGGGGTTTGCTGGAATAGATTCTGACGTTCAAGACAATCCAACTTCTTACGACTGGAAAGATTACTTTACTCTTACTTCAGAAAACAGGCTAATGATTAATGGGCCTCGATTAATGGATGGGTCTTTTGACTCTGGCAATGGAACAGCTGGAGAAGCGCCTAATTCTAGACCATTTGATCAGTCTATAGCTGCAGTTAATTCTGGCAGTATATTTCAAATAGACGAAAAAGACGCTCAAGTTAGAAACTTAAACGCTATAGGCACGGACTTATTGTTAGATCAGGTTAAATCCCTTAATAGGTCTGACAGCATTAGAAGTCATGGAGGGACTGATGATGCAAACGCTAGAAGAGTTTCCGAGGATCTCATGATGAACCCAAATAAAGACGGGAAAGAAACCAGGTTGGCTGCGGCTGAGTTTTTAAAAGACAGTTACCCTAGCGTTTTTGGAAACCAACAATATGTAAAAGCTTTTAGAGATTTAGACACAGAGAGTGATTTATGGACCCCTGTTCTACAAAACGCTTTAAAAGACAAAGGAGTTATAAGCGAATTATCCAAGGGAACAGATTACGGAACAGTAGAAGATAAAGATCAGGCTGCAAATGCTGATCTTCGTGAGGAAGCTCTTACAGAGATAGGCACGGGTTGGAGACAGTATGTTTCAGACGAATCGGCTTGGTCAAGGCCTTCAGATTGGCAAGGAGCTACTATTCCAACAACAGCGGCTCAATACCCTACTTCTTCTATGCAGATACAAAAGTATGGTCTACGAATGCCAAACCCTAATTTCAACCCTGAAGACGCTGCAAAATATCAAATGTATTATGATCAAGAACAGCTTGTTGATTTACAACCTAAGTTTATTAGATCATGGACAAATGTAGATAACAACGGGGATGGGTTATCAGATGTAATAAGCTTACCTATGATGATGGTAAAGAAAACAGGAGCAGGGACTACTGGAGCAGGTGACGAGGTTCCAGAATTATTTATAGAGCTAGACAACCCTAGCGACTGGCATCAAAGCCTTAAGAAGCAACTAGAGCAGTTAATATACAAGTCTTACAAAGGAGCTTTAACGCTAGACGACTTTAGAAGCGGGAATCAACCAGACGGAAGTTCTAATAACGGAAGCTCAAGATGAATAAAGATATGATTGAACCTGAACCTATAGATAACGATTTAGCAAAACTTCTTAAAGATTACGTTGCTACGTATCAAAACCCTGAGTACAATGGGGATTGGGACGTTGTGAATTCAAAGTTTCCAGAACTAGATCAATATGACCCTCAGTTATTGAAAGATTATGTTGCGACCTACCAGAATCCTGAGTACAATGGAGACTGGAATCTTATAAACTCGAAGTTTGGTGAATTTGACCCTTTAAAAAAAAAAGACGAAAATTCAGAATCCTCTTCCAATTTGGAGATGGATTCTACGGGGTCTGTTTCACCTATGGGGGAAGCTATGGCGGAGGCGCCAGCACTAACATACGCTTCGGACTCTTTAACAGTTAATATACCTGGAGATCTAGGAACAAATGTAAGAAACTTTGGAGCTTTAGGAGAGTTTACAGACTGGTTTAGCGGAGCTGTATCTAGAGGTAGCGCTCAAGGAGAAACCGTCGATGATGCTTTAGCGTTGTTGTGGGGAGGCAAAGATGTGTCGGACTTAGATATAGAAGATTATATCAAAGACTATACGGCTATGACTTCTTTACCTCAAGCTGAGTCAATGGAGAAGTTTACTGAAATATATCAGGAAGAAGGTGGTGGCGTATGGGGTTTTTTATCTGCTTTACGTAATGAGCCAGAAGTAGCTTTAGGAACTTTAATAGAGTCTTACACTTCCATGGCAAACAAACAGTCAGCTATAGCTGCTGGAACAGTGGTAGCAGGCGGAGGAGCTACAGGTGCGGTAGTGTCTAATGTTGCTGCTCCTGCTGGATTTGTGGCAGGGGCGATAGCTTCAGCGCCCTATGCGTTTGCTGCTGCGGGAGGAACGTTAGAGCTAGCAATGTCTTTTAATGAATTTTTATCAGAAGAGCTAGATTTAGAAGGGCTAGAATTTAACGTAGAAGGGGTTCGTAAAATACTTGAAAACGAAGACGCTTTAGAAAGAATTAGAGTAAGGTCTGCTAAAAGAGCAGGCACTATAACGTTTGTGGACGCTTTATTTGGAGGTCTTGGTGGCGATTTGGCTACAAAGTCTTATAGAGCTACTGGAAAGCTTGTAGCTCCTTTGGCTACAGCCACAGCTACGGAGATTGTAGGAGGAGGGGTTGGAGAGTTGGCAGCTGAAGTAATTTCTGGTCAAGAAATTGACGCGATGTCAATTGGTTTAGAAATGACAGGTGCTGTTGGTGGAGTGACAACCACTTTAATAGGTCAGACTATGAACAGGCCTCAGACAAGTATAAATGGACAAAATTTAAAACCAAAGTCTATAAAGTCAGAAATAGAAAACGCAAGAACTATAAAGGATCTTAGAGATTTAAACATAAAAATTAAAAACGCTCCTGAACTACAAAAATTTTTTAGTGAGCGTGAATCTTATCTTGAAATTGATGAGAGTTTAAATAACAGCATTCAAGGTGACGCAAGAGAACAGATAATTAAATTAGAAATAGAGAGAAAGAAAATATTTGGTAGTCCTCTTAAATCTAACGCAAGAAGAGTAAAAGAAATTGATCAACGTATAGACGATCTTTTAGATCAAAACCTTCCCGAAGAAGAAAGAATGGTAGAAGGCAGTCAAGAGCCAGTGGTTACAACCGAGTCTGAAACTGAAACTCCTGGAGAAGGCACTGCAATAAGTGAAGTAGAAAGCCCTGGAGATAGTCCAGCTCCTGTATCTGTATTACCTCCTGAGATTCCTCGTATTCCTGTAAGAGAAAGAGAGCTTAAAGATAAACAAAGGAAAGAAGGTGTTTTTGTAGGAAAAGGAATTAAAGGATGGTTTGATGGATGGAGGAGAAGGGCCTTTAGCTCTAGAAGGTTTTTACCTAAAAGCGTAAGGAAATTTCAAGAAACTAAAGACGCTTCTGTGGCTTCTGTACTAAACTCTGTACAACAACAAAGCAATAAATTTGAAAAGCTTTTAAAGGGCTATCCTAAAGCAGACAGACTCACTATCATGAGACAGTTTGATGATATACTAAGGGGTAGGGGAGCTGTGACTGATGCGGGTCCAATAACTCTACCTAAAGACCTTCAAGACGTAGCCTACAACATGAGGTCTCAAATTGACGCTCTATCTAGACAGCTTGTAGATAACGGGTTTGTAAAAGCTGACACTAAAGAAAGCATTTTAAAAAACATGGGGGAGTACCTGACTAGATCTTACAAAACCTACGATCAAAAAAACTGGAAAGGACCTACTTCTTTAGAGGTTATACAAAAAGGAAAGAACTTTATTAGAAATCAACTCTCAGGCAGTTCTCTTCACAAAAGGGCTATCTCAAGGGAGCAGGCAAGAAATCCTAACTCTGAAGTTGATCCAAACGAAGTTCTAAACACTCTTGTAGAACAAAGGTTTAAGGACATTACCACCAAAGGTATGGACATGGAGGCATTCTGGGGGAAAGGTACAATGGGGTCTAAAGACTTAACGAGCTTAAAGCAAAAGAAAGATGTCCCACCAGAAATAAGGGCTTTAATGGGTGAGTACAGCAATCCTATACAGAATTACGCTAACACAATTAAAAAACAAATAACTCTTTTAGAAAACTCTAAGTTTCAAGAAAGAATAAGAGACGCTGGTATGGGGGTTTACTTTTTTGATGAAGCGGATGCTAGGCCTGAAGGATTTGATTACAAAATAGCGGAAGATGGTTCCTCAACTTTAGACGGGATTGCTGGGTTGTACACAACTAAAGAAATAGTAGAAGAGTTTAAAGCCATGGGGGATTCTGACAGTGGTAACTGGATGATGGATGCGTGGTCAAAAGGAGTTGGTACTGTAAAGTGGATGAAAACTTTAGGTAGTGTTGAGACTCATGCTAAAAACTTTATAGGAAACACAGCGTTTATGATGGCTAATGGTCACACAAATTTAACAAAACTGCCTTCAGCTATGAAAACAGTAATGAACGACGTGTTTAATGGGTCTAACGAAGCCTTGCAATTAAAGATGAACAGGTATATAGAGCTTGGAATAGTTAAACAAAGCGCAGGACTTGGAGAAATAAGAGATCTTTTAAGCAGTGACAACTGGGAGCAAAGAATTAATGATATTGTAAATGGAAACCCTCAAGGAAAGTGGGACGTTATAAAAAGAAAATTTAGAAAAGGCAAGGCTGGTATTGAAGACTTTTATGGAGGTACAGATGATATTTTTAAAATCTACGCTTATGAAAACGAAGTAAGCAGACAGTCCGATGCTATGTTTGGGAAACCTTATGCAGATTTAAATACAGAACAACAACAAGCTTTAGATAACAAAGTAACAGAAATAGTTAAAAACACATACCCAACATATGATCGTATACCTGGTATAGTCAAACTTATAAGTAAAGCTCCGATGGTAGGAACTTTTGTTGCGTTTACCGCTGAGTCTTACAGGACTTCTTGGAACATAGCCTCCTTAGCCGCTAAAGAGATAAAATCGGATAATCCGAAAATCAGAGCAATTGGAGCTAAAAGAATTTCAGGTGTTGGTACGTATGTATCAGGAAAAAGCTCTATAATAGGTTATGCGGGGTATGCAGCAGGTGCAGGAATTATGGGTATAGCTGGAAATGTAGTGGATTCTGACGAAGAAAAAGAAAGATTAGACGATATAAACAGATTCTCACACAGCTGGACAAAAAACAGTTCTAAATTAATATCTCAAGCTAGTGAAGGAGTAATATCATTTAGAGATATGGATGGCTCTGATCCGTTTGGAGCTCAGAGCCAGATGCTAAACGCTGCTCTTGCTGGAGAAAACCCAATGGATTCTTTTATTAAAAGCATGGAAGCAGGACTTGAAGACTTTGTATCCCCAGACATTTTATATAAAAATTTAGAAGATTTAAAATCAAACAACAGTGTATACAACGAAACGGAAGATTTCAGTACACAACTACAAGATGTGATGATTTTTTTAGGCAGAACGTTTGAGCCAGGAACAATAAACACTATAAGAAGATGGAGAAAATCAGACGACCTTAAAGAAGAGTTTTTTTCAACAATAACAGGAATGAAAAATTATGACATCCCTGTAGATAAAGCTTTTTACTACAACACAAAAGACAATGGAGAGCTATTAAGTAAAGCTCAGAAAATTATCTACAGTGACGAATATGAAGGTAACCCTGAAGCAGCTCATGCAGCTTCCGTGAAGGCTGAAGTACGAATTCTACAAGAAATGTCTAACGATTACCACGCTGCTATTCGCTTAGGAGTAGAGCCATACAAGCTTTTAAAAACAATGGATAAACTACGGGGGATGTCATCAAATCTAATGAGTCAAATAATTAGCGGTGACATTAAAGGCTCTCCATTAAGACCGCCAAACCCAGAATATAACAAGTAAAAAATGAAAGACAAGAAGAAAATTAAAGACACTAAGCTAGGAGCTTGGTTGTCAGAGAAGGCTCCGAGCATATTAGGCGTAGTAGGCGATCTATTACCAGACAGCGGTGCGTTAGGGGTAGTTAAGAATTTAATAGACAAGGATGATAGTGTTGACTCTGCGGAGGCTCAACGAGTCATAGACGCAGAGGTAAGGTTTCAGGAGAATGTTACGGAACGTTGGAAAGCTGACATGGGAAGTGATGTAAAGCTTGCTAAGCTAATAAGACCTCTGACTCTTATTGCACTGATGTTCATGTTTATGGTGACTATGGTTGCGGATTCTGTAGATGGGTGGCCTTTTAGCGTTAAGGATTCTTACGTAGATTTGTTACAGATATTAATGATGACTGCCTTCGGTGCGTATTTTGCAGGGAGGACTATAGAAAAATCTAAAAAATAATGCGTAAAGTATTACTAGCCACTTTGTTAGCTTTGTTTACCTTGAGTCAAGGTTTAAGTCAAGGTGTTGTTAAAAAATTCTTTAAGTACAGCACGGCTTACGCTTCTTTTAATCAGTCCAACTCTATGGTTCAAGAGGATGTTTACGCTGTAAGAGATGGCGTATTAACAGTGATCCCCATGGAGTATGAACCCAACTACACTTTTTCCATAGGGTTAAGGAAGCTAGCTAGGTTTAAATACGAAATCAAAGCAAAGAATTTCTATGACGGATCAGAAGTGTCCATGTCGGAAGAAGCTAACGTAGGTAATGTAAGCGGTTTTGAGTACGTGTTTGAGCGCTCGGAGGTAAGGCTTACGGGTAGAGAGTCTATGGACCAGAGATACTTCCTTAGACACCTCTCTAAATGGTTCGTAGCTGAGTTAGATTTCTTGGAGAACGGAAGAGCCGATGTAAAGTATCTGGAAGCTGCTTTAAAGTTACGCGTTAAGGTAGGTAAAAAACTAAATTTTACTGCAGGTGTAGCGGGTCGTAGGCATCCATCTTACACGGTAGCCCCTATTGAGGATTGGATAGAAGAAAACTCAGGGGCGTGGTGGTTATTAGCTTATGATTACAACTACACAGACAGCTGGGTTTACGTTGACTCTAACGATGACGGGGAGTATACTAATGGGGAGTGGAGCGATTGGGAATGGTATGGACCTGAAGGTGACTTAGTAGCAGAAACCGACTCCGAGTTTAGAAGATATAAATATGGGAAGATCGTTAACGATTACAACAGAGACGTAAGAAGCTTACTACCAAACCAATACCAGATATCAGCTGCAGTAGGGGTTGACTTTTACCACTACTCTAAAGACTTTTGGTTGCACACTTGGGCTAATGTTATGCCTTATCACAAAGAGTTT
>Ga0075444_10000667_pt1 | contig 20554 bp, 10 predicted proteins | sample CoawatmetaG01DNA_FD_76836 | JGI IMG/M metagenome (GOLD analysis project Ga0075444, IMG submission 76836) | Marine microbial communities from the West Antarctic Peninsula - Coastal water metaG017-DNA | ecosystem: Environmental > Aquatic > Marine > Coastal | place: Atlantic Ocean: West Antarctic... | reverse complement strand
CCTTCCTGCCGCATGATTCGCCACTGGGCAAATTAATGCATACTTCAACCCAATCTCTCTTGCTAGAGAAGCTTCTGGCATACCTGTCATTCCAACAATACTTGCTCCATCATTTTCATAGCGGTTAATCTCAGCGGCTGACTCAAGCCTAGGCCCCTGCACTGATGCATAAACAGCATTTGCATGGTTTTTTATTTTTAAAGTTTTAGATACCGTTAAAAAACTATTCCGCAAATTATTATCAAAAGGAAAGGTAAAGTCAATATGTTTTACTGGGCTTTTAATTCCATCAAAAAAAGTATTTTTTCTACCAAAAGTGTAATCGATAATTTGATTAGGAAATACAAAGTCTCCAGGCATAAATTCTGTGTCAATAGAGCCAACAGTATTTATTCCAATAAGATTTTTAACCCCAACCGAATGAAGGGCCCATATATTTGCTTGATAATTAATTAAGTGCGGAGGAATGGAGTGAATTTTTCCATGTCTGGCCAAGAAAATCACTTTGTTGGATCCAAGCATTCCAAAAGTTAAGGGTTCTGAAGTCTGTCCATAAGGAGTTTTAATAACCTCTTTTTTTTCAACTATTAAATCCTCAATTTCACCTAAGCCTGTACCACCGATAATTCCAAACATATTTTTTTCCTATGCAATAAAATAATTTAACAACTATGTCATACTTTATTTATGAGACATTATATTACCTTGGAGGCAGGAAAAGAAAGTAAAAAACATTATGAGAACTTTCCTGTAGCTACCTTTCTTTACCCAAAAAATATTCGAGAAGCTGCAATAATTCTCTATCAATTTGCACGAACAGCAGATGATATAGCAGATGAAGGAAGTTTTACTAAAAAAGAAAGGTTAGAAAATTTAAAAATTTATCAATTAAATTTAAATAAAATAAAAAAAAATAATTTAAATGTAGATTTATTATTTCTTGATATTTACAAAATAATTAATCAATTTCAAATTCCTATGAATTTACTTCAAAAATTTATCGATGCATTTAAACAAGATATCGTTAATAATCGCTATACAAATTTTGATGAATTTATTGATTATGCTAATAAAGCAGCTGCTCCAGCAGGTGAAATAATCTTACGTTTATTTGGAGAAGATACAAAAAAAAATATTATTTATTCAAATTCAATCTGTCATGCATTGGCACTTATTGGAATTAGCCAAGACTTTTATGAAGATATATTAAAAGACCGGTTATATATTCCAACCAATGAGATGGTAAAGTTTAATCTAGAGATATCTGATATTCGTAATAAAAAATTTAATGTTAATTGGAAAATATATAAGAAATTTTGGTTGCAGCGGATTGATCGAATATTAATACAAGGCCTTCCTTTAATTTCGAATACAAAAGGAAGGCTAAGATTACAAATCAAAATTATGTTTAGTGCAGCAAATTTATTATTGAATAGAATGAAAAATGAAGATTGTGATTTATTTAATAACCCTCCTAAACTATCCAAAATAGATTGGTTACTATTATTTTGTCGATGTATCCTTACTAAATGAGTCCTCAAGATTATTGCAAACAAAAAACTAAAGAAAGTCATTCTAGCTTTTTATTTGCCTTCATATTTCTAGGGCAAAAAAAAAGAAATGCCTTAACTGCACTTTATGCATTTTGTCGAGAAGTTGATGATATAGCTGATGAATGTAAGGAATACAATATTGGTAAAAGTAAATTAGACTGGTGGCGATTGGAAATTGATCGGTTGTACAATAATAAACCTCAACACCCAATCACTAAAGCTTTAGAGCCATATATAAGCGATTACGAGCTTGATAAGGCTTACTTTATTGAGATTATTAATGGTATGGAGATGGACCTTAATTTTAATCGTTACGACAACTTTAAGCAGCTTCAACTTTATTGCTATCGAGTTGCATCAACTGTGGGTATATTATCTGCCCAAATTTTTGGATATAAAGATGCAAAGACTCTAAAATATGCACATAACCTTGGGGTAGCCTTGCAGCTAACTAATATTATTAGAGACATCGGTGAGGATGCAAAAAGGGGTCGAATTTATATCCCACTCGACGAACTTAAAAAGTTTAATATTACTGAAACAGAAATTCTTAAATATATTAATGATAAAAAAATAGAAGATTTAGTTATCAATCAAACACAACGTGCGCATTATTATTATAAGCTTGCTATTGATAGCCTCCCTGGTGTGGATAAAGTTAGTCAAAAGCCAGGTTTAATGATGGGGAATATTTACTATGTGATGTTATCTAAAATTGCAAAGGACAGTCCAGAAAATATACTTAACCAAAAAATAGGGCTATCAAGTTTAAGAAAACTGTTAATTGTTCTGCTTACCTCTTTTAATTACCAATGGATTAAATAACTATTGCTTAATTAAATCTAAAGCCTGAGAAAGATTTTCAACTGGTAATATTTCAATCCCTTTAATCTTTTGTTTGGCTTGATTTGCTTTTGGAATAATCGCACGAGTAAATCCTAATTTAGCAGCCTCTTTAAGTCTTTCTTGGCCCCTTTGAACTGGTCGGACTTCACCCGCTAAACCAATCTCCCCAAATATAACTGTTTTTTGGTCTAATGGTTGATCTTTAAAGGATGATACGATTGCACATAGAATAGCCAAATCAACTCCTGGCTCTGTTATTTTTACGCCGCCAACGGCATTTACAAATACATCTTGATCATAACAGGCAAGTCCAGCATGTCTATTTAAAGAGGCTAGTAACATAGCTAATCGGTTTTGATCTAATCCTACCGAAAGCCTTTTAGGGGATTGTCCATGAGAGCCGTCAACTAAAGCTTGAATTTCTATTAACATAGGCCTTGAGCCTTCTTGAATACAAGTAATACATGACCCATTAACTTGCTTATGATGATGTGACAAAAACAAAGCTGATGGGTTGGTCACCTCTTTAAGGCCTTTCTCTGTCATTGCGAATACGCCCAGTTCATTTACTGCACCATATCTATTTTTAAATGCACGAATCATTCTAAAGCTTGAGCTTGGATCCCCTTCAAAGTAAAGCACGGTATCAACAATATGCTCTAAAACTCTTGGGCCAGCCAAAGTTCCTTCCTTTGTTACATGCCCAACAAGAATCATTGTAATATCTAATTGTTTAGCAATTCTTGTGAGCTGAGCTGAGCACTCTCTAACCTGAGTTACTGAGCCAGGTGCTGAAGTAATTTCTTCAGAGTAAATTGTTTGAATTGAATCAATCACAACCACATTAGGCTTGTTCTTTTCAACAGTTTGAACTATTTTTTCTAAATTAATCTCAGATAAAATTGAAATATCTGAAACCTCAAGCTCTAAACGCTTTGCTCGCATCGCAATTTGTTGTGAAGACTCTTCACCGCTAATGTAAATAACGTTACAAGGATCACTTGGGTCTTGTGTTATTTTTGATAAAGCTTGAATTAGTATTGTTGACTTACCAATTCCAGGATCACCTCCTAATAAAATAACTCCGCCAGGAACAAATCCACCACCTAAAACACGGTCAAATTCTGAAATTTTTGTTTGTCTTTTTAAAATATTTATTGTTTCAACTTCGCTTAATTTTATTAATTCATTCGATTTTGCTAAAGAAGCATATCTTTTTACGCCCTTTGCCTCTATAAGGCTTTCTACTAATGTGTTCCACCCAAAACAATGAAGGCATTGCCCCTGCCACTTAGTGGATTGTCCACCACACTCCGTACACTGATAAACAATTTTACTTTTAGGCATTGATATTCCTTAAAGGGACTCTTTGAGAGGCTGAAATAGCACAAATTAACTCGTAACCAACTGTACCTGAGCATTGTGCAACAGAATCCACAAAAACTTGCTCTCCCCATAGTTCTACGTTTGAACCAATACTTGCACTTGGGATTTGTGTTAAGTCAACATACAACATATCCATTGATACACGCCCTACTAAAGAAGAGAGGTGACCATCAATTGCAACAGGTGTTCCATTTTTAGCATGTCTCGGATAGCCATCTGCATAACCGCACGCCACAATCCCAATCCTCATATCTTTATTTGCTTTAAAACCTAATCCATATCCAACCGAATTTCCAGCTTTAATGTTTTGAACTGCAATTATTTTTGACATTAATGACATTGCTGGCATTAGCTCTAAATCTTTAGCAGTTTTATTTTCAAATGGGGAAAGACCATAAAGCATAATTCCTGGTCTTATCCAGTCTAGTCTAGACTCAGGGTATTTGATAATGGCAGCCGAATTTGCGACTGAGGCAGGGTAATTATAGTTATCAGATATTAAATTAAAGATGCCAAGCTGTTTTTCTATCCCCTCTTCTTCATCTGCAGTCGCAAAGTGCGTCATTAAAACAATATCTTCAATATGTGGATTACCACTTAAAGACTCAAGCAAATAATTTATTTCGTCTGGCATAAAACCTAATCGATTCATTCCTGTATTAATTTTTAAATGTATATTAATTGGAAATATTGGTTTTACTTGATTAATTAACTCAATTTGTCTTTGATTGTGAATAGTTATATTAATTCTTAATTTTGAAGCAATATTAACTTCATCCTTATCAAAAAAACCTTCTAACAATAGTATGGTTTGCTTAAATTTATTTTCTCGTAGTTGCATCGCTTCATTAATTGAAAGAACTGCAAAACCATCGGAAGACTTTAATGTTTTGGCTACATCTAATAAACTATGGCCATATGCATTTGCTTTTAAAACAGACATTACTTTGCTTTGCTTTGCTATTTTTTTTATATGATTAAGGTTGTTTAATAGCGCTTGGTGATTAATCGTTGCTTTAAGTGGTCTCATTAAATTTTAATAGCCTGGAGACTCATATCCCGGATTTGCATAATTCTCAAACCGCGTAAATTCACCTACAAAAGTTAGCTTAACTGTACCAATTGGGCCACTCCTTTGTTTAGCTAAAATTATTTCAGCAATTCCTTTATCAGCCGACTCTGGGTTATAAACTTCGTCTCGATATATAAACATAATCACGTCTGCATCTTGCTCGATAGCCCCAGATTCCCTTAAATCCGACATTTGAGGTCTTTTATCTGGTCGGCTATCTACATTCCTGTTAAGTTGAGATAGTGCAACAACTGGGACATTTAACTCTTTAGCCAGTGACTTTAATGAGCGAGAAATTTCAGATATTTCGGTGGCTCTATTTTCACCCTGCTGACCGCCTAATGCCGACATAAGTTGAATATAATCAACGACTATTAGTCCCAACCCACCTTCAGTAGAGCGATGTAATCTTCTTGCACGCGCTCTCAGTTCGTAAGAGTTAAGCGCTGAGCCCTCATCGATGAAAAGTGGTGCTTCATTAAGGCGCCCTAAACCATCAGCAATTTTTGCCCAATAATCTTCATCCATTTTTCCAGTTCGCATTTTTTGCTGATTAACTTTAGAAACCGCTCCAAGAAGTCTTGTCACTATTTGCTCCGATCCCATCTCCATTGAAAATATAGCAACTGCTTTATTTTGATCTACTCCACAAGCTTCAGCAATATTCATTGCTAATGCGGTTTTACCCATAGAAGGTCTTCCGGCGACAATTACTAATTCCCCACCATGAAGTCCAGTAGTTAAGTTATCTAAATCTGTAAAGCCAGTAGATAGACCAGTTACAGTTCCAGGATTTTGACCTCTCTCTTCCAGATCTCTTACAACTTGAGCTACAACGGCTTGGAAATCTTTATAGCCTAACCTATTACTCTCAGATTCAGCAATAGCAAATAACTTGGCCTCCATTTCATCTAATAATTGCTGTGCATCTTTTCCTTTTGGCAAAAAAGCACCTTCAACAATATCTGAACCTACGGTAATTAAGTTACGTAAAATTGAGTTATCACGAATAATTTTTGCGTAGCCTCTAATATTAGCAACTGAAGGCATATTTTCTGCAAGACTTCCAAGGTATGACATACCTCCAGTTGAAGCTAGTTCAGAATTTTTTTCCAATGATTCAGCAACAGTAATAATATCTGCTGGATTACTTGAGTTAATGAGATTCGTTATATGTATAAATATTTGTTTATGATCTTGCCTGTAAAAATCTTTTGAAGAAATGGTGTCAGCTACCTGATCTAATGCAGAGTTATCAATCAATAAACCGCCCAACAAAGATTGTTCGGCCTCGATAGAATGAGGGGGAAGTTTTAAATTTTTAATTTGATCATCAGCCATAACATGATTATAACCAATAAAAAAAAAGCTGCCCTATTGGCAGCTTAATTAAATAAAAATAATTATATTATTCCTCGCCGATTACAACGACTTTTATTTCTAGATTAACCTCTTGATGAAGAGTTAAAGCAATCATATGCTCACCAGTATTCTTCAATGGTCCGTCAGGCATTCTAATTTCAGACTTAATAATTTCATGGCCCGCATTAGTTAGAGCCTCGGTAATGTCAATGTTACTTACTGAACCAAAGAGTTTTCCATCAATTCCTGATTTTTGTTTAATTTCGAGAACAAAGCCCTCTAAATCTTTAAGTCTTTTTTGAGCTACTTTTAATAAAGCTGCTTGTTGCTTTTCAATATCTGAACGTTTAATTTCAAACTCAGCCTTATTTGATTCAGTCGCTCTTTTTGCTTTTCCTTGTGGAATTAAAAAATTTCTACCATAGCCGTCCTTAACATTTACTATGTCACCTAATTCACCAAGATTTATGATTTTTTCTAATAAAATTATTTCCATAAGAGCTCCTTAGTGTTTGTCAGTAAATGGTAAAAGTGCTAAAAATCTTGCCTTCTTTACAGCAGTTGTTAATTGTCTTTGATATCTAGATTTAGTACCAGTTATTCTAGCTGGTATTAATTTACCATTTTCAGTGATGAAATCTTTTAGAAGGCTAACATCTTTATAGTCAACTTCCTTGATACCTTCTGCAGAAAATCTACAATAACGTCTTCTTTTATACATATCTCTAGCCATTTTTTATTCTCCCTCTTTCTCTGATTTTTCGACAGGCTCTACTTTTTCGACAGGCTCTGCTTTTTCGACAGGCTCTACTTTTTCGACAGGCTCTACTTTTTTAGGCTCTACTTTTTTAGGCTCTACTTTTGTTGGCTCTACTTTTGTTGGCTCTTGAATTTTTTTATCACCAACTAGCGACTTAGACTTTTCTTCTCTCATCATTGGTGATTGAGAGGTTATCGAAGTTTTTGTTGCAAAAAGAAGATGGCGAATAATTGCATCATTAAATTTAAAAGTATGTTCAATTTCAGCTAAAGTATCTAGATTACATTCGATGTTCATTAATACATAATGAGCTTTATGAATTTTTTGAATTGGATATGCAAGTTGGAGTCTGCCCCAATCTTCTAGTCTATGAACTGCTCCTTTACTTGCCTTTATTAATGCTTGGTATTTTTCGATCATGGCTGGGACTTGCTCACTTTGATCGGGATGAACAATAAATACTAATTCGTAGTGTCGCATAAAATTCCTTATGGTTAAAGCTTCCAACTTTATTGTTGTGAAGCAAGGATTCAAAGAATAAGTATTATATTGTTTTTTATAATAAAATCAATGACATTTCTAAATTAAATTCTATCTTTAATATTAGCTCCATATATTTTTTCTTTTAAATACTTAACCTGATCTCTGACGTTTGCTGCTTTTTCAAACTCTAAATTTCTAGCAGAAACTTGCATTGATTTTTCTAATTTTGCTATCTCTTTAATTATCTCAGGCTCAGTTAAGTCCTCATATTTTCTATTTTCTTTTCTTAAAGCTCTCTCTTTTTTATGTTCCTCAACATCCTCAAGAGTTTCAATAATATCTTTAACTTTTTTTACAATCCCAACTGGAGTAATATTATTATCTTGATTAAATTTCATTTGTTTTTTTCTTCGTCTATCTGTTTCGTCAATCGCTGCTTTCATACTCTTGGTTATTTTATTACCATAAAAAATTACTTGCCCATTCAGATTTCTTGCTGCTCTTCCAGACGTTTGAATTAAAGACCTCTCAGATCTTAAAAATCCTTCTTTATCAGCATCTAAAATAGCAACTAGTGATACTTCTGGAATATCCAAACCTTCCCTAAGAAGATTGATACCAACTACGACATCGAATTTACCAATTCTTAAATCACGAATAATTTCCACTCTTTCGACTGTATCAATTTCGGAATGAAGGTATCTTACTTTAATACCATGCTCATTAAGGTAATCAGTCAAATCTTCAGACATCCGCTTAGTTAATGTAGTTACTAATACCCTTTCTTTTAGGTCTACTCTTTTTCTAATTTCCCCTAATAAGTCGTCTACCTGGCTATCAGCAGGTTTCACAATAATTTCTGGATCGATCAATCCAGTTGGGCGAGCAACTTGTTCAACAATTATCTTTGAATGATTGGCTTCATAGTCTGCAGGCGTTGCACTAACAAAAATACATTGGCGCATTACTGCTTCGAACTCTTCAAACCTTAATGGTCTATTATCGTGTGCAGAGGGCAGACGAAAGCCATAGTTAACTAAATTTTCTTTTCTAGCCCTATCCCCTTTGGACATGCCGCCTATTTGAGGAATTGTTACATGACTTTCATCGATAATCATTATTGAATTTTTAGGAAGGTAATCTAGTAAAGTTGGCGCTGGATCTCCTTCTTTTCTTCCAGATAGATGGCGGGAATAGTTTTCAATACCCTTACAAAATCCTATCTCATTAAGCATTTCAATATCAAACTTCGTTCTTTGTTCTATACGTTGCGCTTCAACTAACTTACCCTCGCTTACAAAATCTTTAACCCTATCTACCAATTCAATTTTTATCCTATCAATTGCCCTTAATGTACTATCTCTAGGTGTAACATAATGACTAGATGGATAAACAGTAAAGGCTTTAACTTTCCCAAATAATTGACCAGTCAATGGATCAAATGCTGTAATTGACTCAATAACATCGTCAAATAAACTTATACGGATTGCTGTTTCTGAATTTTCAGCAGGAAAAATATCTATAGTATCGCCACGAACCCTAAAAACCCCTCGTGAAAAATCAAAATCATTCCTTGTATATTGCATAGATAGTAAACGTAAAATTATATTTCTTTGCAGTAATTTTTCTCCAACATTTATATATAAAACCATTCCTTGATAATCAACAGGATCGCCAATACCATAAATAGCTGACACTGTAGCAACAATAACCGAATCATCTCTTTCCAATAATGCCTTAGTGGCCGACAGTCTCATTTGTTCGATATGGTCATTGATGCTTGAATCTTTCTCAATAAAAACATCCCTTCCTGGAACATAAGCTTCTGGCTGATAATAATCGTAATAAGATACAAAGTATTCCACAGAATTATTTGGGAAAAATTCTTTAAATTCAGAATAAAGTTGAGCTGCAAGAGTTTTGTTTGGTGCCATAACAATCGCGGGTCTGCCTGTTTTTGCGATAACATTAGCTATAGTATAAGTTTTACCAGATCCAGTAACACCAAGAAGTGTCTGAAATTTTTCACCTGATTCAATACCATGAGATAATTTCTCTATTGCTTTAGGCTGATCACCTGCTGGCATGAAGGGTTGATGTAATTCAAATGGACTATTAGGAAACTTTTGGTTCAAAATTTAAACTTATACAGTGCAAAAGACTTATTTTAACAGTTTGAGAACTTTAATAGATACAATTAGTCGAGATAATACAAATTTAATTTACAAGGTTAGCTATGAAACAATTCTTTCTGTTACTTACATTATTAATTCATACATCTTTTGCTGGAGCTTTTGATCGAGCTGCTTTATTGAAAGCTTTTGGTTCAATAGTTATGGTTCGAGGCTATACTGAAAGCGGAAGTCTTGCATATGGTTCTGGGGTTATAGTTGGAAAAGGTGAAGTAATAACTAATTGTCACGTCTTAAGAAGGACGAAAGCCCCTTGGGTCTCACAAGGTGAGGATAGTTATTCTATTACCGACATAAGGATCGATACATGGCATGATTTATGTTTACTTAATATCCACAATTTAAATAAAGATCCAATATCAATTGGAAGTAGTAAAAATCTTGTAAAAGGCCAATCTTTAGCTGCCATTGGTCATTCTAGTGGGGCACCAGTTCCATTAACTTCAGGTGGGTATGTAGTCTCTACATATGACTATGATGAAGGGAAAATTATATTGAGTTCAGCAAAATTTCGACTAGGCGCAAGTGGCAGTGGTTTATTTGACATGAAAGGAAATTTAGTTGGAATTAATACATTTAAAACAACAGGTTATGGTTCCTATTATGCGATGCCAATTGACTGGCCAGTCAATTGGCATCGCATAATAGGAACCATAACCTGTTGTTTTAAATGTATTAATTCCAACTAAATTTCCTTTCATGTCAAATAAACCACTGCCACTTGCGCCTAGTCGAAATTTTGCTGAACTCAATATAATTTTCCCTTCATCATAGTCATATGTAGAGACTACATACCCACCTGAAGTTAATGGAACTGGTGCCCCACTAGAATGACCAATGGCAGCTAAAGATTGGCCTTTTACAAGATTTTTACTACTTCCAATTGATATTGGATCTTTATTTAAATTGTGGATATTAAGTAAACATAAATCATGCCATGTATCGATCCTTATGTCGGTAATAGAATAACTATCCTCACCTTGTGAGACCCAAGGGGCTTTCGTCCTTCTTAAGACGTGACAATTAGTTATTACTTCACCTTTTCCAACTATAACCCCAGAACCATATGCAAGACTTCCGCTTTCAGTATAGCCTCGAACCATAACTATTGAACCAAAAGCTTTCAATAAAGCAGCTCGATCAAAAGCTCCAGCAAAAGATGTATGAATTAATAATGTAAGTAACAGAAAGAATTGTTTCATAGCTAACCTTGTAAATTAAATTTGTATTATCTCGACTAATTGTATCTATTAAAGTTCTCAAACTGTTAAAATAAGTCTTTTGCACTGTATAAGTTTAAATTTTGAACCAAAAGTTTCCTAATAGTCCATTTGAATTACATCAACCCTTCATGCCAGCAGGTGATCAGCCTAAAGCAATAGAGAAATTATCTCATGGTATTGAATCAGGTGAAAAATTTCAGACACTTCTTGGTGTTACTGGATCTGGTAAAACTTATACTATAGCTAATGTTATCGCAAAAACAGGCAGACCCGCGATTGTTATGGCACCAAACAAAACTCTTGCAGCTCAACTTTATTCTGAATTTAAAGAATTTTTCCCAAATAATTCTGTGGAATACTTTGTATCTTATTACGATTATTATCAGCCAGAAGCTTATGTTCCAGGAAGGGATGTTTTTATTGAGAAAGATTCAAGCATCAATGACCATATCGAACAAATGAGACTGTCGGCCACTAAGGCATTATTGGAAAGAGATGATTCGGTTATTGTTGCTACAGTGTCAGCTATTTATGGTATTGGCGATCCTGTTGATTATCAAGGAATGGTTTTATATATAAATGTTGGAGAAAAATTACTGCAAAGAAATATAATTTTACGTTTACTATCTATGCAATATACAAGGAATGATTTTGATTTTTCACGAGGGGTTTTTAGGGTTCGTGGCGATACTATAGATATTTTTCCTGCTGAAAATTCAGAAACAGCAATCCGTATAAGTTTATTTGACGATGTTATTGAGTCAATTACAGCATTTGATCCATTGACTGGTCAATTATTTGGGAAAGTTAAAGCCTTTACTGTTTATCCATCTAGTCATTATGTTACACCTAGAGATAGTACATTAAGGGCAATTGATAGGATAAAAATTGAATTGGTAGATAGGGTTAAAGATTTTGTAAGCGAGGGTAAGTTAGTTGAAGCGCAACGTATAGAACAAAGAACGAAGTTTGATATTGAAATGCTTAATGAGATAGGATTTTGTAAGGGTATTGAAAACTATTCCCGCCATCTATCTGGAAGAAAAGAAGGAGATCCAGCGCCAACTTTACTAGATTACCTTCCTAAAAATTCAATAATGATTATCGATGAAAGTCATGTAACAATTCCTCAAATAGGCGGCATGTCCAAAGGGGATAGGGCTAGAAAAGAAAATTTAGTTAACTATGGCTTTCGTCTGCCCTCTGCACACGATAATAGACCATTAAGGTTTGAAGAGTTCGAAGCAGTAATGCGCCAATGTATTTTTGTTAGTGCAACGCCTGCAGACTATGAAGCCAATCATTCAAAGATAATTGTTGAACAAGTTGCTCGCCCAACTGGATTGATCGATCCAGAAATTATTGTGAAACCTGCTGATAGCCAGGTAGACGACTTATTAGGGGAAATTAGAAAAAGAGTAGACCTAAAAGAAAGGGTATTAGTAACTACATTAACTAAGCGGATGTCTGAAGATTTGACTGATTACCTTAATGAGCATGGTATTAAAGTAAGATACCTTCATTCCGAAATTGATACAGTCGAAAGAGTGGAAATTATTCGTGATTTAAGAATTGGTAAATTCGATGTCGTAGTTGGTATCAATCTTCTTAGGGAAGGTTTGGATATTCCAGAAGTATCACTAGTTGCTATTTTAGATGCTGATAAAGAAGGATTTTTAAGATCTGAGAGGTCTTTAATTCAAACGTCTGGAAGAGCAGCAAGAAATCTGAATGGGCAAGTAATTTTTTATGGTAATAAAATAACCAAGAGTATGAAAGCAGCGATTGACGAAACAGATAGACGAAGAAAAAAACAAATGAAATTTAATCAAGATAATAATATTACTCCAGTTGGGATTGTAAAAAAAGTTAAAGATATTATTGAAACTCTTGAGGATGTTGAGGAACATAAAAAAGAGAGAGCTTTAAGAAAAGAAAATAGAAAATATGAGGACTTAACTGAGCCTGAGATAATTAAAGAGATAGCAAAATTAGAAAAATCAATGCAAGTTTCTGCTAGAAATTTAGAGTTTGAAAAAGCAGCAAACGTCAGAGATCAGGTTAAGTATTTAAAAGAAAAAATATATGGAGCTAATATTAAAGATAGAATTTAATTTAGAAATGTCATTGATTTTATTATAAAAAACAATATAATACTTATTCTTTGAATCCTTGCTTCACAACAATAAAGTTGGAAGCTTTAACCATAAGGAATTTTATGCGACACTACGAATTAGTATTTATTGTTCATCCCGATCAAAGTGAGCAAGTCCCAGCCATGATCGAAAAATACCAAGCATTAATAAAGGCAAGTAAAGGAGCAGTTCATAGACTAGAAGATTGGGGCAGACTCCAACTTGCATATCCAATTCAAAAAATTCATAAAGCTCATTATGTATTAATGAACATCGAATGTAATCTAGATACTTTAGCTGAAATTGAACATACTTTTAAATTTAATGATGCAATTATTCGCCATCTTCTTTTTGCAACAAAAACTTCGATAACCTCTCAATCACCAATGATGAGAGAAGAAAAGTCTAAGTCGCTAGTTGGTGATAAAAAAATTCAAGAGCCAACAAAAGTAGAGCCAACAAAAGTAGAGCCTAAAAAAGTAGAGCCTAAAAAAGTAGAGCCTGTCGAAAAAGTAGAGCCTGTCGAAAAAGCAGAGCCTGTCGAAAAAGTAGAGCCTGTCGAAAAATCAGAGAAAGAGGGAGAATAAAAAATGGCTAGAGATATGTATAAAAGAAGACGTTATTGTAGATTTTCTGCAGAAGGTATCAAGGAAGTTGACTATAAAGATGTTAGCCTTCTAAAAGATTTCATCACTGAAAATGGTAAATTAATACCAGCTAGAATAACTGGTACTAAATCTAGATATCAAAGACAATTAACAACTGCTGTAAAGAAGGCAAGATTTTTAGCACTTTTACCATTTACTGACAAACACTAAGGAGCTCTTATGGAAATAATTTTATTAGAAAAAATCATAAATCTTGGTGAATTAGGTGACATAGTAAATGTTAAGGACGGCTATGGTAGAAATTTTTTAATTCCACAAGGAAAAGCAAAAAGAGCGACTGAATCAAATAAGGCTGAGTTTGAAATTAAACGTTCAGATATTGAAAAGCAACAAGCAGCTTTATTAAAAGTAGCTCAAAAAAGACTTAAAGATTTAGAGGGCTTTGTTCTCGAAATTAAACAAAAATCAGGAATTGATGGAAAACTCTTTGGTTCAGTAAGTAACATTGACATTACCGAGGCTCTAACTAATGCGGGCCATGAAATTATTAAGTCTGAAATTAGAATGCCTGACGGACCATTGAAGAATACTGGTGAGCATATGATTGCTTTAACTCTTCATCAAGAGGTTAATCTAGAAATAAAAGTCGTTGTAATCGGCGAGGAATAATATAATTATTTTTATTTAATTAAGCTGCCAATAGGGCAGCTTTTTTTTTATTGGTTATAATCATGTTATGGCTGATGATCAAATTAAAAATTTAAAACTTCCCCCTCATTCTATCGAGGCCGAACAATCTTTGTTGGGCGGTTTATTGATTGATAACTCTGCATTAGATCAGGTAGCTGACACCATTTCTTCAAAAGATTTTTACAGGCAAGATCATAAACAAATATTTATACATATAACGAATCTCATTAACTCAAGTAATCCAGCAGATATTATTACTGTTGCTGAATCATTGGAAAAAAATTCTGAACTAGCTTCAACTGGAGGTATGTCATACCTTGGAAGTCTTGCAGAAAATATGCCTTCAGTTGCTAATATTAGAGGCTACGCAAAAATTATTCGTGATAACTCAATTTTACGTAACTTAATTACCGTAGGTTCAGATATTGTTGAAGGTGCTTTTTTGCCAAAAGGAAAAGATGCACAGCAATTATTAGATGAAATGGAGGCCAAGTTATTTGCTATTGCTGAATCTGAGAGTAATAGGTTAGGCTATAAAGATTTCCAAGCCGTTGTAGCTCAAGTTGTAAGAGATCTGGAAGAGAGAGGTCAAAATCCTGGAACTGTAACTGGTCTATCTACTGGCTTTACAGATTTAGATAACTTAACTACTGGACTTCATGGTGGGGAATTAGTAATTGTCGCCGGAAGACCTTCTATGGGTAAAACCGCATTAGCAATGAATATTGCTGAAGCTTGTGGAGTAGATCAAAATAAAGCAGTTGCTATATTTTCAATGGAGATGGGATCGGAGCAAATAGTGACAAGACTTCTTGGAGCGGTTTCTAAAGTTAATCAGCAAAAAATGCGAACTGGAAAAATGGATGAAGATTATTGGGCAAAAATTGCTGATGGTTTAGGGCGCCTTAATGAAGCACCACTTTTCATCGATGAGGGCTCAGCGCTTAACTCTTACGAACTGAGAGCGCGTGCAAGAAGATTACATCGCTCTACTGAAGGTGGGTTGGGACTAATAGTCGTTGATTATATTCAACTTATGTCGGCATTAGGCGGTCAGCAGGGTGAAAATAGAGCCACCGAAATATCTGAAATTTCTCGCTCATTAAAGTCACTGGCTAAAGAGTTAAATGTCCCAGTTGTTGCACTATCTCAACTTAACAGGAATGTAGATAGCCGACCAGATAAAAGACCTCAAATGTCGGATTTAAGGGAATCTGGGGCTATCGAGCAAGATGCAGACGTGATTATGTTTATATATCGAGACGAAGTTTATAACCCAGAGTCGGCTGATAAAGGAATTGCTGAAATAATTTTAGCTAAACAAAGGAGTGGCCCAATTGGTACAGTTAAGCTAACTTTTGTAGGTGAATTTACGCGGTTTGAGAATTATGCAAATCCGGGATATGAGTCTCCAGGCTATTAAAATTTAATGAGACCACTTAAAGCAACGATTAATCACCAAGCGCTATTAAACAACCTTAATCATATAAAAAAAATAGCAAAGCAAAGCAAAGTAATGTCTGTTTTAAAAGCAAATGCATATGGCCATAGTTTATTAGATGTAGCCAAAACATTAAAGTCTTCCGATGGTTTTGCAGTTCTTTCAATTAATGAAGCGATGCAACTACGAGAAAATAAATTTAAGCAAACCATACTATTGTTAGAAGGTTTTTTTGATAAGGATGAAGTTAATATTGCTTCAAAATTAAGAATTAATATAACTATTCACAATCAAAGACAAATTGAGTTAATTAATCAAGTAAAACCAATATTTCCAATTAATATACATTTAAAAATTAATACAGGAATGAATCGATTAGGTTTTATGCCAGACGAAATAAATTATTTGCTTGAGTCTTTAAGTGGTAATCCACATATTGAAGATATTGTTTTAATGACGCACTTTGCGACTGCAGATGAAGAAGAGGGGATAGAAAAACAGCTTGGCATCTTTAATTTAATATCTGATAACTATAATTACCCTGCCTCAGTCGCAAATTCGGCTGCCATTATCAAATACCCTGAGTCTAGACTAGACTGGATAAGACCAGGAATTATGCTTTATGGTCTTTCCCCATTTGAAAATAAAACTGCTAAAGATTTAGAGCTAATGCCAGCAATGTCATTAATGTCAAAAATAATTGCAGTTCAAAACATTAAAGCTGGAAATTCGGTTGGATATGGATTAGGTTTTAAAGCAAATAAAGATATGAGGATTGGGATTGTGGCGTGCGGTTATGCAGATGGCTATCCGAGACATGCTAAAAATGGAACACCTGTTGCAATTGATGGTCACCTCTCTTCTTTAGTAGGGCGTGTATCAATGGATATGTTGTATGTTGACTTAACACAAATCCCAAGTGCAAGTATTGGTTCAAACGTAGAACTATGGGGAGAGCAAGTTTTTGTGGATTCTGTTGCACAATGCTCAGGTACAGTTGGTTACGAGTTAATTTGTGCTATTTCAGCCTCTCAAAGAGTCCCTTTAAGGAATATCAATGCCTAAAAGTAAAATTGTTTATCAGTGTACGGAGTGTGGTGGACAATCCACTAAGTGGCAGGGGCAATGCCTTCATTGTTTTGGGTGGAACACATTAGTAGAAAGCCTTATAGAGGCAAAGGGCGTAAAAAGATATGCTTCTTTAGCAAAATCGAATGAATTAATAAAATTAAGCGAAGTTGAAACAATAAATATTTTAAAAAGACAAACAAAAATTTCAGAATTTGACCGTGTTTTAGGTGGTGGATTTGTTCCTGGCGGAGTTATTTTATTAGGAGGTGATCCTGGAATTGGTAAGTCAACAATACTAATTCAAGCTTTATCAAAAATAACACAAGACCCAAGTGATCCTTGTAACGTTATTTACATTAGCGGTGAAGAGTCTTCACAACAAATTGCGATGCGAGCAAAGCGTTTAGAGCTTGAGGTTTCAGATATTTCAATTTTATCTGAGATTAATTTAGAAAAAATAGTTCAAACTGTTGAAAAGAACAAGCCTAATGTGGTTGTGATTGATTCAATTCAAACAATTTACTCTGAAGAAATTACTTCAGCACCTGGCTCAGTAACTCAGGTTAGAGAGTGCTCAGCTCAGCTCACAAGAATTGCTAAACAATTAGATATTACAATGATTCTTGTTGGGCATGTAACAAAGGAAGGAACTTTGGCTGGCCCAAGAGTTTTAGAGCATATTGTTGATACCGTGCTTTACTTTGAAGGGGATCCAAGCTCAAGCTTTAGAATGATTCGTGCATTTAAAAATAGATATGGTGCAGTAAATGAACTGGGCGTATTCGCAATGACAGAGAAAGGCCTTAAAGAGGTGACCAACCCATCAGCTTTGTTTTTGTCACATCATCATAAGCAAGTTAATGGGTCATGTATTACTTGTATTCAAGAAGGCTCAAGGCCTATGTTAATAGAAATTCAAGCTTTAGTTGACGGCTCTCATGGACAATCCCCTAAAAGGCTTTCGGTAGGATTAGATCAAAACCGATTAGCTATGTTACTAGCCTCTTTAAATAGACATGCTGGACTTGCCTGTTATGATCAAGATGTATTTGTAAATGCCGTTGGCGGCGTAAAAATAACAGAGCCAGGAGTTGATTTGGCTATTCTATGTGCAATCGTATCATCCTTTAAAGATCAACCATTAGACCAAAAAACAGTTATATTTGGGGAGATTGGTTTAGCGGGTGAAGTCCGACCAGTTCAAAGGGGCCAAGAAAGACTTAAAGAGGCTGCTAAATTAGGATTTACTCGTGCGATTATTCCAAAAGCAAATCAAGCCAAACAAAAGATTAAAGGGATTGAAATATTACCAGTTGAAAATCTTTCTCAGGCTTTAGATTTAATTAAGCAATAGTTATTTAATCCATTGGTAATTAAAAGAGGTAAGCAGAACAATTAACAGTTTTCTTAAACTTGATAGCCCTATTTTTTGGTTAAGTATATTTTCTGGACTGTCCTTTGCAATTTTAGATAACATCACATAGTAAATATTCCCCATCATTAAACCTGGCTTTTGACTAACTTTATCCACACCAGGGAGGCTATCAATAGCAAGCTTATAATAATAATGCGCACGTTGTGTTTGATTGATAACTAAATCTTCTATTTTTTTATCATTAATATATTTAAGAATTTCTGTTTCAGTAATATTAAACTTTTTAAGTTCGTCGAGTGGGATATAAATTCGACCCCTTTTTGCATCCTCACCGATGTCTCTAATAATATTAGTTAGCTGCAAGGCTACCCCAAGGTTATGTGCATATTTTAGAGTCTTTGCATCTTTATATCCAAAAATTTGGGCAGATAATATACCCACAGTTGATGCAACTCGATAGCAATAAAGTTGAAGCTGCTTAAAGTTGTCGTAACGATTAAAATTAAGGTCCATCTCCATACCATTAATAATCTCAATAAAGTAAGCCTTATCAAGCTCGTAATCGCTTATATATGGCTCTAAAGCTTTAGTGATTGGGTGTTGAGGTTTATTATTGTACAACCGATCAATTTCCAATCGCCACCAGTCTAATTTACTTTTACCAATATTGTATTCCTTACATTCATCAGCTATATCATCAACTTCTCGACAAAATGCATAAAGTGCAGTTAAGGCATTTCTTTTTTTTTGCCCTAGAAATATGAAGGCAAATAAAAAGCTAGAATGACTTTCTTTAGTTTTTTGTTTGCAATAATCTTGAGGACTCATTTAGTAAGGATACATCGACAAAATAATAGTAACCAATCTATTTTGGATAGTTTAGGAGGGTTATTAAATAAATCACAATCTTCATTTTTCATTCTATTCAATAATAAATTTGCTGCACTAAACATAATTTTGATTTGTAATCTTAGCCTTCCTTTTGTATTCGAAATTAAAGGAAGGCCTTGTATTAATATTCGATCAATCCGCTGCAACCAAAATTTCTTATATATTTTCCAATTAACATTAAATTTTTTATTACGAATATCAGATATCTCTAGATTAAACTTTACCATCTCATTGGTTGGAATATATAACCGGTCTTTTAATATATCTTCATAAAAGTCTTGGCTAATTCCAATAAGTGCCAATGCATGACAGATTGAATTTGAATAAATAATATTTTTTTTTGTATCTTCTCCAAATAAACGTAAGATTATTTCACCTGCTGGAGCAGCTGCTTTATTAGCATAATCAATAAATTCATCAAAATTTGTATAGCGATTATTAACGATATCTTGTTTAAATGCATCGATAAATTTTTGAAGTAAATTCATAGGAATTTGAAATTGATTAATTATTTTGTAAATATCAAGAAATAATAAATCTACATTTAAATTATTTTTTTTTATTTTATTTAAATTTAATTGATAAATTTTTAAATTTTCTAACCTTTCTTTTTTAGTAAAACTTCCTTCATCTGCTATATCATCTGCTGTTCGTGCAAATTGATAGAGAATTATTGCAGCTTCTCGAATATTTTTTGGGTAAAGAAAGGTAGCTACAGGAAAGTTCTCATAATGTTTTTTACTTTCTTTTCCTGCCTCCAAGGTAATATAATGTCTCATAAATAAAGTATGACATAGTTGTTAAATTATTTTATTGCATAGGAAAAAAATATGTTTGGAATTATCGGTGGTACAGGCTTAGGTGAAATTGAGGATTTAATAGTTGAAAAAAAAGAGGTTATTAAAACTCCTTATGGACAGACTTCAGAACCCTTAACTTTTGGAATGCTTGGATCCAACAAAGTGATTTTCTTGGCCAGACATGGAAAAATTCACTCCATTCCTCCGCACTTAATTAATTATCAAGCAAATATATGGGCCCTTCATTCGGTTGGGGTTAAAAATCTTATTGGAATAAATACTGTTGGCTCTATTGACACAGAATTTATGCCTGGAGACTTTGTATTTCCTAATCAAATTATCGATTACACTTTTGGTAGAAAAAATACTTTTTTTGATGGAATTAAAAGCCCAGTAAAACATATTGACTTTACCTTTCCTTTTGATAATAATTTGCGGAATAGTTTTTTAACGGTATCTAAAACTTTAAAAATAAAAAACCATGCAAATGCTGTTTATGCATCAGTGCAGGGGCCTAGGCTTGAGTCAGCCGCTGAGATTAACCGCTATGAAAATGATGGAGCAAGTATTGTTGGAATGACAGGTATGCCAGAAGCTTCTCTAGCAAGAGAGATTGGGTTGAAGTATGCATTAATTTGCCCAGTGGCGAATCATGCGGCAGGAAGG
>Ga0075444_10000658_pt1 | contig 20721 bp, 14 predicted proteins | sample CoawatmetaG01DNA_FD_76836 | JGI IMG/M metagenome (GOLD analysis project Ga0075444, IMG submission 76836) | Marine microbial communities from the West Antarctic Peninsula - Coastal water metaG017-DNA | ecosystem: Environmental > Aquatic > Marine > Coastal | place: Atlantic Ocean: West Antarctic... | reverse complement strand
TGCGAAAATTGATACTAAAGCGCTCTAGTTCAATTTCTTTGAGAAGAATTTGCCGATTTATTTCCTCCACCTCAGCAACAGCAGCGCAAGCAGGCATAACCAAAGAACCTTGCAACAGAGAGCAAGCCAACAAGCTCACCACTGTTACTCTAATCTTGCTAGCTATGGCACGGGGCTGAATCATTTCGTTATTGTGCGCTCGCCTCTAATTCTTGCAAACAAGCAAAAGCTCTTGCCACCCCTGAAGCAGCAGCCTGGCGATACCAATAGATCGCTTGTTCAAGATCGACAGCCACAAATTTACCGTGTTGATAGCAAGCCGCCAAATCAAATTGTCCCCGCCCTGAGCCATTCTTAGCCGCAGCTTCATACCACTTGAAAGCATCGCTATCGCTTTGCGGCGTCCCCCAGCCGCGATCGTACATATAAGCGACATTGAACTGGCCATCGCAGTCGCCCTGACTGGCCGCCAATTTAAACCAATGCAAGGCTTGGCTGTAATCGCGCTCTACTCCTAGCCCATTTAAATACAAAGAGCCCAAATTATATTGCGCCACACTATATCCGGCCTCAGCTGCCTCTAGATAATATTGACGAGCTAGTTCGACATTGCGCTCGCCCCCTTCGCCTTTAAGCAGCATCAAGCCCTGCTGCGTCTTCGCTGCTAAATCTCCGCTGAGCGCCTTAGCCGATAGCTCGACAAATTTCTTTTGGGCGGCAACATCAATATTCAAAGACATACAAAAAAAGTTTCTCTTACTAATTGCACCAGGCAAAATTCTACGACAATTGACAGCAAGTTCAGGGTTATTCCTGAGGTGCAACCAAGGACCTGGTGATTTAATCGGGAAAGCACCCAACGAGGCCCAAAATGCAGACATCGGCAAGAAAACTCTCGCTGTCAAACCTCTTGACCCTATATTTGACCACAGTAGCGGCAACGTTGACCAGCCCTGAGCTCACTTTAGCAGCCCTGGCCAGTGATGTAAAAACAGCAAAAATCATACAAGTACAAGGCCAGAGCCAAACAAGGGAACTGAGCAGCGATGCAGCAGTGCACAGCCTTGCTCATATGCCAGTTAGAGAAGTAACAATCTTCAAAGACGGCCACGCCCTGCTTGTCCACGAAGGTCTAATGCCACTAACCGCTAGCGGCGACGTTGTACTTGAAGACTTACCCAAGCCAGTACTCGGCACCTTCTTCCCCTATAGTATGGAGCCCCAGGCAAAACTAAATTCAGTCACGGCTGGCAGGCGAAAAATCACCAATAGTCAAACAGCCCTCACCCTCCCCGAGTTAATTGCCGCCAATTCTGGGGCAATGGTGCATATTGATGAGCTAATTGGTGTGGGCGAAAACGCCAAGCTCGTTTCCTACGATGCCAAAATAATTGGCATTCCTACCCGCTCAGCGGAAGAACTAGCCAAGGCCGGCCAAGAGCGGGCTGATGCAGCCTTGCTGCTGCCTCAAAAGAGCAATTTAGTTAAGCTAAAAACAGACACTGGAATTAGCTATGTACCAATTGATCGCATCCAAACCCTTTCATTCAAATCTGAGCCCGATGCCCAGCTTAAAGATGAATATATTCGCAACACCCTGACCATGGCCCTAGATTGGCAGAAAAGCGGCAATACAAAAGCCAAAGTTGGCATGATGTACCTGGAGAAAGGTATTAGATGGATACCAAATTACAAAGTAACAATTGACGGCCAAGGCAAGGCAAAAGTGCAGCTGCAAGCCACTCTAGTCAACGACCTCACAGACCTTAAAGACGTCAATTGCAACCTAGTTGTTGGCGTTCCTTCTTTTGCCTTTAAAGGCGATGTCGACCCGATTTCACTTTCTGAAACCCTTGCCCAAGTAGCATCTTATGCTGGACAAGACTCACGCTTCCGAAACAAATTTAGCAACGCCATCATGTCGCAGTCGGTCGGCTATGCCCGAGATAGTGACGACGCTAAAAGTGAGACGGCTCCGAGCAGCACAGAGTCAAGCAAGAACGAGGATCTCTTTGTTTTCAACCTCAAACACCTGACCTTAAAGAAAGGCGAACGCATGGTCGTACCAGTGCAAGAATACAGTGTTGAATACAAAGATCTCTATGCCTTCGATCTTGCGGTTGCGCCACCACCAGAGGTGCAGAGCCAAAGCGGTCATATCAATGCAGGACAAACCGAAGAGCAGCGACTCGCCGACAGCAACAAAGTCATTCACAAGATCCGCCTATTTAATAGCAGCAAGCAACCGTTCACGACAGCGCCGGCACTAATTGTGGTGGCAGAGCCAAATGCCAAGAACAACAACAAAAATAACAACGACGCTAACGACGGCGAAGTTTTAGCACAGGGCATGATGACCTATGCCTCACCGGGTAGCAACGCTGATCTTACCCTCACTAATGCAGTCGACATCAAGGCCAAGAAAGACGAGAAAGAAACTAGCAGAACTCCAGACGCAGTAACTTGGCAAGACTACAAGTATGCCCGAGTCAATCTCGCTGGCACAATCACCCTGACCAACTATATGAACAAGCCTGTCACCGTGGAAATAACCAGAAAGGTACTGGGCCGCCTTGATAACGTCTCAAAGGGCGGCATCATGACAATGACCAATACCATAGATGAAATGAGAGGTAGTGACCTGCCACCCTGGTGGGGTTATTTCAATTGGCCCGGCTGGTGGTCATATATGAATGGAATTGGCAAATTTACTTTCAGCGAAACTATTCAGCCCGGCAAAAGCATAAATGTAGACTATGGCTGGCACTATTTCTGGCGTTAGAGCACTTTCCTAATAAGCCGGAATCATGGCCGGGCATTCTTTGGCCTTCTCGGCCAGCTCAGCAAAGGCTGTCGCCCCTTCACTACCAAGTTTTTCGGCCAAGACCATGGCGCGCTCTCTTTCGATCGTCAGAGCAGCAGGATCTGTCCAAGTGTCATAAGGGAAATCAGCACTTTTTTGCCGACGAAACCAAATTTCGACACCCTCGCTCTTCCAAACCAAAACAGCCGGCAGTGGTTGGCCGTCGTCACTATGCTTTTGTAATCCCATCAATACAGAGCGCGGGAGCTTGACTACCATGCCACCGGGGTAGAGTTTCACTTCGCTCTCGCGCACTACTTCAATAATCTCTGAAGTAAGTTTATGAACAGCCACAAGATGCCCGCTCTCTTGGCGACACCAAGGTAGAGTCTTCAAATACTGAACAAACTCAGTGCCCACATAAGCGGCTTGCGAGTCAACAAAATCGGTCATTTCAAGTAATGCTCCGGTTAATAGCTGCTACTAATTTACCCATATCGTCAGTTGTGAACAGTGGAAATAATATTAAGAGTGAGGCTGATAATCAAACTAAATTGTCGCAAGTGTATAAGCAGATGCGTCTTGGGCGTTAATATTCTCTTGTGTGTGGAACATTCATAGAGACCACAGATTTAATGTGGTTGATGTTGGTGCATTTGCCGTAGCATGTGACAAAGCAATTCACTTGAACGCAATTATGCAAAAGAAAGCATCCTTAGGTATCTAATCAACTCCAGAAGAAAGCAGCAAAATGGGCAACGAAGAAGGTAACAACACTCCAACTGCATTTCTAGTCGACCTGGTCTCCAACCGGAAGATTCCAGTCGCTACGCCTAGATGTCGAGTCGGCCGCGACGACTTGAACGACATCGTTATTAGTGGCGATCAATCGATTTCTCGATTCCATTTCATCATTAGCTATGAGAACGATGAATTTACAGTACAAGATGCTAAGAGCCGTCACGGTACATTCTTAAACGGCAACCAGATCACCAGCCCAGAAAACATTAAAGATGGTGATGTTCTAAAGGTAGGCGTCTCTCTCTTTTGGTTCGTGGTCGAAGCAGTACAAGCACCGGGCTCAGAACCTGTAAACCCACCAACCGTGGCCGCAATCAGTAACGAACGCTCAGACGGAGTAGGCATCACAGTCAAAGGGCAGCCGGCAGCAACAGCAGAAGCCTCTCCCATGACTGATACCAGCGCTAACCTTAAAGCTGTCGACGATGGCGCCTCCAAGTCTGCCACGCAAGAAATGGCCATACCAGACGCCAAGACCCTCGACAAGATGGAAGAAGCAGCCAACTCAATTCAAATTGAGACCAAAGCAGATGCCCCTAAGGCCTCTCTGGCTTCACTCTTGCAGCCGCTGGCGACAGAGGTAGTACAAAGTAATGAAGACGCCGTAAAAGCTAAGCTAGCGGCCCAAGACAAAGAGCTGCTAGAAGAAATGGAAAGCGCTGCTGAGCCAGCCAGCGAAACTTCATCAGAAAGCTCAGACACATCTACAGAGAGCCAGGACGTACTTGGTGGCTACAAGATGTCAGAACCCACCTACAGCGGTGCTGACAGCGTTCTTGAAAGCGTAGCCAATGCCAGCAGTTCATCAGAATCGAGCCAGCCAGCAGAGGCCGAAGCCACTTCTGATTCACTTGCTGAAAACAATGGCAGTGAACTACCACCGAAGATATTGAACAAACCGAGCGATACAGTTACCCTTGAGGCCCTCCAGCCCACGGGGCTGGCTTCATCTCTTGGCAGTAGCCCTAGCGATAGTAAGGATGAGCCAGCAGCAGCTGAGGCAGAAGCCAAGCAGGAAGATCCAAAGATGGCACTGGGAGGTCTTCTCTCTAGCCAAGAAGAAACAACGGCAGCAGCCGACTTGAAAGCTCAAGAAGTTGAAGCCAGTGAAAACTCCGCGGCGGAAGTGACAGAAGCAGTCGCCGAAAAACAAGAGGAAGCGAACAAGGAAACCGAAGCCGAATTGGCGCAAGCTGAGCCTGAAGTCACCGTGGCCGAAAGTTCTACCTTATCGCCACATAACGCTGAAATCAGTGGGGAATCAGGGTCTAATGGATCGGCTGCCGCCAAACTACCTGGCGAGTCTTCTAGCATAGATCTCGGTTCTATCAATTTAGACGACGCAATGACACAACGAGCGGGGGCTACTGACGTGCCGGATTGGACAAAAAGATATTTCTCAGATGAAATCGCAAAGCTCAATACTGAGCTCGATGAACTGAATGAACAGGTAAAACTCGCGCAGCAAAAAATTCGCGATGTTGAAACCCGGGTAGCTCTAACCAAAGGGGTGCGCAATACTCTGCTTACAACAACTGGTGACGAACTAGTTGAAGCTTGCGGCAAAGTGCTTAGCTTAGTTGGCTGGAAAGTTACGATTGCAGCCGATGACAAACATGAACTGAGACTTGAAGTTGATGACAAACATGTCTGCATTGCTCGCGTAATCTGGACAACCACACAGGCTGAACGCTCTCACCTCGGGCAACTCTCCATTTCGCAAACCCGCTATTGGTGCGAGAAAGGAACCGAACCTAAAGGCATCCTGATCGTCAGCAAAATCAGCGACCAGCCTCCAACCGGCGGCGGTTCGTCAGTTGAGGAAATGGAATTAGCCGAATACGCAGCTAAGAAGAACGTCTGCTTGATGACCACTATGCAACTTCTCTCTCTTTACAAAGAAGTAGCATTAGACGACGCCAAGCCAGATGCTTTGAGAACAGCAATTGTCTCCGCCAACGGTTGGCTCTCTGGCCATGACCTTGAGCCTGGCACAGCAGAGATTGTTGAAAAGGACGATGCTTCACAAACCTCAAACAAGCTCAGTTCGCTGCTCTCAGCCTCTAGCTAAAGAGTAAAGGCAAAAATTTAGAGTTCGACTGGCAGAGAAGACCTAGGTCTTCTCTGCTTTTTTCACAGTAGAATTAGAGTTGCCATGAACGACACCCCGGCAGGTAACATTTTGGAATCAACTAAACCAAGCAGAATTCGTATCATTCTTGCTTTTCTTACGATCTATTTGATTTGGGGATCAACTTACATTGCTATTAAGTTTGCCCTTGAAAGCTTTCCACCATTCTTAATGGGAGCGTCGCGCTTTTTCACCGCCGGACTAATCATGTGCAGTTGGATGCTATTTCGTGGCAGCCCTCGACCAAATCGCACACACGTATTGCCGACGCTAGCCCTCGGCACCTTATTATTAGTAGTGGGAAGCATGGGGGTGGTGCTGGCAGAAAAAACAGTGCCATCAGGAATGGTATCACTACTAGTCGCCATGGTGCCGGTTTTTATAGTACTGCTGCAATGGCTCAAACCCAATGGAATCAAGCCCACAAAGCGAGTGATAATGGGTCTAATCACCGGTGTTTGTGGTTTAGTATTCTTAATTGAACCGCAAAAATTTGCTGGTGCCGAAAGTATTGATTTACTCGGAGTAGCTTTCGTTCTACTTGGCTGCTTGGGTTCGGCGGCGGGCGCTATCTATTCGAGATCGGCCCACCTTCCGGATTCACAGCAGCTAGCAGCAGGAATGGAAATGCTTTTTGCTGGACTTGTACTGTTTGTTTGCTCGGCCTGCGCCGGCGAGTTCAGCAAGATACAGCAATTACATATTTCATTAGTGTCGGGCCTTTCCTGGCTCTATCTCATGGTATTTGGCTCAATGATAGCCTTTTCGGTTTACATCTGGCTGCTCAAACAAGTCAATCCCGCCCATGTATCAACCTACGCTTATGTCAACCCGGTGGTAGCGATATTTCTTGGCTGGTGGCTTGCCGGAGAAACCATTTCTATGCAAACATTTATAGGAGCAACAGTAATTTTAGGGGCAGTCTGGTTGATTACCCAAAGTGGACCGAAGCCAGAACCAGCCCTAGCACTGGCCGGAGATGCCACAGCACTAGAGGCCTGCGCCTTAGACTAATAGAATAATTTTCATTAACTGCCGGAGCGTAGGTACAGACATTGCAACTAAGCAAACTTCTATTTTCAATTTCATCTAGTCTAGTGCTGATTGCAGGTATAAGTGCACCGGCCTTAGCCTCAGCCGATACCGACTACGCACAAGGCTTAGCGGCCTACAAAAGTAAAAACTATAGAGTAGCGGCGGCTTATATGCAGAGGGCAGTCAATGTGGGCTTGAGCACACCAGCAATCTGGATGTACCTGGGCCATGCTTACACCGGGGTTGGCGATCGCCCTCACGCAGTGCAAGCCTACACAGCACTGATAGATAACTTTAGAGGCAGCCCTGAAGCAGCCCAAGCCATGCAATATCTCACCAGGCTAGATCCACTGGCAGCGAGGAAGGCAGCAACCGGTCCAGCGGCCTTGCCCGGTTCGGCAGCACCTGGACCCACAACAGCAAATAGCCCAGCCGTAAGCAGAACGCCGTTTAAAGACCGGCTCATTATAGTGCCACCACTGGCAGGGCATCCTGCAGTCAGCCCTGGTATGCAAGCGGCCATAAAAACCGCGATGCAAAAGCTACCAGCTCACATCTATAAGATTTTGGATGATGGTGGCGCCACTGTTAATCTTGCCCCCAACATTGAAGACCGCTGGCCTGGCTCTGGTGACGGCGAAAAACCAAGGGGAGAAGGCACAACCATGGGAGAAGAACCAGGTAGAACCTACGATCACGATTGCTACATCTATGAGAGAAAAAAGCTGAAAGGCAGCAATGAGCTAGGCGAAGCTCGCCCTCTCAGAGACATAGTCGCATGTTTCTATCACGAACTCGGTCATGCCATCGATGATTGCGGTGGGAAGTTGTCTGAAGATCCTAAACTACGCGCGCAGTTTCAGCTAGACCTGGACAACATGCCAGCCAGCGTTAGTAGTTCGATCTCCTATTACACAATAGTAAGTGAAGGGTTACCAGAAGTAATAGCAGGACTGCTTGGTGCTGACGGCCACTCCACAGCAGCTTGCATGGAAGCCCTACCGCGCACTAAATATTGGATCAAACAGAAGTTGAAACTTTAGTCGACTTCCAATTGAGAGACTACAATCTATGGGTCTTTGGCCTTAACAGCTGGCCCGGTAGACTTTTCAACAGACTTCTTAGCAGCGGGCTTAGTCGAAGTCGACTTGCCAGACGTCTTATCTTTAGCAGTGGATTGCTTCAAAACAGGCTTCTTGGTCACGGCTGCAGCTCCAGCTTTCGCAGCGCCAGCAGGGGCTTTTCCTTCCCCTTTAATATTCTTATGATTATTAGGATTTTTCGAACTCTCAGTCTTTTCAATCTCTTTCTTTTGCACTTCTTTCTTTAGTACTTCTTTCTTTAGCACCACTGGCGGTAGCTTGGGATCAACAACTAAAACTTGCCGACTATGAAAGCCATAGGCATACGCCACAAAAAAAGTGTCGACCACCAACAAGAATGAAATAAATTTGCCCTTAGCTTTCATGCTTATTTCGCAGTGAAATGTTTGGTGTCACTAACATCGTCGCTTTCAGAGGCATTGCGAGCGTAGCTCAATACTACTGATGAAGGCTCGAAATTTTCTTGTACATGAGGCCCGGAAACCAACTGCACAGTTAAAACCGAAGCAGAATCACCGGGGTGCTTATTGTACTGAGCGCCAAGTGCCTTGGCTTCGAAAGTAACTTCGTTATCGCCCTCTTTGACAAAGCGTGTAATATCTACGTTCTTTCCAGGGCCAAAGAAATTATCGACTGGCGTGTCGTTGATTTTTACCGTAATCGAATAGCCCGTATAGTCCACGCCAGAAGATGAAATCCAATATTTAACTTTGGCTTTTTTAGCCTTAGCGCTGCTTTCATCAACTACTTCTGCGGCTTTAGGCTCAGCTTTACCCTCGGATTTCGCAGGCGGTGCAGTTGACGCCGCAGCTGGCGGAAGGGCATTGGCAGTACCAGGAGGAACACTCTGCACCGGGGCTAAGCGCTCGTGTATGCCTAAAAAATAGCCGCCAAATCCAGAACCACCCATTAGTAAAGCGAGAATGAGCAAATCAAGCATTGCCTTGACCAACTCATTGCCTTTCTGTTTTACGGCCTGCACAACTGGCTTATCTGCCATGAGCCACCCCCAAGAATCTGCCTTCCATTTTATCCCCGCACCGAGACTAATACTATCCTTCGCAAGGTATAAAATTAAGAGATACAAGGGGCACCTAAGTGACGGAACAAGCTAGATTTCGAAACCGTCAAACCCTGCAAGCTGTGGCCACAGCCTCTCTCTTGCTCACTACCTGGTTGGCATCAGCCAGCCCGGCGGCCCACGGGAAAGGCTTAGTCAAAAGCTACGCCATCGAGAATCAAGCTTACACGCTCTCGGCCCAGGCCGAAGAGCTGTCAAGACAAGGAAACTATACCAGTGCTCTAGCACTCTTGAAGCAGGCAGCGAGCTATGATCCGACCTCCTACTCGGAACGCATTCACTTAGATATGGCCGACTGCTATCAGAAGCTGAAAAATCTCGACCAGGCCATCGTCGAGACAAAAGCGGCCTACAATTTCAACCCAGAGCGAAGCAATGCCTTATACATGCTTGCTCTGATTTATTATCAGGCGGAAAGATTTGACCTCTGCATCACCGCACTAAATAGCTACATGAAAGTAGCCGACCCGGCCGGACGAGCTCAAGCACAAGAGCTCCTAGTGCGAGTGAAATCATACGACTGCGCCAAACTAGGCACTGCGAAGCTTGGCTCCGGCCAGGTGAGGGAAGCAATCAAATACCTTGAGCTGGCGAGCAGCGCTGACCCTTCTGCCAATTCGTCTTGCGTGCACGCTAATTTATGCTACGCCTATCGCCAGTCTGGGCAGCTAGAAAAAGCCATTACCGAGGGCAAGAAAGCCCTGCAATATGATGCCAAAGATAGCAACGTCACTTACAATCTGGCCATAAGCTATCAAGATCAGGCCAATTTCGTCGAAGCAATTTCTTGGCTGCGCCGCTACCTTGAGCTAGAAAGCGACAGCAATAGACGTACCCAGGCAGAACAACTGATTTCTGAATTACAAGACGATCTCAAAAAGCTTAAGAGTGCAAATAATAGTCGCCCAGACTATTTAGAGATCCTGAAAGAAAAAGACCACCTCTGGACCTGGTCAAGTAAAAGCCTTCCACTGAAAGTATTCATTAGCTCAGCCAAAGGAGTAGCGGGCTATCGCTCAGCCTATCGCAACTATGTCATCAAAGCACTAGACACCTGGTGTGAAGCATCCGGTAAGAAAATCAGATACATCATTGTCAAAGATAGTGCGGAAGCTGACATTAAAGTGAGATGGACAGCTGCTGCTCTAGATTCATCCTCTGAGACACGGGTATCTGCGGGCGTGACAAGCTTAATCCAAAGCGAAAACGAACTAAGCGAAGCTGTTGTCAATTTGCGCACCACTGACCCGTTTACCGCTGGTGCCTTTGTCAAAAATGGCGAAATGGCCTCAACTACCATGCATGAAATTGGACACGCACTTGGCCTCGATCACTCCAATTATATTTACGACGTTATGTATTTTCGCTCTTTCCCCAAACAAACCGGTCTTCCCACCAAGCGCGACAGAGCTACCATAGCCCTTCTCTATGGCAACCACCCTGGTGTTACTTTCGCCCCAAACCCAGAGGCCAATACACCTGATGCTGTTGTAGTATTTTCGCCGCCGCCATCCTTTGCACCACCGCTACCACCAAAGTCGGACAAACTTGTGCCGCCATTATTTATTCCACCACCTTTCAACGCTGCGAAAGAAAAACTGACACCGCCTCTGTTTGTTCCGCCGCCACCAGTTAAGGACAAGCCCAAAGCGCCCAGCGCCCCCATTCCCACTTTCTTACCGCCAGCACTATTGCCGACTACACCTTTGCCTGCAGCAAATGATAGCCTCAAGAAAAAGAACACCACAAAGAAAGGAGCGGCAAAAGAAATGCCAGCACCCTTCTTTATGCCGCCACCTGTTAAGTGATAGCTTAGCCCAGTAGGCAATTCAAAATTTCAAGAATTTTTCAACTCACCTCAATAATATGGCCACATCGAAGGCAAAGCCGACGATGCATACTACTAATAAGATGAGGTTTGATTCAAATGAGATTTGAAGATGCTGGTCAAGATATAGTTCCATACATATTGCCAAAGACAGATGCTCAGGCAGATAGAAGTTTAGGCCAGCAGGTCATGGACTTAGTAAGAAGCGGCGCGGCAGAAATTGCCACAGTAGGCAAGGCCACAATCAGTGAGAAAATCGATCAAGTCGCTGATTTCACCAAAGAAGTTGAGATAGAAAGCATCCTTAGCGGTGCATGCAGGAGTGGCGCGAAAGATCTTGCCACCAATAACATGGACAAGATTCTAAACATGGCCGCAAAGATGCCCGATGGAAAACTCGAAACCTTCAGACTAGCAGATCAAGCAGTCCTCATCGCCGGTGGTTGCTTGGATAGAGACACCGCCAATTTCCTGCGCAACGTTCAATCTATAGAAAAACGCGGTAATCACTTCGAAGTCGAGTTCAGAAATACCGCCTCCATAAAAGTAGGTGAAAATGTCCCTGGCACAGGCGGGCTAGTAGAACTATCAAAAATGCAAATGGATAAAGTGTCGTTTGATCTAGTTTCCCGAGACGGAGGACAACAACTCGTCAACATAAAAGGAATGAATCTGAAGTTCGAAGGCCCGATGGGTTACGATTTTGACGGTACCGTCAAGAGTGTCACCATGGTGAGAGGGGCTGATGACCGCCTGCACTATCAAGCTAAGGTGGCTCAAAAATCAGTGCTAGCCCACATTCTTGGCGCTCCATCTGAAGTCACTATCAATCTAACACCAGATAGAAATGGCCACCTAGTGTTATCAAATCCAGCGGAAATCAAAACGAAAATCATACAATCAGTAGTGCTCGGCCAGACCTTACCGGTCATACTTCCCGGCGGTCTCGGCACAGCAATTGGAGGAATGACAAGATAATTGTCCTCAATTCATCAGAATCAAAAATCAGCAGAGAAGAGGTCAGATAGGAGACTTCTTCCCTGTTTGTTTTATGGAAAGTTTCTAGCTTTCAAGGTTCATTAAAGTCGAATGAATACGATGGCAACATCCAAGGCAAAATTACACAAGCCGCAAATGACTGCTCTTAGTGGAGTTGTTGAATAAAGCTTGGGGCCCATGGCGAAAGGAAGAAACTTACTTAGATAGTTTAAAATATACAGAACCTAGAAATGGCATAGCTACAGAACTAAGGCCGGACAGTACAAATCAATATGCAAGATGAGAGATGGGGCTGCTTAAATTTAATAGCCGCTCCAATTACAAAGCAACTAGTTTAAGAATACGGGAAGTCAGAATTAATGGCAGCCTGCCTCAGTTGCGGAAACAATATAGCTTCGACCAAAGCAGGCTCCCTGACTCAGTTTGTGCTCGGCAAAAGCGTTTGTTCATGCAATAAATCAGCTCCTAATTTAGCAAAAATTGCCAAGGCCAAACTTGAGATTTCATACTGCTCACGCTGCTCTAAAAAAATAAGGAATAAATCACACGCCTCGCTAACAGCCTTTTTGCAAAATCAAAATTACTGCAATTGTAAGCGCACAGTTATCGTGCAAAAGACCAGTTCTCTACTCAAAGCATCACAGCTAACCAGCACTAGCAGACACGCCGAAGAAACGGTAATGCAGGCGCAGCTACAACAAGAACTAGAGACAGCTCAAACTCTTGCCAATACATACAAACTTGTTGATAGTTTAGGCGAAGGGGGAATGAGCTTCGTCTATCTAGCCGAGCATATGCGTTTGCATCGCCTTGTTGCCCTTAAAATCATGAAAGCGGATCTCGCATTTGAAAACAATGAAGAGCTTTTTCGCGAAGAGGCTAGAAAGCTAGTTCTGCTCAATCATCAATGCCTCATCAAAGTACTTGACTTCGCCTTACACAAAGGCAAATGGCCGCTCATTGCCATGGAGTTAGCCAGTGGAGAAACTCTAGCTGACAGAATCGATAGACTTGGACCAATACAAGCAGACGAGGCTCTATCTATCTTCAAAAAGGTAGCCGAGGGACTTTCGTACATTCATTTAAAAGGCCTAGTGCACAAAGACCTAAAGCCTGGCAACATCATGTTAATACATGGCACCGAGGGCGATACTGAAAAAACGAAAGAAGGAACCACTGGGCCTGATGTAAAAATACTCGATTTTGGCATCAGCCAGTTCAACCAATATGGCGCCCAGACTCAGACCAGAACAGCAGAAATCGTTGGTTCCCCCTGCTACATGAGCCCTGAAGAATGGCTATCGGGGAAAATTACTCCGCGAACAGATCTCTACGCCCTTGGCTGCTCACTCTATGAGGCTCTAACAGGTCACGCACCCTACGAAGCAGAGAACATTGAGGAAATCAAAGAACAGCACATCAAAGCACCATATCAAGGCCTAACAAGCAACAGTATTAATCCAGGCTACTCAATTGAGCTAGAGCGACTATTGAAAAGTTTATTGGCTAAGGATGCCGATGAGCGACCACACAGCGCCCAAGAGGTAATAAATAGTCTTAGCGAAATTCTCAAAAAAGAGCATCCTCACGGGACCCGAGATGATGCCGGGCCTCGTTCTCTTCAGCAGGTATTAGCACTAACTATTTCAGCAGCAATTTTGATATCGACATTAAGTGCAGTAGCAATTCTATGCTGGCAGAAGACAACTAAACTGGCAACGGTCGAAAGCCCGTCATCGAAATCGTTTAAGGATGATTTTGCTAACATGGGATTAATAAAAGGCGTCGCCGGCTCAATGTCGAACGGCGACCCGCTCGAGTCAAAGTTATCAAAACTTACCGTATCCCAAACACTCCGGACCAGAGCGAAAAATGGACCTAATAGTCCGCTCCAAATCACCCAGCGAAACGGCATAACTACAATTTCGGTGCCGCAAGGAGTCTCTCTTGGATTTCTCCAAGTGGTTAGAACTAAAGCTGTTAGCGATGAAATACCGTTGACTAATAAAGTAACAATAGATCCGACACAAGGAAAACTATTCTGGTCAATCGAATACCGCAGCTCAGTCGAACAAGCAGGAATAGCGACTTTTATTGAGCAAATGAACACCTTACCCTTATTTGGTCTGCGGGCTTTTTACAGCTCAGACAGAGCAGTTCAAAAAGCAATTGGTCGCTTGAAAAACCTCGAGAGTCTCGAACTCTATGGCGATGAACTGATCCAATCTTGCCTGTTCCAAGAAATTGACAGTCTTGTAAAACTTAGATATCTGACAGTGCTCCACCAGAATCGTTCCCTGACCGAAGACTCAAAAAAGCCAGAGCAATCTGGAGAACTTGAAGCTGAGCAAATTGCCAAACTGAGAATATTGCCCCAGCTAGAATTTATTAAAGTAGTTGGAATCGGAAAACCAACAAAACTAGTAACTAAATTGAGCAGTTCAAAGAATCTCAAATACCTGGCGATTGTTGGTTCAGAGCTTAGCGAAAATGACTGCCTGCAAATAGCTAAGATCAAACAACTGAAATGGCTACTTCTCGACAGCAACGCACTAACGAAAAAATCAATAGATACGCTTTTGAGTATGCAAAGCCTTGAGGCAATTGACCTTACTAATAGTTACATCAAGGTCAATCAAGTAGAGCAAATAGCAACCAATAGCGCGCTCAGATATATTTTCACAAGCCGAGATAAAATCGGCCTCTCAGCCCAGGCTTTCCACCAACTACAAGAGAGACTTGCCGCCCGAAATATTAGACTCAAGGATGGCACAGAAACCTGGACTGCTCGTGGCTTCTGGGAAGACCCAGTCGCCACTTATCGGTTAAAGTAAATAAGTTTGTTGCCGAGGGACAGAGAATGATTGCTCTCGCACTAGCTATCGATTAGTCATCGCTTCAAGGTGCTTAGGATAACGATCACCCTGCACCTCGATTTTGGCAGCAGCACTCTCGATCTCGCGAAGGTCAGCTGCGGTCAGCTCAATTCTGAGAGCGCCAAGGTTCTCATCTAGACGTGCCAGCTTGGTCGTGCCAGGGATTGGCACCAGATTCGCACTCTGCGCCAGCAGCCAGGCTAGAGCAATTTGAGCAGGAGTGCCATGCTTTTTCTTGGCCATATTCTCAAGCAGATCAACCAGTGCTTGATTGGCTTTCAATGCTTCTGGGGTGAAGCGCGGCAAAGTACTGCGAAAATCGGTACTATCAAAAGTCGACTGACTGTCAAACCTTCCAGCTAAGAAGCCCTTGCCAAGCGGGCTGTATGGCACGAAACCAATATTCAACTCACTAAGCAGCGGCATGATTTCCTTTTCTGGTCGTCGCCACCAGAGCGAGTATTCACTTTGCAAGGCTGTGACCGGTTGTACCACATGGGCACGACGAATAGTGTCGGCAGCAGCTTCAGACAAACCAAAGTGTCTGACCTTGCCGGCTTTAATCAGCTCCTGAACAGCACCAGCCACTTCTTCAATTGGCACGGCCGGGTCAACCCGATGCTGATAGAACAAATCAATCACATCGACCTTAAGCCGCTTGAGAGAAGCTTCCGCCACAAGCTTAATTTGCTCCGGACGGCTATTTAGGCCTAGCCACTTTTCTTTGCCTGTTGGATCAAGCTTGAAACCAAACTTAGTGGCAATGACAACCTGGTCACGAATGGGCGAGAGAGCTTCGCCCACAAGTTCCTCATTTGTATAAGGGCCATAGACTTCTGCCGTATCGAAAAAGTTGATACCTTTTTCAACAGCTGCTCTCATCAGCTTGATCATCTCTTGTTTATCGGCGGCTTTGCCATAGCTAAAGCTCATACCCATGCAGCCTAAGCCAAGGGCAGACACTTCAAGGTTACTACTCCCAAGTTTCCTCTTTTCCATTATTTCTCCTTAGATCGCGTGTCAATTCGAATCTGGTTCGAAATTGATTCGCGATCAGTCAATCTATTGCACTCAGTTAAGAAGCGCTAATTTCCTTTGACTTCTTCATGTCGATGACAAAGCGATACTTAACGTCTTGCTTGAGCAAGCGCTCAAACGCCTCGTTCACTTGCGACATTTCAATCATTTCGACTTCGGCAACGATATTGTGTTTTGCACAAAAATCGAGCATTTCTTGGGTTTCTTTGATACCACCAGTGGCAGAGCCAGCAAAGTTTCGTCTCTTGGGCAGCAAGGCAAAGGCATGCACCGTCAATGGCTTCTCTGGGGCGCCAACGAGAGTTAAGGTGCCATCTCTCTTAAGCAGAGCAAAATAGGCATTTAAATCGTGGTCAGCCGAAACACAGTCAAGAATGAAATCAAAAGAAGTAGCATGTTGGGCCATTTCATCAGCATTCTTAGAGAGCACGACTTCGTCAGCGCCAAGTTTTTTAGCATCATCTACCTTTGATGGAGAAGTTGTGAATAGCACTACATGGGCACCCAAAGCTTTAGCGAACTTTACTCCGAGGTGTCCGAGGCCACCAAGGCCAACGATACCCACCTTTTTACCGGGGCCAACCTTCCAGTGCTTAAGCGGCGAATAGGTGGTGATACCAGCACAAAGTAGCGGTGCAGCACTGGCCAAATCAAGACCATCAGGCATGCGCAAAACATATTTTTCACGCACAACAATGCTCTGAGAATAACCACCAAAAGTGGTACCGCCGATATGCTTGTCTTCGGCATTATAAGTGCCAACATTATGCTCGCAATAGACTTCCAGGTCTTCATTACAGTCAGCGCATTGGCCACAAGAATCAACTGTGGTGCCAACAGCAACCAGGTCACCGACCTTGAATTTTTTCACCGCCGAACCAACAGCTGCGACTTTGCCCACCATTTCGTGGCCAGGTACAACCGGATATTGAGTGATGCTCCACTCATTGCGGGCCATATGTAGGTCAGAGTGGCAGACGCCGCAGAAGAGTATCTCAAGCTGCACATCATCGGCCAGTAGTTCTCGGCGTGGAATCTTCATTGATTGCAAAGCTGCTTTGGGGTCACTGGCCGCAAAGGCATTCACTAGTTTTGTCGCTACAGCATTAGTCATTACTCTATCTCTCCTAATCACGTTACGCCCGGGTACGCCAGGCTCAGCCTCTGCGACTGACTGCAAAGGGCTTTGCAACGAAGTGGTTTCTGTTCCCTTTATTAAAACTCCGTCCGCCCGTTTTGAATACGCCGAAAAGTACGCAATGTTTGCCTAATCCTCCGGCCGACCGTCCAAAAGCACATAGGACAGGGTGTATAATCTTTTTATGCCTAATCAACTTTTGACCACAACTATTAAACATGCGATGCGCATCGCCACAACCCCGAGCGTACGCAAAACCTGCCTAGCAAACGTTCATGTGGGGCGAGTAGAGAAGCACTTACCCCGAACACCTGTGCTCTATCAACCAAGCATTGTCATTGTTCTACAGGGCACGAAAAGGGGATACATTGGCGATCGCATTTGCATTTATGACGCCGACAACTATTTTGTTACTGCCATTTCTATGCCTTTTGAATGCGAAACATTTGCCAGCGAGGAAAATCCGCTTCTAGCAATCACTATCAATATAGAGCTGCCAGTTCTCCGAGAACTGGTTCTACAAATGGACATAAAACCGCGGCGCGACAAGGTGGCAGAGGCATCCTACGCCACCCCCCTGACAGCAGAAATTCTTGAACCAGTCGAGCGGCTGCTGGCAATTCTTGCTCCCGCCAGCGAAGGTTCGCCCGAGGCTTTGTGCGATCTAAAAGTACTGAGCGGACAAATTTTGCGCGAGATCTACTACCGAGTTCTAAGGGGGCCGCATGGCAGCGCCCTTTATGCACTGGCCACACGGCAAGGGCACTTGAGCGATATGAATAGCGTACTTGAGCACATTCATGAAAAGTACGCCACCGAAATAAGCGTAGATGACCTCGCTCGTTCGTTGAATATGAGCGCCACCATGTTTCACCAGCATTTCAAAGATCTGACAGCCACGTCGCCCTTGCAGTATGTCAAATCGCTTCGCTTGCACAAAGCAAAAATTCTCATGGTGCAAGATGGCTTGAATGCTTCAGAGGCTTCCGAAAAAGTTGGCTACAACAGCCTCTCGCAGTTCAGTCGTGAATTCAAAAGAATGTTCGGCAATAGCCCCACAGAAGAAGTTGCTAGAACACGGGCGCTCTATGGCATGGCACCAGAAGAGCTAGAAGAGCTTGTGGTAAGTCGGTAGAACAACCCCTAAACCCTCGGCTCCACAGCTTCAACCAGAGGTTTCTCTTGCTTGCGCATTAGCCTCGTTTGCAGCCGGTCAAGGTAAATATAGAACACGGGAGTAATGTACAGCGTCACCACCTGCGATACCAGCAGACCGCCGACTACAGTCAAGCCCAGTGGTTGCCGCGATTCGGAGCCAGCACCAAGACCAATAGCAATTGGCACAGCTCCCATGAGGGCAGCCATGGTGGTCATCATAATGGGCCTAAAGCGCGTCAGGCAAGCTTCGTAGATAGCTTGCTCTGGCGGCTTGCCCTGCTCACGCTCGGCATCTAAGGCAAAGTCAATCATCATGATGGTATTTTTCTTGACGATGCCAATCAACATGATCAAGCCAAGAAATCCATAAATATCCAGATCGTGCTTGGTGATGAGCAGCACCATGAGAGCGCCAAGACCAGCTGACGGCAGGCCCGAAAGAATGGTAATGGGATGGATAAAGCTCTCGTAGAGAATACCAAGCACAATGTAGATAACCAGTATGGCAATGGCAAGCAACATCCAAAGATTCTGGAATGAATCTTCAAAGGCCTCTGCCGTGCCCTGGAAGGCCGTTGTTACCGACTTGGGCACGGTCTCAGCGGCCAGTCGATTAATCTCACCCACCGCTTCACCAAGAGATTTGCCTGGCAGCAAATTGAATGAAATTGTCACCGAAGAAAACTGGCCAAGGTGGTTCACCAACAATGGGCCTATGCCAGTTTTAATCTCAGCGATGGTATCAAGCGGCACTAAGCGACCACTTGGTGTATGCAAGAAAAGCTGTTTGAGCACAGAGGGGTCACGGTAAAAGCGGGGCTCAACTTCAATGATTACCCAATACTGGTTGGCCGGAGTGTACATGGTTGAAATCTGCCGCGTGGCATAAGCGCTAGAGAGCGCATCTTCCACTTGCTGCATAGTTAGCCCAAGCTGTGAGCATTTGTCGCGATTGATCTCAATGTGCACTTCAGGGTTGTCTACTTGCATATCACTAGCAACATCCACAACACCGGGCAGTTCTTTTACTTTATCTAGCAAGGCGTGCCCAGCCGCATAGAGTTCATCACGGTTCGGGCTTGATAAAGTAAATTGGTAAAGTGACTTAGTTACTTGACCGCCAATGGTAATAGTCGGCGGGTTCTGCAAATATGAATTGATACCAGGCACAGCAGCAAGCTTGGTAGACAACTCAGCAATGACATCATGAACTGACATCTTGTTGCTGCGCTCTTCTTTCGGCTTAAGCACTATCAAGATGCGGCCTTGATTGAGAGCGATATTCGGGCTACCGTTACCCACTCCCAAGCTCGACATGTAACTATGCACACTGGGGTCTTGGGCAATGATATCAGTCAAGGTTTTGTGCAACTTGACCATGGCATCATAAGAAGTGCCTTGATCAGCTTCGGTCATACAGACAATCTGGCCAGTATCTTCAGTAGGCATAAAGCCTTTGGGAATCACAGCAAAAAGATAACCGGTGGCCATAAACATCATAGTAAAGACGACAAGCACCGATGCCTTGTTATTGAGAGCAATAGTAAGCGACCAATCATAAAGCTCAAGGGCCCGCTTAAAGACTTTCTCAGCGGCACGAACAAAAACACTTTGCTCCTCTTTCTTCTCAGCTTTGAGAAAACGGCTACAGAGCATGGGTGTGAGGCTAATAGAAATAAAGCCAGAAATTAGAATGGCAACCGAAATGGTCACGGCAAATTCATTAAAGAGCCGACCGACGATTCCTGGCAACAATAAAACGGGAATAAACACTGCCACCAGAGACAATGTCATGGACAGAATTGTAAAACCAATTTCTCTGGAGCCATTTAGTGCTGCTTCCATAGGCGTCTCGCCCATTTCCATATGGCGCACAATGTTCTCAAGCATAACAATAGCGTCATCGACCACAAAGCCCACAGAAAGTGATAGCGCCATCAAAGATAGGTTGTCTAAGCTAAAGCCCAATAATTTCATGGCGGCAAATGTACCAACCACCGAAATCGGCAAAGCCAAGCTAGGAATGACAGTGGCGGAGAGATTACCAAGAAAAACAAAAATCACAAGAACAACCAGGGCCACGGTTAACAACAGGGTAACTTGCACATCCTTGACCGATTCGCGAATGGTTTGCGATTGATCATAGAGCACATCTAAATGAACAGTTTCTGGGGTCAGTGTTCTAAATGATGGCAATAGCTTCTTGATGCTGTCGACGACCTGAATGGTATTGGCGCCAGGCTGCTTCAGCACCGCTAAAATGATGGCTGGCTTGCCGTTGTAGATACCGCCCGACTTATCATTCTGCACACTATCAATAACTTGTCCCAGGTTCTCTAGGCGAATGGGAGCGTTGTTTTGATAAGCAACAATGACCGGTTTGTAAGCATCGGCATTGAGCAACTGACCATTAGACTGAATGGTAAAAGCCTGATGCTTGCCCCAGAGGGTGCCTGTGGGCTGATTTTGATTAGCTGATACCACCGCAGCCATAACATCGTTGATACCAAGGCCATAAGTGGCGAGCCTCTGGGGATTTACCTGCACCCGAACAGCATAGGCCTGAGAGCCATTGACCTGCACCTGGGCCACACCACTTATGCGCGACATGCGCTGGGCAATTAGAGTTTCGGCATAATAATCAACTTGATGCAGGGGCAAGCTATCAGAACTCACAGCCAAGTAAATCACTGGTTGGCTGGCTGGGTTCACTTTCGAAAAAGTCGGCGG
>Ga0075444_10000655_pt1 | contig 20762 bp, 20 predicted proteins | sample CoawatmetaG01DNA_FD_76836 | JGI IMG/M metagenome (GOLD analysis project Ga0075444, IMG submission 76836) | Marine microbial communities from the West Antarctic Peninsula - Coastal water metaG017-DNA | ecosystem: Environmental > Aquatic > Marine > Coastal | place: Atlantic Ocean: West Antarctic... | reverse complement strand
TTATTAAATATAAGGATTAGTTTGTGAAAAAAGTATGTGTTATTGGTCTTGGGTTTGTTGGTTCTGCTATGGCAACAGCGATTGCAATAGCTACTAAAGATAATAAGCCTCTTTATAAAGTTTTTGGAGTAGATTTAGATAATGATCGAGGCCGCCAAAGAGTTGAGTCTATAAATGAAGGAATTTTCCCATTTAGTACTGATGATGATAATTTATTAAATTCTTTTGCTAAAGTATTTTCCCAAGGAAACCTTACTGCCTCAACTAATAAATCTCTTTATTCTGAGATGGATATAATTGTTGTTGATATTCAGCTTGATATTGATTATCTAGATGATGAACCTCAATTAGAGTTTAGTCAATTTAAATTAGCCATTAATGAAATTGGTACTTTAGTAAAGCCAGGTGTTCTGATTATTATTGAAACTACAGTGCCACCAGGTACATGTGAAAAATTAATTATTCCAACTCTTGAAGAGGCATTCACTAAGAGGAATCTTTCTCCCAATGATTTTTTGTTGGCCCACTCGTATGAACGTGTTATGCCTGGAAGAGATTATCTAGCGTCTATTACTGATTATTGGAGAGTATTTTCTGGGCATAACAAGCAAGCGGGCGATGCTTGTGAAGATTTTCTTAAAAATATTATAAATGTCAAAAAATATCCAATGTCACGTTTGACATCTACTACAGCATCTGAAACAGCTAAAGTTCTTGAAAATACATATCGTGCAACAAATATTGCTTTTATTGAAGAGTGGTCCAAATTTGCTGAAGAAATTGGTATTGATTTATTTGAAGTTACAGATGCAATAAGGGCTCGACCAACTCATGCTAATATAAGATTTCCAGGGCTAGGTGTTGGTGGATATTGTCTAACTAAAGATCCAATATTTGCTAGCGCCTCTTCAAGTCAACTTTTTGATAAAAGTTTGAATTTTCCTTTCTCAAAACTTGCAGTTAAGATAAATCATAATATGCCACTTAATATAATTGCAAGATTTACTAAACTTTTACATAAAGATATAAAAAAATCTAAGATACTAATTTGTGGGGTAAGCTATCGCCAAGATGTAGGAGATACGCGTTATTCTCCATCAGAAACATTAGTTCGAAAGCTAATTGATTTAGAGGCAAGCGTTGTATGTCATGATCCATATGTGAAATATTGGGAAGAAATGTCTATGAACTTACCTGTAAAATTACCTAATGCAGAAGATTTTGATGCAGTAATTTTTACTGTATCTCATCGGCAATATAAGAATTTAGAATTAATTCCTTGGGCAATTGGATGTAAATTAATTTTTGATGCTAACGGTTTATTTGGAAAAAATCAAAGAAGTTTATTACGTAATAATAATGTTAGAGTTGAAAGTGTTGGAAGAGGGAATGGTTTGTGAGTAAAAAAATATTGATTACTGGAGGAGTTGGGTTTATTGGCTTAAATCTAGCAAGTCGTTTATTAAATGAAGGCCATATTGTTCATTTAGTTGATAATATGTCAAGGGCAGTTTCAGATATAGAGTTTGAAGAAATTATTAAAAATAAAAATATTGAATTTTCAAATATTAATATGCTTTCTAAGCAAGAGTTAAATATTTTAGATAATGATTTTGATTTTATTTTTCATCTTGCTGCAATTATTGGTGTGAGACATGTTTTAGATCGACCATATAGCGTGCTTTATGATAATTTACTGATGCTTGGTAATATAATTGATTTTTCATATAAACAAAAAAAATTAACTCGTTTATTTTTTGCGTCAACAAGTGAGATATATGCTGGCACTTTAAAACATTTTAATTTGACTATTCCCACTCCTGAAGATACTCCATTGGGGTTAACAGATTTGTCGCATCCTCGAACATCATATATGTTATCCAAAATATATGGTGAGGCACTTTGTCAGCAATCTAAACTCCCATTTACAATATTTAGGCCACATAATATATATGGTCCTCGAATGGGAATGTCACATGTTATTCCAGAGCAACTTTATAAATCCTTTAAAGCAAAAGATGGAGATTTTATTGAAGTTTTTTCACCATCTCATACGCGCTGTTTTTGTTACATAGATGACGCTATTGAAATGCTTTATCGAATGATGGATTCGCCAGAGTGCACTGGTAAAGCACTAAATCTAGGAACTCAAAATCCTGAAGTGACAATGGAAGATATAGCAAAAATTTGTTTTTCAACTGCAGGTAAAAATTTAAAAATTAATTTTAAGCCATCCTCACCTGGTTCTCCAGAGAGAAGGGCGCCTGATATGACTTATACTAAAAGCCTGATTAATTTTGAATCTAAAGTTTCTCTTGAAATTGGAATTTCAAATACATTTAAATGGTATAAGAAGAATATTTTTGAAGGAAATAATGTTTCTGCAACATAATAATCTATGAATGTTTTTTCAAAAAAACTTATTAATTTTGTTCGTGCTACTTATAAAAAAAGTGATTTTATTCCATTGCATGCACCTGTTTTTAATAAAAAAGATAAAGATTATGTAGTTGATGCTATAGATTCAACTTTTGTTTCAACAGTAGGAGCATATGTAAAAAAATTTGAGGATCAAGTTGCTAGTTATGTTGGTACCAGATATGCAATTGCAACTGTCAATGGAACTTCTGCACTTCATGCTGTACTAATGGCCTCAAATGTTGAAAGAAATGATGAAGTTATTACTCAGTCTTTAACCTTTGTAGCAACATGTAACGCTATCAAGTATTGTGGTGCTAACCCAGTATTTGTAGACGTTTCTAGGGAAACTATGGGTATGTCACCTGATAGTCTGAAAGAGTTTTTACATATTTATGCTGAGTTAGATGATGATGGCTTATGTAGAAATAAGGAAACTGGAAGCATAATTAGAGCCTGTGTTCCTATGCATTGCCTCGGACATGCTATGGAGGTTGATACAATTAAAGAAATATGCACTGCATACAACATAAAATTAATTGAAGATTCTGCTGAATCTCTTGGTAGTTTATATAAGGGGAAAAATACAGGTTCTTATGGTGAGTCAGCAATATTAAGTTTTAATGGCAATAAAATTATAACTTGTGGTGGTGGAGGGATGGTTTTAACTAATAGTAAGAGTATTGAGAAAAAAGTTAGGCATATTACAACTACTGCAAAAGATACCCATGATTGGGAGTTTAGTCATAATGAAGTTGGTTATAACTACCGATTGCCAAATATTAATGCAGCTTTAGGTTTTAGCCAAATGCAAAAGCTAGATGATTATCTTTATAATAAAAGAATCTTAGCAGAAAAATATAAAGATTTTTTTCTTGATGATGAGCATATTTTTTTTGTTGAGCCTGAAAATTCTAAATCTAATTATTGGTTTAACGCTTTCTTTTCAAAAGATAAAAAAGAGCGTGATTCAATATTAGCATATACAAATAAACATGGAGTCATGACACGACCTTTTTGGACCCCTATGCATAATCTACCTATGTACAATTTATGTCAGAAAACTAGCATGGAAAACACAAACTGGTTATATGAGCATCTGGTTTGTATACCTAGTGGTGTAAATTTATGAACTCTTTGAGAAAAGTATGTGTCGTAACAGGTGCTAGAGCAGAATATGGTTTGCTTTTTCCAATAATAAAAGAAATAAATAATCATAATTCTCTAGAATTACAAATTATTTCAACTTGTATGCATCATTCACCTGAGTTTGGCTTAACTTATAAAGAAATTGAGCTTGATGGATTTAAGATTGACTGGAAGGTAGAAATGCTTTTATCTTCAGATACACCAGTTGGAATAGCGAAGTCAATGGGGCTAGCAACAATTGGATTTTCTGATGCATATGAACAATTAAAACCAGACATCATAATAATTTTAGGTGATCGATTTGAATTACTTTCGGCTGCATCAGCGGCACTTGTTGCCAGAATACCAATTGCACATATTCATGGAGGGGAGACAACTGAAGGTGCAATTGATGAAAGTATTCGTCACTCAATTACAAAAATGTCTCATCTTCACTTTACTACAACCGAAATTCACATGAAAAGGGTTATTCAGCTTGGAGAAAATAAAGAAAATGTTTATAATTTTGGCGCACCAGGTATAGATAATATTATAAATTTTGATTTACTTACTTTAAAAGAATTCGAAAAAGCAATTGACTTTAAGCTTTCAAATAGAAACATTCTGGTAACTTTTCATCCAGTGACCTTAGAGAAATCCACAGCAGGCGAGCAATTCAAAAATTTATTACAAGTACTAAATTCACTTGATAACACAACTATTATATTTACCAAGGCAAATGCAGATACTGATGGACGAATTATTAATAAAATGATAGATGAATTTATTTTAAGTAAGCCAAATTCAAGAGTTGCCTTTACCTCATTAGGACAACTTAGATATTTATCGGCTATTCAATTTATGCATGGAGTTGTAGGAAATTCTTCTAGTGGCTTGATAGAGGTACCTTCCTTTAAAGTTGGAACAGTAAATATTGGTGATCGTCAAAAAGGTAGAGTAAGAGGAAGAAGTATTATTGACTGTGAGCCTTCAACTAAAGATATAAGTATTGCATTAAAAAAACTTTTTAGCCAATCATTTAGGAATTCACTCAAAGATGTAACTAATCCTTATGGTGAAGGAGATACTTCAAAAAAAATAGTGAAAATTCTGTCAAAAAAGAGTCTTCATAATATTATAAAAAAGAAATTTTATAATATTTAGTGGAAAAATGAAACTTAATATAGGGTACTTTGCAGATGGGCCTTGGAGTCATATTGCATTTAAAAGACTTATAAAAGACCAAGATATTCTAATAAGTTTTATATGTGTTAGGTGGGATACTAAAGATAATACATTAGAAAATTATTGTAAAGAATACAGGATTAAATATCTCAAAAGTCAGGATGTAAACTCTGAAAAATTTATTGAAATTATAAAACTCTTTAACTGTGATTTATTTGTTTCGATGTCTTTTAATCAAATTTTTAAAACTCAATTAATTAATCTTCCAAGATTAAAGATAATTAATTGCCATGCTGGAAAGTTGCCATTTTATCGAGGAAGAAATATATTAAATTGGGCATTAATTAATGATGAAAAAGATTTTGGAATAACAGTGCATTTTGTTGATGAGGGTATTGATACTGGAGATATTATAATTCAACGATGTTATCCAATTTCAGATAAAGATAATTATTCTACTTTATTGAATAAGGCATTTATTGAGTGTAGTAAAGTTTTGTATGAAGCAATTTCAATGCTTAAAAGTAATAAAGTAAGATCATTTTCCCAAAATAGTATTGATCCATTTGGCTCTTATTGCCCTGTTAGAAAACATGGTGATGAATATATAGATTGGCAACAAACCAGTAGAAGTATTTTTAATTTCGTGCGAGCTTTGTCTTATCCTGGACCAATAGCAACAACTTTTCTTTCTGGTTTAGAGATAAAAATACATCAAGTTGAAATAATTGGTAATGCATCAAATAATATTGGGAAACCTGGAGTAGTTTTAGAAATTAAAAATCAAAATCTTATTATTAAAACTTTAGATTCTTTTATAAAGGTTAGTGAGTTTGAATCAGGGCAAAATATTAAAGTAGGAGATCAATTTGAAACAAAATAGTATTTTTATTATTGCAGAAGCTGGTGTTAATCATAATGGCTCAATTAATATTGCAAAAAAGTTAATTGATGCTGCTTCAGTTGCAGGAGCTGATGCAGTAAAATTTCAAACCTTCAAGGCTGAGAATTTAGTTATTAAGAACTCTCAAAAAGCTGAGTATCAAAAACAGAACAGTGACCCAACAGAATCACAATTTGATATGCTAAAAAAACTTGAACTTGATTTGGAGGCTCATCAAGAATTAATACAATACTGTAAAGAAAAGAATATTATTTTTTTATCTACTCCATTTGACCATGATAGTATTGATCTTTTGAGTGATTTAGGACTTCAAATTTTTAAAATTCCTAGTGGCGAAATTACTAACTTGCCTTATCTAAGACATATCGGCTCATTAAATAAAAAAATAATTCTATCGACTGGTATGTCTAATCTTGCTGAGATCAGAGAGGCATTGACAGTTTTAATTAATGCAGGTTCATTAAAAGAGAATATAACAGTATTGCATGCTAATACAATGTATCCGACACCAATGGAAGATGTAAATCTTAATGCAATTTATACAATAAAAAATGAGTTTGATATTGATGTAGGATATAGTGATCATACTTTAGGCATTGAAGTAGATATTGCTGCTGTAGCAATAGGTGCTAGTACGATTGAAAAGCATTTTACTCTTGATAAGAATATGGTTGGTCCAGATCATCAAGCATCATTAGAGCCGCAAGAGTTAAAAAAAATGGTGATTGCTATTCGAAATATTGAAAAAGCTATGGGAAGTTATACAAAAGAACCATCTCAAAGTGAAGATATAAATATCGATATAGCTCGAAAATCTATTGTTGCTAAAAAGAAAATTAATAAGGGCGAGCAGTTTACAAATTCTAATATTACAATAAAACGTCCAGGAACTGGGATAAGTCCGATGTTATGGGACGAAGTTCTTGGTAAACTTTCTTCAAAGGATTATCAACTTGATGATCTAATAGAATAATATTATGCTTAGGATATTATTCTTGCCATTATTATTTAAAATACACTAAGCTTAGTTACTTAGAATAGAGTATGAGTTATATTTTATGAACTTAATTTAATATGAAATCACTAGAAAATATCAAAATTTCTCCTACTGCAAGTATTGAAAAGGCTTTAAACATTCTTAATTCTGGTGCAGTTAAAATTACGCTAGTTGTAAATAATAATAATGAATTATTAGGAACACTTAGTGATGGTGATATTCGTAGGGCATTATTAAATAAAAAAACTCTTAAAGATAACATTGAAAATGTTTATTTTAGAAAACCAATAACAGCTAATTTAAGTGCTTCAAATGACGAGCTTATAAACTTATGCTCTATTTATAAAGTTAACCAAATACCAATTATTTCTAATGATAACCAACTGATTGATTTATTTGTTCTGGATGGTAATTTTTCACCCAAAAGATATGATAATACTGTAGTTTTAATGGTGGGAGGCCTGGGAAGAAGGTTAATGCCACTAACTAACAATACTCCAAAACCAATGTTAAAAGTTGGAAATAAGCCAATTCTTGAGACTATTATTAAGGGATTTCGTGATAGTGGGTTTTTTAACATTGTTATGTGTATCGGCTATAAATCAGATGTAATAAAAGAATACTTTCAAGATGGGAGTGAATTTGGAGTGAAGATTGACTATATTGTTGAAAATAAAAGAATGGGAACAGCAGGTGCGCTTACACTCTTGAAAAAAAAATTATCTAAACCATTTTTTGTTATGAATGGAGACCTGTTAACCAATATTAATTTTAGTTCAATGTTGGAATTTCATGAGTCTAATTTAGCTCAAGCCACAATGTGCGTTCGTGAGTATGATGTTGAAGTGCCTTATGGAGTTGTCAATACTTCTAATGAAAATATTACCTCTATTGAAGAGAAACCAATTCATAGTTTCTTTGTAAATGCTGGAATATACTTTTTAGAGCCAAAATGTATTCAACTAATTCCCATTAATGAGTTTTATGATATGCCATCATTATTTGAGACATTAATCAAAAATAATGAAAAAGTTGTTTCTTTCCCTTTGAATGAGTATTGGATAGATGTAGGAAGAATTAATGATTATCAAAAGGCAAATAATGATTACAATAATATTTTTTAATAAGGGAGTCTGAAAATGAATTTGATTGCAGAAACTGCCTGGCATCATCAAGGTGATTTTTTATTTATGAAAAATCTTGTTCATGAAATCTGTGAAAAAACAAATACAGATTTTGTTAAGCTTCATATTACCCTTGATTTTGATGAGTACATGAGTCATGATCATGAAAGTTATGAGATACTAAGGCCATGGCTTTTCAATAGAAAACAGTGGTCAGAAATTATTAAGATAATTAGGTCTTATAACAAGAAGATTTTATTATTATTAAATGATACTAAAGCTATTGAATTTGCTTCCGAGTTTAAACCAGAAGCTGTTGAGCTTCATTCTGTATGTTTAAACGTTCCAAGGCTTCAGGAAGCTATTTTAGAGCAAATAGATAAAAAGTCTATAATTGTAGTTGGTGTTGGTGGAACATCAATTGATGAGATTGATTATGCTATTAATAACTTTAAAAATAGACAAGTTGTTCTTATGTTTGGATTTCAAAATTATCCAACTAAGTATGAAAATATTAACTTAATGAAAATTAACCAAATTCAATCGCTTTATCCAGATCTTGAATATGGTTATGCTGATCATACCGCTTGGGATGAAAAGCAGAATGAACTTATTACAATGCTAGGTGCTGCAAATAATATGCAGTATATAGAAAAACATGTCACTACTGATTATGGAGTAGAGCGATGTGATTTCTCTGCGGCAATTTCAGTTGAAATGTTTAATTCAATTCATAATAAAATAAGAATTTTGTTACAGGCTTATGGAGATGGTAGTCTATTACTCAATTCTGGTGAGATCGAATATTCTAAGTTAGGGCCAATGAAAATGGTACCTTGTGCATCTAGAAATCTCATGAAAGGAGATGTTATATTACCAAGTGATTTTGACTTTATTAGAACTTCACAACTAGGAGGTATTTCTCAAATTGAGTCAAAAAAAATTAATGGTAAAGTATTGAAAAAAAATATTCAAAAAGACCAGGTTCTACTATGGTCAAATTTAATATAAGAAGAATAGCTTATGAAAATTGGTTTTTTGATCACAGCAAGATTAAAGTCTAGTAGGCTTAAATTTAAATTATTAAAAGAATTAAATGGGGCTTCAGTAATTGAGCGCGTTATCGAAAGGTCAAAGAAGGTAAATAATTGTGATTATGTTATTTTATGCACATCTGAAAATAATCAAGATTTACCTCTAGTACAAGCAGCCTTAGATAATAATATTTTCTATTTTAATGGCCATGCTGATGATGTTTTAGATAGGTTATTAAAAGCAGCAGAGCTTTTTGATCTTGATCATATTATTTGCATGACGGCGGATAATCCATTATTTTCAATTCGTTATGCTAATTTAATTTCAAACACTTTAAAAGATAATCCTACAATTGACTTTATTTATACGGATGCTCTACCTATTGGTATTAATCCTTATGCAGTTAAAGTAAATGCTCTTAAAACTATCTGTTCAATAAAAGAAGAGATTGACACAGAAATATGGGGCCCTTTAATAAATAGGCCTGAAATTTTTAATGTGGTAGAGCTTCCTGTTGATAAATCAGATTTAATTAATCTTGACAGAATTACTCTTGATGAACAAAAAGATTATGAGTTTATGTGTGCAATTTTTAATGAGTTCCCAAAAGATTACTCCATTGAAGAAAAAGATTTAATAAAGTTATTTATTTCCAGACCAAAACTCTCTAAAATAAACGCTCATGTTGTTCAAAGAAGTCTAGATAGCAAGACACTGAAGCGTATAAATGATTTTTTTGAAGCTAATTTGGATAGAATTTTAGAGATAAAGGCTCAAGCTTATAAATAATTTTTTAATTTAGGGATCAGTAATGACTAAATGCTTAATATGCGAGAATAGTTTCAAACCATTTGTCGATTTTGGTGATATGCCAATTGCAAATGCGTTTGCTAAAAAAGAAGAGCCTATTGATAAATATACTTTTAGAATGAAAGTAGGGTTTTGTGAAAATTGTTTTATGGTTCAATTATTAGAGCAGCCTGATAGAGAAAAAATGTTTCATGAAAATTATGCATTTTTTTCCTCTACTTCAAATTATATGAAAGAGCACTTCAAACTGCTTGCAAATTCTATTTCAGAATTACAAGGATTAAGTAATAATTCTTTTGTTCTAGAAATAGGGTGCAACGATGGCATTTTGCTAGAAAATTTTGTTAATGATGGTGTGCCATGTTTAGGTATTGAGCCATCAGAAAATGTTGCAATAGTAGCAAAAAATAAAGGAATTGATGTTATTTCAGATTTTTTTGATAAATCTATCGCTGAAAATATTATCAATACTCATAAGAAAGCCGATGCAATTATTAGTGCTAATGTAATGTGTCATATCCCCTACATACATTCTATTTTGGACGGTGTAAAAGTAATATTAAAAGATGATGGTGTTTTTATTTTTGAAGACCCTTACTTGGGAGAGGTTATTGATAAGACTTCATTTGATCAAATTTATGACGAACATGTATTTCTTTTTTCCGCTTTATCTGTTAGAAATCTAGCGAGAATGCATGAACTTGAGTTAATTAATGTTGAGCATCAAATTACACATGGAGGTTCTATGCGCTATACATTAGCACACAAAGGCGCAAAAATAATATCTAATAATGTTTCTACACTCATTAAGCACGAGACAAAAATTGGACTTGATAAAAGTCAATCATATGAGAATTTTGCTGAGGATGTGAATAAAATTAAAACTGATTTAATTAAGCTATTAAAAAAATTGAAGAATGATGATAAAAAAGTCGTCGCCTATGGAGCGACTTCAAAAAGCACTACAGTAATTAACTATTTTGGCATTACTACTAAATTAGTTGAATGTATCTACGACACAACCCCTATTAAGCAAAATACTTTATCTCCAGGAGCTAATATCCCTGTTCTATCTTATGATGAATTTAGGGAAAGTCAGCCTGACTATGTTTTACTTTTTGCATGGAATCATGCAACAGAAATTATGAAAAAAGAAAAAGAATATATGAATGATAAGCATTGGATAACATATATTCCTCAAGTAAAAATTCATTAATAATGATTTATTGCGCTAATCCATCTTCTCAATACAAGAGCTATCAATCTGAAATAGAGGCTTCAGTGCTTTCTGTTATGAGAGGAAATAATTATATCCTTGGTAAAGAGGTACATGATTTAGAGCAAGAGTTTGCAAATTATATTGGAGTATCTTGCGCTATTGGAGTGGCGAATGGAACTGATGCAATTGAGATAGCCCTTAGGGCCTTAGATATTGGGCCTGGAGATGAAGTTATTACAGTTTCTCATACAGCTGTTGCAACTGTTGCAGCTATTGAGGCAACTGGGGCAAAGGCAGTTCTAGTAGATATAGAATTAGAATTTTATACATTAGATGCATTTCAATTGGAGGAGGTTTTTACACCTAGAACTAAGGCTGTAATTGCTGTTCATTTATACGGTCAGGCAGCAGATCTTGATAAAATTAATGCTTTCTGTAAAACGAAAAATATATTTTTAATAGAAGATGTTTCTCAAGCTCATGGCTCAAAATATAAAGGAAAGTTTTTAGGAAGTTTTGGTAAAGTTGGTTGTTTTAGTTGTTATCCTACAAAAAATTTAGGTGCAATTGGTGATGCTGGATTAATAACAACAAATGATAGTGATTTAGAGAATAAAATTCGTATGATAAGGGAATATGGTTGGAAAAATAGAATAAGCCAATTATCAGGAAGAAATTCTAGGTTAGACGAGATTCAAGCTGCAGTTCTGAGGATAAAACTTAAGTATCTAGATTTAGATAATCAAAAAAGAAATGATTTGGCTCATTCCTATTCAAAACTTTTAAGTCATACTCCGCTAGAGTTACCAAAAATAAGGCCAGATGGGCAGCATGTTTTTCATCAATTTGTTGCTCAGGTAGAGAATCGAACTCAACTAATTAACCATTTAGTTGAAAAGGGCGTACAGCCAGGAATTCATTATCCGGTTCCAATACATCTTCAACCTGCTTATAAAAATAGAATTTCTCTAGCTAGTAAAATGAGTGTAACTGAGAAAATAGCTCAAAAAATAATTTCATTACCAGTTTATCCTGGATTGTCAACTAAAGATGCCAACATAGTTGTTTCTGCTTTAATTGATTTTTTTGATACTCAGCCAGCATAAAGATGAAATTTACAAAGACATTTCTTGATGGGGTAATTTTAATTGAACCTGATGTTTATGAAGATCAAAGAGGGTTTTTTAATGAAACATACCAAAAAAAACGTTATGAAGATGAGGGTATATTTGATGATTTTGTTCAAGACAACCATTCACGGTCATATAAAGATGTTCTTAGAGGTATGCATTTTCAGGTTAGAAACCCCCAGGCGCAAATTGTTACTCTTATGAGTGGGAGTATTTATGATGTTGTAGTTGATATCAGAGAAGATTCATCTTCATTTGGAGATTGGCTCGGAATTGAACTTAGTGTAAATGGTAAAAGTCAACTTTATATGCCCCCAGGATTTGCTCATGGTTTTTTTGTACTTAGTGATTGTGCAGACATTCACTATAAAGTAAGTACTTTTTATAATCCATTAAACGAAAGTGGTATTATTTGGGATGATCCTGATATAGGAATTAAATGGCCTAAAGAGGCCCCTATAGTATCTTTAAATGATGCTGCTTGGAAACCCTTAAAGGATACTATAACTTTCTGATTTTATGATTATTTATGGAGCACTTTAAATGAGCTATGATGTTGACAGCAATATAATAAGTTTTGATACTATTAAAATACCATTACTATCGATTGTTTTAGATTATTTTGGTACTTCTTCAATAAATAAAATTTTTGAAACATATAAAAATGATGTAATTATTGAAAAACTCCATAAATTAGAAAGAACAAAAGAATTCTCTGATTGCTATAGAAGTTTAATAAATATTTTAGCTATGGAATTTAAGAAAGACGATTTTTATTTTCAACGAATTCCTTCTTTTAGGGTCCATAGAATCAATCAATCTTCAGTCAACTATCATAATGATTGCATGAGTGGTCATGGAAAGGAAGTTATTAATGCTTGGGTTCCATTAATAGATACAAATAAGCAGAACTCTCTTCATCTTGCTAGCCAGGAGGATTCTATAAGACTATTAAAGCAATTCCAACTTGAAAAACTATCTTTAAGCGAGATTAATATTATTTTTAAAAAGAATTCATACCCATCAATTGTTAATTATGGAGAAATGATGTTATTTAATACGTATAGAATTCACGGGACTGAAATAAATACTTCAGATCAAAATAGGATTTCTTTTGATTTTCGAATCTTGCCAAAAGGTGCCGATCCATTTACCAAAACATTGAATGATTATTTCATAAGCAATTTAACTGATGACGTGAATAAAAAGGATGAGATAAGTTGCATGTATTATGTAAATATGAGAAATCCACTTATGAAAAATTGTACGCATTTTGTTCAAAGAGAACTTATGCATGTATATGCCAATATAAATAATTTAAATGCAGAAGGCAAAGAAGAGCCAGAAACTTATATAGTAGACCACTATCCTGTGATTTTTTATTATCTAAAAACTAGAGAGTATAGTCATATTGTGATGGCTAGCATTCTCTGTTTGCCAAATGATAATAGCCTAAGAAAAGAAGTTCTAATAATGGCTGATAATAATAATATTACTTTACATTTTAGCTTGGAGAATATAAATAGTAGTAATCTTTCTGTAGCTCAAATACAAGGATATTATGAAAATATTATAAAGGCAGAACAATTCCTATAAATACTTCTTTATTTTTTTTGAGATCTTATGGATAATTTCTTTCATAATAAAATTATTGCGATAACTGGTGGAAGTGGTTATATAGGATCATCTTTAATAAAGTCTTTAAAGAGTAAGCCAAAAAAGATTATCAGAATAAGTAGACAGAACCTAACCCAAGAAAATGAAATAGTAGATTGGCAACTTGATTTGTCTTTAAAAAGCAGCTGGTTAAGAATTGTTAATGAAGCTGATATTATATTCCACCTAAGCGGAAATACTAGTGTTTATAAAGCAGAAGAAAATGAGGCAGATAGTTTAATTTCTACTGTTACTCCAATTAATTTTTTAATTAATGCATCTCAAGAACTTTATAAAAGACCGAGGGTTATTTTTGCTTCTACTGCAACAGTTTATGGTCTTACTGACAAAATACCAGTTTTGGAGACTTTAAAACCTAATCCAATTACTAAATATGATTTACATAAGTATATGGCAGAGAAAGAGCTTTCAAAAGCAAGTAAAAAAAATATTATTAGTGCTACTTCATTAAGATTTTCAAATGTTTTTGGACCAAGTTTAAGTGAAGCCTCTGAATCTGATAGAGGAATACTTTCTAGAGTTGTCAAAAAAGCTCTTAAGGGAGAATCAATAAAGATTTATGGGGGTGGAAATTTTATAAGAGATTATATCTATATAGAAGATGTTGTAGATGCGATGATTTGTGCAAGTATAATGACGAGTCCTAAAAGCGTATTTAATGTGGCAAGTGGAATTGGAACCTCCCTTAAAGATGTATTTAATATAGTAGCTTTTGAAATTGAAAGGGTTACAGGGAATAAAGTTGATGTTACAAATGTTGCATGGCCAAAAGGATTAAATAGGATTGAAAAAAGAAATTTTGTTGCTTCTATAGACTTATTAACGTCAGAGTCTAATTGGCATCCTAAAGTTTCTTTGGAAAAAGGCATTAAATTATTAATAAGTGAATATATAGATGACTGAGTTAGTTAAATTAATTGAGCTTCCTTGTTATTGGGAAGAAGATAGTAGCTTGGTTGTGGCAGAAGGTTCTGGCACTGAAGTTCCATTTTTAATTGCTCGAGTTTTTAATGTCCAGGCAAAAATAGGAAGTATTCGAGGTAAACATGCTCATCAGCATTGCACTCAATTCCTGATTTGTGCTAATGGCTCTATTGAGGTTACTTGTGATGATGGTATTTCCATAGAAAAATATATTCTTGATAAGCCAAATTTTGGTTTAATGATAAAACCTGGGGTTTGGGCTGAACAAAAGTATTTACAGGATAACAGCGTCCTTACTGTTTTATGTAACAAAACTTATGATGAAAATGATTATATTTGTGACTATGAAGAATTTAAGAATATTAACAAAAAAATATCTAATATTGAGTAGAGGTTGAATTGAAAATAGTTATAACAGGAGCAATGGGCCATATTGGTTCTTACTTAATTCGTAATCTTGCAAATCAATTTACAAGTCCTGAAATAATCATGATTGATAATCTGATGACACAGCGATTTCCTGCATTATTTAACCTACCTAAGTCGGCAACTTATAGATTTATTGAGGGAGATATTACCAAGCTCGATTTAAATTTGATATTTAAAGATATAGATGTAGTAATTCATTTAGCAGCCATCACAGATGCTGCAGGTAGCTTTGGTAATGCTGAAGAAGTAGAGCATAATAATTATTTATCTACAGTTAAAGTTGCAGATGCATGTGCAGAAACTAATTCAGCTTTAATAGCACTCTCGTCAACTAGTGTCTATGGAACACAAGATCTTGAAGTTGATGAGAATTGTTCTGAAGACCAACTTCAGCCTCAAAGTCCTTATGCTAAAACAAAAATTAAAGAAGAGAATTATGTTTTAAAGCTTCATAAGAGTAAAGGTTTAAAATCAATTCATTGCAGATTTGGAACTATTTATGGGTCTTCACCAGGAATGAGGTTCCATACAGCTGTCAATAAATTCTGTTGGCAGGCAGTTATGGGCCAACCTATTACTGTTTGGAAGACCGCTTATGATCAGTTTCGACCCTACTTAGATCTACAAGATGCTTCTGCTGCAATAGTTTTTATAATTAAGAATGATTTATTTGATGGTCGAATTTATAATGTTTTGTCTGACAATCTTACAGTTAGACAAGTTGTTGAAACTATACAAGAATATGTTCCTAAATTAGAAATTGAATTTGTTGAAAATGAAATAATGAATCAACTTTCATATAAAGTCTTGGATCAACGTTTTAAATCAGAAGGTTTTATTGGTTCGGGTAATTTAAATCGAGGCATCTCTGAAACAATTAACTTATTGAGAAACTCAAACTCAATTTAAAAGAAATAATTATGAATAATTTAACAATTCTGCTAACACTAAGAGAGAGAGCTGATTACACAAAAACCTGGATTAACAATAATTATTCTCCTGATATTAATTATTTAATTGCAGATGGAAGCATATCTGATGAAAATGAGCTAATTTTTAAGGAAAATCCAAAAGATAATATTCAATATATAAGGTTTCCTGTCGATAAAAATCTTGAGTCTTATCATAAGAAAGTATGGGATGCATCTAAGATGGTTAAAACTCCCTATATTATGGCTTGCGATAATGATGATTTTCTAAATATTTATGGTATAAAAAAATGTGTGAATTTTTTGGAAAAAAATATTGATTATGGAATGTGTGGTGGGAAAATATTGGGAGTGATTGGAAGCAATAAAGAGCAAAGTAATGGAATCTCTTCCTATAAACTTAACTATGGAGAAACAGTAGATAACTCCAGTCTTGATAATTTGTCAGGTGAAAAAGCAATTGAGCAAATGTTTAGGCCATATAGGTATATCTGGTATTCAGTTTATTGTATTGATATTTTTCAAGAGACTTGGAAAAAAATCTACGAAACTAAACTAGAGAGTGGTCATTTGGTTGAAATGATGCAAACCCAACTATCTTTTTGTTATGGTAAATATAAGGATTTAAGTGTAAACACTTACATACGTCTAGAGAATCCTCCAAGCAATGATGCTTCTGAAGAAAGTGCTTTAGGAATAAAAATGTGGTCCCATGGAAGAATTAATTTTGATAATGAATATCGAAGTGAGGTTTTAAAAATTGCAAAAGAAATTTCAAAAATTTTAAAAGTGCCATTAGAAAATGTTACAAATCAGTATGCTAAATTCTATACTTTTGCTTTAATAGATAAATATAACTTAGCAATTAAAACACGATTGTATAAAAAAATAATGAGATTTTTTATAAAAATTTCACCAAAGACGAGTATGAGTGTTTTGATTCGATACATAAATTTCTTTATGAGATAAATTATTTATGAATATAGTCTATGCCATTTCTTATAAATCAATTTCTTTAATAAATTACTTAATTAAGACCAATCAAAATGTTTTAGTAATTTCGTCTAATTCAAATATAATTAAATATTGTAATCATAAAAAAATTTCTATAGAAGAGTTACATCCTAAAAAAATTTCAATAATAAAAAATCCATTTAGATATAAAGCTGAATTACTTAGAGTTTTTGAGACTATTAATCTGGGCCAAATTTTATGGTTCACCCACAATAATCATGATTCTTTTGGCTTTGCTTTAATGAGGATGTACTCAAAAAGTGGAGGTATTGTTAATTGGATTGATTTGGATCCAGTCCCCCAGCAAATAAATTATTCTGATATATTTTCTGAAGTTACTTCCGATTTTATTAGATTTTTAAGAGTCATATTAAATGTATTGTGCTTCAGAATTTATTTTGGATTAAGGGTTTCGCCAGCAAAAATTGGAGTTCCTAGAAATACTTCATTAACGCTTCTGCATAAAAATAATAATAAAAATAACTTTTTAGATCTAACTTATTTAAAAGACCAGTTATTAGATAATGTAAGTGATATTAAAATAATGAATCAAAAAAAAAGTTGCATCATAGTGTGGTCATTCATTCCATATATTGAAAGTAAGGAATTTAAACAGTTAATTAAAATTTTAACATCAACTTTTGATACTGTAGAATTTAAATCTCACCCTGAAACCCCAATAACTCTTGATGATAGTAATATCATAAACTTACCTTCTTATATTCCAGCAAATGAATTTATTAACACTAATAAAGTTGTAATTGGCCTATCATCTGTTGTTCTTGTTGAGGCACTTATCTTAGGCTGCGAAGTTTATTCACTTCTAGATATTTTTCCTGATATTCCTAATTCCTCTGTTACTGATCAGAAATATTTTCTTGACTCTGAAATTAATGAATATAAAACAAATAAGATTGTTTATATCAAGACTTTTGAGCAACTTGAAAAACTTTGTAAAAAAGCAGCGTAATTTAAAATCCTATTCGGAATTAGATCTATAATTGTTTACGGTATTCTTGCATATTTTATTTAGCATAGGAGATAGTTTTGAGGTTATTAATAAATAATAATAATTCGGTTCAATCCCTAAACCTAGGTCTTTCAGGAGATTTTTTTAAAACTTCAAATCCATCAGTCCATAATGATGAAATTTTATCTTGTTGGCCAGATAATTATGCTCTAGCAAAAGATTATAAAAATATGATTGATTATTATAAATTTAGCTCAAGGGTTATATTTAATATAATGAATTCTCGAAATGATATAGATGAATCATTTGAATATTGCCATATGTTAACTGCTCCCTGGGCCTTAACGTTTAGTATGATTATTCTGGAAAAATATCAAACTATTTTTAGTGCTATAGGAGATGATTCAATTTCTTTTGAAAAGGAGATTACAGAATTTGATTTCATTTTACAAAAAAGTGGCGACCTATTTAGATACTCACAAAGTGATAAGTTTAATAAATCCCTTATTATTGATATTCTTTTATCAATCCAAAAGTTCCGGTTAAAAAAAACCAAAAAATTAGTGGAATGTTCTTTAATTGATGAAATCTTATTTGAGCCTCCCCAATTAAAGCCTGGTCGTTCTGTAAAGCGCATTTTTTTTGTTAAAGTGCTAGATTATTTCCTACATAAACTTAAATTGGTTATTGAGTTTCTTATGAATACAAGGTCTAATAAGAATAAAGTTACTTTATTCTTATTGCCTGAAATTAGCTTGATTGATATTATCAAAATATATCTTAAACAAAAAACTTCCTTTAAGATAATGCACTCTATTAAAGTACCTAATCTAAATTCTTCAAAGTCTTCCCGAATAATAAATTCAGACGCATTGGATGTTATAAATGATGAGCTTTCTTTCGTGTTGCAGGAGCTAGTTTCAAAAAATATTCCACAAGAATTTCTTGAGGATTTTAATGATTATCAAAAATATGCCAATGAATTTCTTAATGATGAGCTTTTAAAAGTAGTTGTTAGGTCGCCAACTGATACAAATCCTGTAACTAGGCATATTTTAGCATTAAGTAATAAGTTTAATATTGATATTGTTGGTTTGCAGCATGGTGGGGGATTCAATAACTATGAGAATCATCCTCTAGACCAATTAGAAAATGATCTGACTGATTATTATTTAGTATGGGGTGATATTTCATTAAACAACTCAAGAAAAGTTGGTTACACGAGAACTTCTGAAATAAGTCTTTATTCTAAAAATTATTATCGCAATAGTGGCCCCATTCTGATAGTTTCTCCACCTCTACGGAGATATTATGCCGGTGATTTCAGTCATGCAATATCCTTTACGCCTAATTATATGCAAAATATGCATAAATTTCTTGAATTTCTTGAAGCCTCTCTTTATTCAAAAATTATTTACAGAAGAGGCTGGGATTTTGGAATTAATGAAGAAGATTGGATTCAAAGTATTTCATCTGAAATTACTATAAGTTCAAGAGAGAAAATTAGCCATGCATATCAAGATGTAGCAAAGAGTAGTATTGTTATTTGTACATATAATTCAACGATGTGGCTAGAGTTGTCTAGAATTAATCACCCATTTATATTGTTTTTAGATTCTAGATATGATTTAAAGACTTCATTGAATGAGGAAATATTTTCTATGATGGAAAAGAATAGTTTACTTTTTTATGAGCCGTTTGAGGCTGCAAATCATATTATGAGTTGTTTTAATGATCCTAGGGTATGGTGGAATTCATCAAATGTACAGTCAGTTAGGGTTAAAATAAATGATGCATTTTGTTCACAATTTGATCCAAGTGAAGTTGCTAATATCTTAAATACCTAAGTTTTATAAAATATGAAAACAGCTGTTGTTACTGGAATTACTGGCCAAGATGGAGCATATCTATCTCAAAAACTTCTTGATGAGGGCTATAGAGTTGTTGGTTTAACTCGTAGCTATAATTCAATTAATACTCAGAGACTTCTTCATTTAGGCATCTTGGATTCTATTGAGATTAAAGAGGTTGATTTAACAGATTTTATTTCTGTGATGAAGGCAATTGAAAGTTGCAATCCAGACCAAATCTATAATCTTTCAGCTCAAAGTTCCGTAGGCCTTTCATTTGATCAGCCAATAGGAACTGTTAGTTATAATGTCATGTCAGTTTTAAATATTCTTGAGGCAATAAGGATAGTTAATCCTTTAATATGTTTTTATCAGGCATCTTCAAGTGAAGTTTTTGGAAATACAATTACTGAATTTCCTATTACTGAGTCCTCTCCCCATAGACCAGCTAGCCCATATGGAGTGTCTAAATCAACATCTTATTGGTTAACAGTGAATTACAGAAAAAGCTATGACTTATATGCATGTAGTGGTATTTTATTCAATCATGAGTCATCTTTGCGTAGTGGTAATTTTTTTGTTAAAAAGATAATTGATTCTGCTATTGAAATTACACAAAAGAAAAGATCTTTCTTAGAGGTCGGTAATTTAGAAGTGAAGCGAGATTTTGGTTTTTCTCCTGATTATATGGAAGCAGTTTATCTAATGATGCACCAACCTAAAAATTTAGTGGATGACTATGTTATATGCTCTGGAAGTTCAGTTAGTCTTCGGCAAGTAGTTGATCATGTATTTAATTATTTAAATATACCCCTGGATAAAATAGTTATAAATAAGTCACTTTTTCGTCCAAATGAAATCCTTGATATCTATGGTGATAGCACAAAAGCTAAGTTAGGTCTAGGCTGGGTATATGATAAAGTTTTTTTTGATATTCTTGAATTAATTATTAATGAATCAATGGAAATGTCAAGTAAGTGAGACTTAATACAATAATTTCTTTATTGTCTTTATTGTCT
>Ga0075444_10000652_pt1 | contig 20769 bp, 22 predicted proteins | sample CoawatmetaG01DNA_FD_76836 | JGI IMG/M metagenome (GOLD analysis project Ga0075444, IMG submission 76836) | Marine microbial communities from the West Antarctic Peninsula - Coastal water metaG017-DNA | ecosystem: Environmental > Aquatic > Marine > Coastal | place: Atlantic Ocean: West Antarctic... | reverse complement strand
CTAAAAAGCGTGACTCTGCCACCAAATTCTGTAATTTCGAACCATTACAAGCTATATCTTCACAAAATAGCTCAGATTCCCGCCCTATTAGAGATAAAATATTCACTCAGACTCCAAATATATCTAAATTATTAAAACTATACCAGATGAAAGTTTGATACCGCATTTTTGACTCCCAACTTCCAATCTGAAGTTTTAACACCAAAGGTATTTTTAATCTTATGGCAATCTAAAGCCGAGTATCCTGGACGTTCTGCTGCCGTTGGATAATCAGAGGTCCGGATTGAATGGATCAAACTTGGAGTCTGAAGGCCAGAAATTCTAGCTTCTTCAAAGATAACTCGCGCAAACTCATACCAAGAACAGAGCTGATCTCCACAATAATGGAATGTGCCAGAAGCTGAACTTTCCTCATTAAGCTGTGTCATCATAGTAACGATCGCCTTGGCTATATCCTGTGCATACGTAGGACAACCAATTTGATCTCCTACAATACTTAATTCATCACGCACAGCTCCCAACCGCAGCATTGTTTTTAAAAAGTTATTCCCATATTCACTAAAAACCCATGCAGTCCTAATAATTAAATACTTACATCCCGACGATTGAATGGCTAACTCACCATCTAGCTTTGTATGACCATATACACCTTGAGGGTTAGTCTTATCTAACTCAAGATAAGGCACCGTAGAGTTGCCGTCAAAGACATAGTCGGTGGAGATATGAATTAGCCAGTAACCTAATTCAAAACAGATAGTAGCAAGATTATCGACAGCTAAATGATTAATAAGGTCAGCAGTTACCTTATCGCTTTCAGCCTTATCGACGGCAGTATAAGCAGATGCATTAATGATGACATCCGGTGCTACATGTGCGATTTTTATCCTAGCCTCTTCGAAATTTGCAATATCAATTTGATCGCGTGAGGTATACGTAACCTCATAATTTATATTTATTAGTTGATCCTTTAGACATCGACCAAGCTGCCCTTTGCAACCTAAAACAAGCACTTTCATCGTTTTAAATCAACTAACTTTTCAGCTTTGGCATCTTTGTCAGACAAGTTAGGATCATCTATTGGCCAAGGAATATTTATATCAGGATCATTCCACAAAATGCGTCCCTCGTCAGAAGTATCATAATAATCAGTGCACTTATATTCAAAATCAGCAGTTTCGGATAACACTAAAAAACCATGAGCAAATCCCGGTGGTACCCAGAACTGAATTTTATTTTCCTCCGACAAAATCACCGCTTCCCATTGACCAAAAGTAGTTGAACCTTCACGTATGTCGACAGCAACATCATAAACTTTACCTTTAACAACTCTAACCAACTTGCCTTGAGGTTTTTTTATTTGAAAGTGCAGCCCTCGCAAAACACCCCTGGATGAGCGAGAGTGATTATCTTGCACAAACGGTAAGGTTATTCCCGCTTGGGCTGCGTATCTTTCAGCTTGAAATGTCTCTAGAAAAAAACCACGTTCATCGCCAAACACCTTAGGCTCGATAATTACACAATCTTTTAATTTTGTCTGAATAACTTTCACTTATAATCACCCGCAATTCTAAATAGGTACTCACCATAACTTGTTTTCTTTAGTGCTTCGGCTTGCTCCAAAAGCATAGTCTTGGACAACCATCCATTACCGAAGGCTATTTCCTCCAAACAAGCCACTTTTAGACCCTGCCTGTTTTCCACTGTCTGTACAAACTGCCCCGCCTCCATAAGAGAGTCGTGGGTCCCTGTATCCAACCAAGCAAAACCGCGACCAAGCAATTCAACTCTAAGCTCTCCGTTAGCCTGATACGCTTTATTAATGTCAGTGATTTCTAGCTCACCGCGCTTCGAGGGTTGGATAGACTTAGCAATCTCGATCACATCATTGTCATAAAAATATAAACCTGTCACCGCATAATTGGATTTAGGGGCTATAGGTTTTTCTTCGATTGAAAGGACCTTACCCTCCAAGTCAAACTCAACAACACCAAATCGCTCAGCATCTTTTACACGATAGCCAAAAATAGTTGCCCCGCTCTTATTTGCAATAGCCGCCTTTAAATTATCAGAAAAGTGTTGGCCATAAAATATATTGTCACCAAGAATAAGAGCAACATTACTATCGCCAATAAACTCCTCTCCAATAATAAATGCTTGAGCAAGGCCGTCAGGGCTTGGTTGAACCGCATATTCAATGACAAGACCAAAATCTGAACCATCGCCTAATAAACATTGATATCCTGCGATATCATCGGGTGTCGAAATAACCAAGATCTCCCTGATACCGGCTAGCATCAACACGGAAATAGGGTAATAAATCATTGGCTTATCATAGACCGGCAGTAACTGCTTCGAGACACCCTTAGTAATAGGATGTAATCGAGTACCCGAACCTCCAGCTAAAACAATTCCTTTATAACTTATCTCCATATCAATTCCCCAACCGTTCCAATCTATAAGCGCCTGATAATACTCTCTCCCACCACTCGCGATTATCCAAATACCATTGCACCGTCTTACGCAAACCAGTTTCAAAAGTCTCTTCTGGCACCCAACCAAGATCAAGTTGAATCTTGGATGAATCAATCGCGTAGCGAGCATCGTGACCAGGGCGGTCTTTAACAAAGACAATTAAATCTCTATACTTATGAACACCGGAGGCTTTTTCAGGAACTAACTCTTCTAGAAGATTACAAATGGTTTCTACCACTTCAAGATTGGTTTTCTCGTTGTGGCCACCAATATTGTAGGTCTCACCAACATCACTCTCAGTCACTACCTTGAGAAGTGCTTTCACATGGTCCTCGACATAGAGCCAATCACGTATTTGTGAGCCATCTCCATAGATTGGCAGTGACTTACCATGGATCGCATTAAGAATCACATGAGGAATTAGCTTTTCAGGAAAATGATAAGGTCCGTAGTTGTTAGAACAGTTTGTAATTACAATAGGTAAGCCATAGGTCCGGCACCAAGCACGAACCAAATGATCAGAGGCTGCCTTACTCGCGGAGTAAGGAGACGAAGGTGCATAGGATGTATCTTCAGTAAACAAATCTTGCGACCCCTCAAGATCTCCATAGACTTCATCAGTAGAGACATGGAGAAAACGAAATAATTTCTGAGCCGACTCTGTTAACCCCTCAAAATACTCTCGGGATCGCTCCAACAAGTTAAATGTACCAAGAATATTGGTCTGCATGAACTCACTTGGACCATCAATAGACCTATCGACATGTGACTCAGCAGCCAAATGCATTACTAAATCTGGGCGGTGTCGCCTAAAAACATCTTGAACCGCTATATTCGAGCAAATATCCACCAATTCAAAAAAGTAGCGTTCACTAGATTCACAAACCGAAACGGAATCTTTGTTGCCGGCATAGGTCAAGCAATCTAGATTAATCACACTATGGTCAGTGTTATTAATTATGTGCCGCACTAGAGCTGACCCAATAAAACCAGCCCCACCCGTAATAAGAATTTTCATACTTGGTACCTATTAAAAGACGAACTTCTACCTAACATACTCAATATATCCTTTTTATTCATTTGTTGCTCCCTGATGTGACACCTACTTTCTTATGCGCTATTGCGAGTCTTGTTAAGGCATCAGACCATACCACTGATTCGCGCCAGGATTCTAAAGGCAGTCCAGAAAACGGCTCCACCACCAATCTCCCAAAAAGATTATCAAAATCCTTCCGTCTGCATAAACTTTTAAATGAAATAATCTATCTGCCAGCGGCATGCTTAAAAAACAACTATACGATTAATGAATCCATACCTCTTGTTGATCGCATTAAAAACGTACATCGTCAGGTAAAGCGGCATTAACCATCGAGCATCTGGTTGACTAAAAATCAACTTAGCGAACCATACCAGAGACATGAACCTGGGGGATGAAACAGAATTCTCTGTTTTTGTTATGTCGACCAGCACCTGCTGCAACACCGTTATACGAACGCCTTTATGAATATTTACTAACCAAAATGCATAGTCTTCATGAACAGGAGATACAGGAAAGGATTTTTCTCGCAAAGCATCTACGCGCACCATAACACAGGGCATACTAAGTATGTTAGTTTGAAATAGATGGCGTCGAGCATAATTAGCTGGCAGTGAGAGGCGGATCTTACGGTCCCCACTGTTAGTAACTGAATGGCACACAACAACATCTGCCGATTGGGATAAAATACTCCGATACATTTCCTCCAGAAAGGCTGGATACCAATAATCATCGCAGTCAAAAAAAGAAATGAATGGCTCCGTGGAATTTTCAAGACCCACGTTTCGAGCAACAGCAGGCCCGGAAGCACGGCATGGGGTCGACAAAAAAACTAGCCTACCCACAAAATCAGGGTCCTCCACGGCGAGCAGAGAGTTCTTTAAATTCTGAAATTCATCTGTATGGTCGTCATCTATCAATATCACTCTGAAGTTTTTGAATGTCTGATTCCGTAAGCTCTTAACAATATTCGGGATATGAGGCCCGGGTCTAAATACGGGAACAATAACTCCAACATCGAAAGCGCTGGTGTGCCTGACCGACTTCATTTCAGACGCTTCCAAACTTGCCAAAAATAATTGACCCTATCGCAAATGATTACAAATAGGTTGCGGCGCCGAGAAGACACATTCGTCGCGTGTAATCGCCTGTAAGTGATCATCTCATCTATAGAAGTTACACTGCCAACAAAGCCAACAAGGTAAGCGATCCACAAGTCGTGAGATGACACCGAAGAAGGAATCGGCACACAGAGAGAAACTGCTTGCCGGTTTATAGCCATAGCGCTACCAAACATTCTAGTCTGCCCCTTCAGCAGCAACCACAGGAAGTGATATTTACCGCGCAACCTTGGCAAGATAGCAGCTTTATGTGTTCTGGCCTCCACCCACTCAGAATCGCCAAACTCAGCGAAATTACCATAAACCATAGCTGGCTCATCCACTTCCTCTAGGGCGTCTCTGAGGACGGATACGTGATCTTTTGCCCAGATGTCATCTTGATCCGAGAACAAAATAATATCATTTTTAGCTTGCCTGAGAGCTCGCTCGAAAGTTACCACGTGTCCACAATTTACGTCAGCTTCAAAGATCCTGATTCGACTATCATTAAACACCCTAACAATCTCGACCGATCTATCGCAAGAACAATCATCACAAATGACGATTTCATCAGAATCGCTTAGTTGAGGCAGGATTGATGACAACTGCTCCGAAATAAAGCTCTCTCCATTGTACATTGCGAGACAAATACTTACTGCTTTTTCCATCTTCGATCATCCACCACTAAATAAGTAAAGAACGCCATCACACCCGTTAAGGGGAAGTAATGCACATATGGAAATGCCACAGCAATGAAAAACATCATAATCCAAGCACCATTGAACCCCTTATCTCTATGCCCAATCACGCTCCAAATTGGAAAAAGTAACCATAACAAAAATGGTAAAGCACCTACGCCAAAAGCCAATATCGACCAGACGGGAAAGAAGGAAAAGTTATAAAGTGGAGCTGACGTTATGGGGTCTAATGACCCACAGCCAAAGGGTAAACAACTTGGAAGTCCCTCCAGTAACAAAACTAAATCATTAAAGCGTTGGGATTTTGACGCTTCCCCTAAAACTTTATCTTCTGACATGAATGCGCTTATCAGCCGCTCGAAAATCACTAAAGTCTCGGGAAATACTATAGTAACTATGATACTTGTTACTATAATTAAAAAAATAATCTTTAATGCACTCTTAGTAATCTTAGAGCCTATCGCATTAACTGCAATAGCCATGATGAAGCCTAAGTATAAAGTTCGATAGGAAGTCAATAAAATATAGCTGATAATTAATAGTGAACCAAAAAAACCCGCAGATAATATAAAACTTGGCAATAGTATTGGCAACATGAAATCAGGAAGGCGGTTAAGTGTCACACCTCCAATATAAGCCCTAAAGACACCCCAGGAGTCTCCGCTGGCAACCGCTAAAACCCAAATTATTATATTTACACCCATAAATAAATAGACCCATTTACGCCACTTCGTTAGATCTGTCGAAAACGTTTCAGGAATAAAAAAAACCACGACGAGGTACGCTAATAAAAACTCGATAAACGTCACGTAAAGCCCAGGCAGAGGCTCTCCGAAGCGTGACATTTCATTAAAGCTTGCGAGCAGGATAGACAGTAAACCTAACGCAACAAAGAGTATGTGGCGTAAACGCACTTGGTGCTTGACAGCAACTCCAAGAATAACAAACAAAGTGCTAACGAAAAGTGCCCATGCGATTCTTATGCCAGAAATACCATAACCACCGCTGCTAGCAATAAGGTAAAAAGTAATTGGGTTGTATTGCAACACCCAATAGGTAGCAAAGAGCCTACCGCGCATAAGACTATTGCTTCCGTTTACTGATGCTGAACAACTGATAAGAAAAAAATGGGAACAGGGAATCAAAAAGCTTTCCAACTATTAATGGGAAAAATCTATTCCGGCCCAACGTTCCGTACTTGTTCAGTTGATGTGACTTGCCGAAAACTCGAACGGGGGCACAGGTTGCACTAAAAAGATCTTTAAATTCAGAAAGCGTCAACTCTCTTATATGACCAAAAAAATGATCACATGACATGTAATAATCGTAGTCCTCCCAAGTATTTTTACCTAATAACGATTTAATACGATTTACCAAGTGAACTTGATTTGGTGTTGATATAATTAAACATCCGGTATCGGTTAATTTCTTTGATAGTTTTTCGACGAATAAAGGTACTCCGCACGATAAGTGCTCTATTACGTCAAAATTTACAATAACATCAAAAGTTTCATCTATTAAAAACTCTTCAGAGATAGGATCAACCCCGGTAAAGGTAATTTCCTTTTTCGACATTCTTTGAATCACTCCATCACTATCGCCCATGACTCTTCCCAGCTCCGGTGCAAATTCGGTTTGTCTATCTACCATAAAGACATCCAACTCAAATAGGTCCTTAACAAGGAAAGCAAAATTGCCGCTTCCACCTCCGACGTCCAAAAGTTTAAAACGAGACGAGCGCACTCTGGGAAGAGCATTTAACACATCCACGACTACGGTTAATTCTGCGTAATATTTTGCCTTTTCATTCACGATTGAAGGCATTCCCTTGGATGAATAGGTTTCCAAAAGCCCGTCAAATGACGAATTAAATTCCTTGTGGGTTAAAACGAACATATTAATCTCCTTAATTATAAATTTTTATCATAACTCTCTATTTTAATCTTGCAAAATTTCTATAAGAGAATCTTCTATTTTCATTCTTGTTTCAGCCATGGGAAGCAATACCATACTTAAGTCATTCTGTTGAAATGTATTCAAACTGCGCTCCCGTTCGACTTTTAGGTCTAACTCTTCTAAATACAACTTTAAGCCGTCAATGCCAACAAAGTGTCCAGAAAATTCATCTTTGAATTTTTTGCTAACTTCTTCCAAATTTGATGTGCTAACGAGGACGAGAGGCTTTCCTTGCGCAACGAACTCATAGCTAGTTTGTGAGAAGAAAGTTAACCCAATCTCACAACAAAAAATTTGCTGACTCAAAGCTTGACTGTTGTCAATTTCGACATTGGGCGCTTTGAACTTACGATTTAAAACTTTCACTCCTTTCTGTGCAGGATGTGGTCTCACCACGAATCGCATGGTTGGAAGCTCATTAAAAATATCGTCCAACGCACTTAAAAGATCTAAGTAATTCTCGTGAGACCCAAACAGGGGTACGTAAGGCTGCAAGCACACTAAACAGTATCTTGATTCTGTTGATTCTGTTAATGATAAAGCGTCGGTGAAAGGAGTCAGATAACTACCAACAATGTAGCTTTTTCGTTCGGGGCCAAGCAGTCGTGCAACATGTTTCACTGCGCTACCTCCTATTAAAAGAAATGAATCAGCAAGGCTATGCCGCCACTCGTTTGAGTTATGTAAAATGATACCATGCTGTAAGTGAACCAGTTTTGGCATGTGGCGTTCAAGGTCACATTGTTGAAGCCACCATGCACGAAAAAGTGGATTAGCCTCATCAGAAACCAAAGCCAATTTTGAGAAAACCTTCTCTCCGCTGCGCCTCATAAGTAAAGCAGGCAGAATTTCATGCTTAAGATGCTTAGCAGTTACATACCGAGATATAAATATTTCATCACTCGAAAATAATGCGCGGAATAAATAGAAGATTTGAAGTGCACAAAAACAAACGACCTGCAGATAAACTGATAAGCATTGAAAGCTGTTGGAATACGCGAAACTTATAGTTTTTAATTTTTGCCGCCTAAACATGATTTTAGGCTTTTTTGACTCCACATTTGACGCCTCTAAGAAGTCTAAGAATCCTGAGGACACGTAATTCCCAGTGTCTATAAAGACACAACTAGAATGTGACTGAAGCACGGCCTCACCATCGCTTTTATTTTCTTCAATACTTATTTGCCTAAGAGGAAATGGGGCACACAACAGCAACAACGCACCATGACAAGCACGAAAAATCGATTTGAGTAAACGCTCCTGGCGCATTTGCTGGTAATAAACCTCAACAATTGTAGCGACAGATTTAGTTGCTATCTGATCCCAATCATGAAGCTTCAAGACGCGCCTTTTCCCAAGCTACCATCTCTGAAATGACGTCTCGCGCTGGCTTCACCGGAGACCTTCCGATTATATCAGTCAGCTGACGTAAATCAGCAAATATTGGCGCCATCTTAACTGGTCGCATAAATCGCTTGTCTTGTTTTATTAACTGTTTAGCATCAAGTCCCTCAGCTGCAAAAGCAAATTCTACGAGGTCCCCTACTCTACAAAGATTACCTGTCCCAATCACAACATTTCCATTGAAGTCCTTTTTCATAAGGTCTATAAAAATTTCAGTAAACTCATTCGCACAGCCCCAATCAACTTCAGTATCCAAATCGCCAAACGCTACTGAATCTCTTTTTCCAATTTTTATCTCCGCAACAGCCTTAGCAAGCTTTTTGGTCAAATATTCTTCACTGCGCTTATGCGACTCGTGATTAAACAAAATTCCCGTCGTGATATTCAAATTATGTGATTTTCGATAGTAATTTGATAAATGCAGGACAGCTGCTTTTGCTACGCCATAAGGAGAAACAGGAGAAACTAAAAATTCCGAGGAGATAGCTCCGGCATGCGCCTCTCCATAAATGTTAGACGAGACAGGCAAGAATATCCTAGATTCCGGGCTCAAAAGCCTAACCGCCTCACAAAGCGCTGTGACAGCCTCAATCGTAACTTGCATACTGTAAGCCGGCAACTTATACGACCATCCCACGTGATCTTGATCGGCCTCGTTAAAAATCCAATCCGGCTTATAATCGGCGATAAGTCTATAAATTGAGGTGTGGTCGGAAAGATCAAAAGGAGCTAACTCTAAAACATCCTTGTATTTTTCGTTTGCTAGTAGAGCATCTAAGTTTTCAGTGTTGGGGTTAGCAGTTTTTCGGTACCCACAAACTACACGCATACCATTTTTTAAACAATTTTCCGCTAGGAAACTGCCATCCTGTCCCGTTGATCCAAGAATTAAACAAGTTTTCATAATACTCCTATTATATTGATTGTGGATATAGCCAAAAGCTTTTGTTATTAAGGCGGGTGGGCAAATCCGGTGCCACTTTCCAACCTAAAATTGATTTATCGAGCGTTATACTTTTTAGATCTTTTTTATTTATGTAACCAACTACTAGCAGCGAAACAGTCTCATAAAGATGTGATGAAAAAGAGGACTTTTCAAACGCGTCAAGGTATACACCTACGGGTCGTTCCTCGATCTCAATGAAACTTGCTACATCCCCGATTTCCTGGTGTAAAATTCGATTTGCTGCTTCCTTAAGACCTTCCCCAAGGTGCTTTCTGCCACCCACAACCCACCATTCGTTCTTTAATGGATCAGAAGCGCGCTGTACAAGAAAATACCCTTCACCATCGACACGCAATACAACATCAACACAAACAATTGGTATCTTTTGTATAATCTGAGAGTACAGCTCTGCATCAATAAACACTATAAAATTCGAAGTTCAGGGAAAGGCACTATAAATTTCCCGCCGCGCTTAGCATGCTCAGCCTCCCGAGAAATCATCTCCTTGGTGAACGCCCACGGCAAAATGAGATAATAGTCAGGCTCAGCAATCCTACTTTCCTCCTCGGAAACTATCTTTATGCCAGTCCCAACGGTAAAACGACCGAATTTTTCCTCAGACCTCTCTGAGGCCATTGAAATGCATGAGCTATCAAGTTCGTAGTATTGGAGGATAAAATTTCCCTTCGTCGAGGCGCCCAAAACATGAATCGTTTTGTCATCCGCAATTGCTTCAGCAATGATTCTCTTGAGATGCCTCCCTATCTCGTCAACGCGATCCTTAAATGCCTGCACTTCTTTGATGCCTACGGGGGTCCCATATTGTATTGATCCCTTCCGATACTTTCTCGCAAATATCCTATAACTGCCGCCATTTGTTTCGTTTTCTGTTACCCGGTAAATTTCCAGTCCAGCTTTTTCAAACAAGTAAACCATAGATTCATATGTATAAAACTCGAGATGCTCGTGGCATAAATTACCAAGATCATTTGTTTCCAGCATTGGCTCTAAGGTCATGAGTTGTGCAACAAAAATGCCATCATCATCCAGAACCCTAGTAATATCTGAAACAAATTTCAACGGATCTTCAAGATCGTAAAACATACCTATAGCAGTTATGACTTTTGCCAATGGAAGATCGTGTTTAGCACGAAGCTCGTCGTACACATCGGCGGACCAAAAGTCACTACTTGCAACATCTACATTTGATTTCAAGCTATCGAATAAATTTGATGCTGGATCGATACCGACCGTTTTCATACCCTCCACGTGCGATAGCATCGTACCGTCGTTAGCACCAATATCTAAAAAAACATCAGAAGGAGTCACTGAAACTTCATCTATACATGAGGCCACTATGTCTTTGAGCTGCGCAGTCATGGTGTCTGTAACCCCTGAGCGGTACCAATATTGAAGAGAGTAAAGAAAATCCTGGGGGGCGCTCCAACGCTGCTGTACCAGAGAGCAGCCAGGGCATACACACAAATCTATGGGTACTTTCATACCAGCTGTGACGTTATCTTTACTTACAAAATCGCTCACATACTGGTCTTGAAAGAATACTGATTGCTCTGATAGTGATGTGCCGCAGAGTCGACAATTGGTTACTTTATGCATTTTTTAGTTCTCCTGGTTCGTTAAAAATTTTCGCAACAAGTAGATCGTAACTACCTGCAACATTTATCGTCTCGAGATGCCTCCGGGCGCCTAGCACCTGTGTTTCGAGATCCTCTTCATCAAAAAACTCCTGCAGCCCCGACTCTATTCCTCCGACAGTTACAGGAACCTCGATCTCTACCGCATGCCCTCCTACGCTTCCGCTCAACATGGGAGTGGTGATAATAGGCACTTCCAAGGCTGCCGCCTCTTTCACCAAGACTGCTTCACCATCAACCTCACTCAAGCAGACATAGCAAAGTGCATTCCTATAAACCGAGACGAGATCTTTACTTGGAACAAAATCACCATAACGTATACCAAATTCGTGACACTCTGATATCAAACCTTGGAGATTAAATTTCGGGCGAATCAGATTTTTACCGATCACTAGCAACTGAAGATCTGGAGGAAGCTTCCGCGATTTTTTTAAATTCACAAATGCCGTAATAATTTCAGGAACAAGGCGGCGCTGATAAATAACACCAAGGCTCAAAATATATGGACCTTGAATATCCATATCGCTAAGGTAAGAGCAATAATTCTCGGTACTATGCGACTTTACTGGAGTGCCTATTTCTCCAAAAAATCGGTCGTCAGCGTTCAATTCTAAAAGATGGATTTTTTGTCTGTTAATGTGATAATACTTCGAGATTTGCTCGCCATCGAATTCTGAACATGTCACGACTAGGTCGGCAACTCGAGCAGCGTATTTAGAAGGGCCATGTAAGCTTAGTCGCTCCATAAAAGTGTAGTGTGAAGGATGCGTCGAATACGAAATGTCCCAAATTCCAACCACAACTTTCGTTTGCCTAGGCAGGGGAAGTAATGGCAAGGTGTAATTTGGGAAGATTGCGATATCTGGGGCCTCTTTCCATACGGCCTTCCAGAGAGCAGTATTCTCCACAAGAAAGCGCGTCATCTTTTTGACACCAAAAGGCCATGAAAGAAATTTAAATTCAACGTTTGGATGAGAAAACGTAATGGCCTCACCATCTTTCATGGCGTAACAGACTATTGTGACATCCTGCCTAGTGGACAATACTTCCAACAACTCCAACACGATTTTCGCAACGCCACCACGCTGTACGCTTAACACACGCGCGTCTAGAAAAATTTTCATGTTTTTTTACCTACCATGTACCTACCGCCAAAAAAAGGAATGTCGTATTTTGTAGGTAGAAAGAATCCTGTTCGAAGAATTTTTTTCTGCCAAAAATAACTTGGGTAAGGATTAATACAGCCCGAGGCCTCAGCAACCAAACCATTTTCCTCAAACAAATTGTTTATATCTTTCAAATTCGGCGAATAAACTTGGGTCCCTATTCGGGCTTCATATTTGCGCTTTCCACCTTTTAAAAGAAGTGGCGCATAAAATGGAGAAAAATTCGACCAAGGGTAATATAAACAAAATACTGTCCCGCCTTTTTTCAAACATGCACTACCGAGTTTTATCACCTCAGATAATGTTGCCTCATCTATCAGTTCAAACAACCCAACGTAAATCAACACATCAGCACAGGGGCCCTGATCTTCATACAACAGCTTCACCGACTCATAAGTTTTACCTTCGATACCACTAGATTTAATATTTTGGTAAAAGTCAGTTTGTTTCTTGCTGTCGTTGTCCACTCCAAATAATGCTTGGGGCGAAAAAAAATCGAGAGCAAAGCGTCCATCACCGCAGCCAATATCTACAATCACTGGGTTCTTAGGTAAGGGATCTACTACAGCTTCTATAAAATGTCTGGTGCAATCCTTTTGATCTACAAGATTAAGAAAAGAAGCCATCTAAGATCTCCCTCATTACTTGAATATCGTCAAGCCGAACTTTGTGACTTGAGGGGAAGTAAATTCCATTTTTTGATGCTGACAAAGAATTTCTCAAACTCCCTGATACAATCGCTCGATCCTTGACAAACGGTTGCTCGTGAAGACAACTAAAAAAGTACCTAGTTTCAAATCCATTTTCAAGCATTAGCTGATACAAATCTGTAATGTCTCGTTCGTTTGGGAATTCAAACTCGAAAGCATTCATCCAATATACACAGTCCCCATTATCCGGATTTGATAACCTCTTCCTAATTGGGAGACCTTCAAATTCTTGTAAGTACATTTCACCCAGTGCTCGCTTTCTCGCCAACGTATCCTTTATGCTTGCTAATTGACTCTCGCCCAACGCTGCTTGCATTGAAGTTATTCTAAAATTCTTGCCTAAGTCTCGGTGTTTGAAACGCCTCTCAGTATCGAAATACAAATTTCGATAGTCCCGAGAACGTTCAGCAATGGAACTTGAATTTGTACAAACTGCCCCACCCTCACCTGTGGTTACAATCTTATTTGCAAAAAAAGAAAAAACGGATACGTCTCCAAATGAACCACAAGACCGGCCATCAACTTCTGCTCCGTGTACTTGGCTAGCATCCTCGATTAGAGCAAGTTGGTATTGCTTAGCTATTTTCTCAAGTTCTATAACGTTGCAAGTCATTCCGTACATGTGGACGCACATTATTGCGCTGGTTTCCGCAGTAATTGCCGCTCGCACTCTATCGCAATCAATATTCCAGGTTGTCGTTTCAATATCCACAAATACAGGAACGAGATCGTTCACTAACACTGCGTTGACGCAGGAGACAATGGTAAATGCAGGCATTATGACTTGACTACCTGCCGGTAACTGCAATGCGTGCACTGCTGCTTCGAGTGCGGATGTACCACTGTTCATCGAAATAGCATGTTCCACACCAAAAGTCTTCTTGAGTTTTCGCTCGAACCCTTCGACAAATGGTCCTGAAGAAGAAATCCATCCTCCTTCAAGTGCCGCGTTCACCGCTGAATTATCGGCCTCACTAATCAGTGGTTCAAATACTCTCAACATTTAGATCTCTCCCTTACTGTCTTGTCAGCAGCGCCCATGTAAGGCCCTGTCTTCGTTTCTAAAAAATGACATGACTCTGGAATATCAAATTCATGCCAACCAGACAATAATAGAAGACCGCCACCACTTGGTATTGTGAGCTCACATACCAGAATCTCACGATCATCGAAAATTCGAGCAGTCAGGTAGCCAGACAGAACAAAAATAAACTCTTGCGTCCGATCAGCTACTCGCGGCAATTCGTTGTGCTTGTGACGATTTATTAGATGTGGGCTTTCATACTTGAAGGTCCCAACCTGAATGCTGTCCTGGTCTCTTGATATGAAAGTCCCATTACTTAGCGAGGATAGTTGTGGCACAAAAACACACAGAAGGGCCCCATCTTCAGAGGATACATAACGTGCCTCGCTAGCTCCTACCTTATCGTTTGTCATCTATAGACTCCTTAGTTTGTCGTCACTTTATAAAATAGCGAGTTGATAATTTATTATAGCGTAGCTTCCTACAAAAGTAGCAAGGGATGAAAAATTCGTTCGAAAAAAATAGCAGAATGCAGCCACATACAAAAAGCAGACCAACGCACTCAAGACAGAAGCAAATATTAGAAATTCCTCTGGTCCAAGATGCTGGGACATTCCTCTGCACAGAACGATGTATGTGATTAATACTAAGCAACCAAACGTCAAAAAAGTCTTTTTTGGGAGACCCGCCATCATAAATTGAGTTACAAATCCGATGATAGAAAAAGATAAAACCATAAATATTGGGACGGATAACAATTCGATACTTCCGGCGTGTTGATCAGCAAGTATCGGGATCAACAGCCGAGCGCTATTAAAAAATAAAAAGATAATAATCGTAATAGAAATTAGGTACAAGTTTAGAGACGCGCCTCTATCCATAACAATACCAAATATCTTCGATTGACGTGAAAAAAATCCCTTAAAAATCAAATGGTACAAGTAATTGTTAAAGGTTAATATTAAACTGGCAACTACAGAGAAAAAAATGTACGAACCTCCCCATGGAGCATCTCCATTTTCAATAATAAGTCGATCACTTATTATTACATTACCAAGCAAAAATCCAATTAACGCTACAGCCGCGCCCTTGGCTATATAAGCTCGTGTTGCAGCGAGTTTTGTTTCCTCATTTGACCGAAATTCAACTTTTATCTTGCCGATTAGCCATACGGTTCCTATCGCTACCGCCACAGAGATTGGGTACGATAAAAGCAACCAAACGACTGTATACGGGCCATTATAAAAAACTATTATTAAGCAAGTAATAACAGTCGTAACAAAAGCGGTCGCTAAATTAATCAAACCTAAGGTGTTGAACCCCTCTAAAACTCTAAAATAAATTTGCACATAATTGAGCGCACTATTGGCTATCAAATAAGTGAAAGAAGCAATCAAAATTGAAAGCAAAGTCATTTGCTGTAAATTAACTGATAAGATCACGAAAACAACGAAGAAAGGAAAAACCAGAATAGAAATCTTCAGCATAGGAGCCAGGCTATTTAATACAATCAATATCTTATCAGTATTGCTGTGGGTGGCTTTGTATAGCACCCCTTGATTCATCCCCAAGTCCGAGTAAGCCGAGAACATCATAAAACCGTGTAAGATCACATAGAAACTGGAGTATTGCTCATCGACCAAATAAAGAATCAGGAGCAATCTAGCAAAAGACAGCCCGCCTGCTAACCCTGAGCTTAAGAGATATATCAACGAGTCCGCTCTCGACCAATATCCGCCGACAACATTTCCTGCACCAAAGTCATTAAATCAGTAGTCGGTTCCCAACCAAGGTCTTTTCGGATTTTGGTTGCATCACCCAGCAAATTCGACACTTCGGCAGGTCTGAAGTAATCCTTTGAAACACCGATAATCTTCTGTCCTACATCGACGCTAGCATGGCCAAACTCACAAGAGTTCACCCCAGTTACCACGCATTCCTCAGTAAGCCCCTGACCAGACCACTTGATCTCCAAGCCTAAACTTGCGCAACAAATTGAAATGAAGTCGCGGATAGTAACTTGTGCGCCAGTTGCAACCACATAATCATCCGGCTTATTAGCCTGAAGCATCATCCATTGGGCCTTAACGTAATCTCGAGCGTGCCCCCAGTCTCTCTTTGAATTTAAATTGCCGAGATAAACGGGTCGTTTGTCTCCCATAAAAGCCTTACTCGAGCCAATAGTTATTTTTCTCGTGACGAAATTCTCCCCCCGGTAGGGCGACTCATGGTTAAAGAGAATACCATTACACGCAAACATCCCATATGCTTCACGATATAATCGAGTCAAATGAAATGAATATAACTTTGCGATTGCATAAGGTGAGTTTGGATGCATAGGCGTCTGTTCACTTTGAGGGGCGATTTCTGTTTCACCGAACAATTCTGAAGTTGAGGCTTGGTAAAACCGAGTAGTACCTTCAAGCCCAGCAATGCGTATTGCTTCGAGAAGACGCAAGCATCCCAGTCCGTCTACATTGGCAGTAAGCTCCGGCTCGGAAAAGGAGATGGCCACATGACTCTGAGCTGCTAGATTATAGATTTCATCGGGACGAATTTGTGCAACCAACGAAACTAAACTTAGTGGATCTGTCATATCACCATAGTGAAGTATAAAATTGCTCTCTTTAACCATTGGATCAACGTAGATGTCATCAATCCGATCGGTGTTTCGCAACGATAGAGGTCTCTTCACTCCATGAACTTCGTAGCCCTTTTCTAATAACAAACGAGCGAGATATCCACCATCTTGTCCAGTTACTCCAGTAATCAAAGCAATTTTTTGCATATGTAATTCTCTTTAGTTATAAGTTATAAAAAAATTTTAATTGTGATCATTTAAAATTATAAATCGTTCTGCAGCTTCGAAATCAGCCAGAGTGTCAATATCAAAAAATACTTCACTTGAATTCAGATAAGGTATTGTCCACTCACCAACCATTGAATGTTCTGTTTCTACCAAGTCAGGAGATAAAATATAAATCGATCCATCTAACGTAGCCACCCTTGGTAATTCCTGAGATCTAGCTGCAAACCAACTCCAATCCATACACGGTTTCCAGCTGTCTCCACTTTCATAAAATGTCCAACCAGGGTGATAATCGATTGAGCCCATACTAACTACTGATTTAACCTTATCATTGGTCTCATTATATATAGCCAACATGTCACGTAACGCAGACATGCTCCTTAACGGGGTAGTAGGTTGAAGCACAACGATTGCACTAGGCTTACCATGTTCTTTTACATACCAAGCCAACGCATGTTTAACCACTGATATAGTTGTCGCCTCATCCGTTGCCAAATGATCGGGTCTAAGCCAAGGCACTGTAGCACCGCAGCCAATGGCGACTTCTGCTATGCGTGAGTTATCTGTAGAAACTAAAACACAGTCAAAAATCTCGCTATCAACAGCGAAGTCAATAGACCAAGCAATTAAAGGCTTTTTGCCTAAATTTTTAATATTTTTTGCTGGCAGTCTTTTGCTATTTCCCCTCGCTGGTATTATGCATAATATCCCGCCACTACTGACTCGTGTTTTATTTGGAATACTAGTCATATCTCGACTCCTCAGCCAGCTAGCGCTGGGTTAGATCGGGTTGCTGCTCAAATATTTTGAACGCGCGATATTCGAGCTCTTGATTGGTCATTATAAAGGTTAACGAGTAATTTACTAGTTCAGACAGGCTACCGCAGGACACTGTATGGACAGATCCTTAAGGAAAATAAAAAAACGAGCAAACTAAACGACTCCAAGCCTGTTCATTTAGTGAACAAGATAGCATAAGTGAATAGAATTGCAACTTTAAGTTAGCGTTCTGTGAACCAGTTCCGCCGCTCGCTATTAGCGTTTATTTAAGCTTTTCTATGCTCATGAAAATCAAGCCGTAAAGAGCGCTAACACCTATAAACGAAAACCCTAGATCTGCCTCAATGGGCAAGACGCATAAACGGTTATCAAAGAAAGCCTTATATTTAGGTAAGGCATGATATTTGGTGTTACTCTCGCAACTATCACAGAAAGACCTTTAAATTGTCAATTAAGCTTTTCTCAAATTCCATTTAATGCAATTAATTTTTCGATTTCTTCCAAGGTGCTCCTGGATATTGATACGATCTCACTCTCGCTCAGTGAGACTGAGGAAGGAAAACTCAATCCGCTTAGTGATATATTTTCACTAGATTCAAGCTCTGCAGACATATTTACTTTAGCTTGAAAAGCAGGCATATCGCTCATAGGGTAAAAAATAGGCCTTGTATCTATCCCCAATAGTCTTAACTCTTCGATCAACTGGTCTCGATAGATGGATAGCTTCGGGTTAAGCAATAAAGTATACAACCAACGGCATGGCGTCGAACCAACATGTACTTTCTGATCAAGAAAATATCCAGAAGACATCAGCTCTCTGCTATAGGTAGCCCATATTTCTTCCCTTCTGGTAGTAAAAAACTCTAATTGCTCTAATTGCGCGCACCCAATAGCTGCCTGAATATTAGTCATCCGATAGTTATAGCCTACAAATTCGTGCCAGTACCTTTTATTTTTAGCCATGCCATGGTCACGTAATATTTTTGCTTTTTCTGCGTAATGACTTTCCTTGAACGCGACAGCACCGCCCTCGCCAGAGGTAATGACTTTATTTGCAAAAAACGAAAATGCAGCAGCATCACCGAAACTCCCAACAGTCTTACCTAATATTTTTGCACCAAGGGCTTCGGCACAATCCTCGATCACAAGGAGATCATGACCCTTTGCAATCCCCATTATTTTATCCATTTGGCAAGGGTTCCCATAAAGATGCACTGCCATAATAGCCTTGGTATTTGGAGTTATAGCATCCATCATTTTTTGCGGACAAAGATTCCAATCATCGCTTGCAACATCTACCAACACAGGAGTCGCGCCACTGTGGAGAATTGAATTAACACTAGCACCAAATGTTAGGTTGGGCACAATAACTTCGTCGCCGACTCCTACATCCAAAGCGAGTAAAGCAAGATGAAGCGCTGTTGTACCACTGCTGGTGGAAATGCAAAATTCTACGTCGCAAATTTCGCTCAATCCTGTTTCGAATTTTTCGACATAGGCGCCTTGAGAAGATATCCAATTAGAATCGATACAATCAATCACATATTCTTTTTCCCTGCCATTTAAAAGCGGCTCCATGACAGGATATCTACTAAGACTTGATTTCGTGGCAAAATCTACAACAATTCCGTCATCATCAAGCAAAGGAATCATGTTGACTTCAGACTTATACAGGCTTCGAATAATATCGTTATCAGACGAAGATATATGCAAACTCAACGCACTCAAATTGCAATGCGGCCCAAGATCATCTTGATTATCAGCGCCACTAATTAGAGCTCTTCTAATGTCGCCGTCAGTCAATGTCCCCTGGAAGATGTTATTTTTTTGAACGAATAGTATACCTTGCGCGTTCGCATCAATTGCTTTCATGGCTTCCATTAATGTAGCATTATATGCCACACATAAATCTTGTAATTTTAACATTAACTTAAAAATCCTTTGGTAAGCTCAAGCTGCGATTTAAGTAGATCACCATCATTTTCATATATTTCTAAAGAGTAATAATCTAGGTCTTTATTAATAAAAGGCCAGAACCAAGATTTTTCTGTTACGGGGTTATTATCATCTGAAAGACCATTATTTTCACTGAAATGGTATGCCGAAGCTAAGCTCTTAAACTCCTGCAAATATTCCTGTCCCGAAAAACCCAAGGTCTGCGCTGAAACCTTTACATGAGCAACATCTATCAGCAAACCAACATTTTCATTAGTTTTTCCCATTATCTCCGCAGTTTCCTCCAACTCAACCATCATCAAAGGGCAATCGCCAAATTCCAAATAATTCTTATGTGACAAAACATTATTTTCAATCATTAACTTAACATTTTTACTTTCTGCATATTCTGACAGTTTATTTACTCGACTTATAAACAAATCCATACTTTTGTCTCTAGGATTTATTAAGCGTTTGTTTATTTTCTCTCCGAGCTCTTTAACTATCGGGTCTATTAGATAGCCGGCATGAAAACTATAAACTCCAGATCCAATCAAAGCTGCATAATCAATTGATAATTTTGCGTGGCTAATACTTTTCTCAACAATTTCAGCGTTTAAAGAGGCTAGATTAAATACAAATGGAGGCTCATGGGGCGGAAAGTAATTATGGATAGCTAAGTTATTTGACAAGCTTAAGCTAAGCAATTTCTCTTTAATTTGCTCCGTATATCTACCACCAGATAATTCAAATGCAGTTATCCCGTAATTATTCAGGCGTAATACCACCTCATCGAATGCTAAATCCTTAAACCCACCAGTAGAAATATAAATCACACTAGTATTTTCCTTGCCGGGCTACCGACTAAAGTCTGTCCTTCAATTGAAACCCCTTCATCCATATCAGACATAAAATTTAGATGAAATCTCCATAGTGCAACATTTCGCCCTCTATGAGGTCTTTGTTTGCCTTTCGCCCTATTATCACAGGGAGAGCACTCGCATAAATTCCATATCCAGGCCGCATTAATGTCAAATCACCATCCGCGATAATATTAACGTCACCTATATTTTTAGTT